>OMCG01001825.1_pt1 | contig 11545 bp, 10 predicted proteins | sample 1674071 | NCBI WGS metagenome assembly OMCG01 (sample SAMEA103958139, study PRJEB25191) | human gut metagenome | biome: human-associated habitat [ENVO:00009003]; feature: intestine environment [ENVO:2100002]; material: feces | place: Germany | collected 2013/2015 | reverse complement strand
TGAACTTGATGCCCCGGCTGTTGCGGAAATTGACAGAGGCGCCGATGAACATATTGGGTACGACCTGATAGAGGTATCTTACGTCCACATCGTAGCGTTTTTCGACGTACGACCCTTTGGGATTATTCGCTCCGGCCGAATAGCCGATACCCCAGTAGTCGGTCGGCTGCGAGTAGAAGGAGAGCTTGTACGAAATTCGGTGGCGATTGTGGCTGAATATGTTGTTACCGTTGATTCCCACCATGTAGAATCCTGTCGTACCGCCCGTGATGAATGCCGTGATGTCCGACGGCGGTGTCAGTGAATCCGTGCGGTCAAGGCGGTAAAGACCTGCAGCCATAACCGCGAGGCTGAATTGAGTGTCTTTCGAATAACTCGGCCCTCCGATGAAGGTGAAGTCGATCTTTTTTTCGAAAGTTTTGTCCGTGCTCGACTCTCCGAAGTAATCGATAAGCCGCCGCCAGAACGATTTTTTCTTCGGGGCGGCGGCCAGGGTGTCCGACGGCTGTGATGCAGGGATCGAATCCGTCTGCAACGGGGTGTAACTATACCGAATCGTATCGTTTTCTCCGATATACACCTTATTATCTTGTGCATACAGAGGCGATGCGAAGAGTAGCAATCCGCAAAAGACCGTCAGGAATTTCGACATGGAGAAGTCTTATCTGTACTTCTGTACGACTTGATAAAACTCTTTTTTATCGGCATCGGAGAGAGGACCCTTGCGCATAAACACCAGGTCGCCCTCCTTGCTGACCAGCAGCAGGACGAACATATTGTTGCAGTCGCCCAATTGCCAGGCATCGCGCAGGGTATTGTTTTGATCGGCCAGTACCGTAGCGCCGTTGGAGGCTGTGCGTTTGCGAGCCATGTTGCGAGCCATACCGTTGGGAATCATCGGAGCGTCTTTCAGGTTCATTACCCCGAAACCGAACAGGTTTTCGCCTTCCACCCGGTGATTTTCCTCCATATCCGTTGTGAAATCCTCGTTCTGTTTGTGGTGGTCGGGGTCGATATAGAAGATCATCAGGTTTTTCTCACCCCAGTAAGGGAGCTGCGTAGGGTCGCCGTTCAGATCGAGTAACGTAACGTCGGATACCTTGCGGGGAAGAGACGACTGTGCGGATACGGCAACCGACATACCAAGCAACGGCAGTAAAAGAAGCCATAGTTTCAGTTTCATACTTATTACATTTTAGGAGATTGGTAGGCGCAAAGATACGAAATTATTTTTTTGTTGAATCTTCTATTCGTCGGGAAGAGTTGCGGGTTCGTTGAGACTTCGCTCTTTTGGCCGAAGCCAGGGCGTCGAGCGAATAGACTCCGCCGCCCGAAATTACCAGGGCTACCTGGATTCCCAGATAGACGAACAGCAGTTCGGAGGTTCCGAATCCTTTGCCGGGGAAGAGGAATAACAGCGAGATGAGCAGACTGGCGGCCATGATCGCGGCGGACAGGCGGACTTTGTAGCCCAGCATGAGCGAAATGGCGCACAACACTTCGATCGTGGCGATCGCAACGAAAATGAAAGCGCTGCCGAATATTCCCCACGACGGGTAATAGTTGATAATTTCATTGTAGGCCTGCATTTTGCCTACGTTATGCAGGAGAATGATCGTACCGATGAACAGACGCAGATAGAGAATCGCCCAATCGGCTCCTTCGTGGCTTTTGAACCAGGTTTGCAGTTTATTTTCCATATGTATAACTAATTCCGATTGAAAAAATACAAGCAATTCGTATTCCAAAAAATCATTTTGTGTGTTCAGCGCAGGTAATTCTGCCTGATCGGATGATTTTTCGGTGTTTTTGAGGAGAAAAATCCCGAGTGGGACAGCGAGTCGAATATCGCGGGTTTTCGATGTTTGCGGATCGAGGGATAAATACGATCCATAACAGGGGTGTGGTCGAGCCGCAAAGAGTCTTTTCATTCCGAACGACAGAGAGTCGGGAAATCCGTAATTCGGGTTATAGATTCCGTAATTCATATACTGACCGGCAAGTGGGGCCTGTGTAACTTTGCCTTGTAAAAAATATGAATCGTATGAATATATTGGAAAGAATGAGGGCGGGGGAATTGATTTTCGATACCGACCCTGAATATCCGTCGCTCTATGCAGAATTCGAGAAGACGATGAAGTTGGTGGCTCAACTCAATAGCGGTTACCATACACCGGAAGAGATAAGGGATCTGCTCGGCCGTATTTGGGGACAGCCATTGGACGAATCGGTACGTATGTTTCCGCCGTTCTATACCAACTTCGGTAAGTTTACCCGTGTCGGCAGGGGTGTGTTCATAAATTTCGGTTGTACCTTCCTCGACCGGGGCGGTATTACACTGGAAGACGGTGTGTTCATAGGGCCGGGAGTGCTGCTCGTTACTGAAAACCACCCGGAGCAACCGGCCGTTCGGCGTAACGTATATGCCAAACCCATTGTCGTCGGGCACGGTGTCTGGATAGGTGCGGGAGCTGTCATATTGCCCGGCGTGACGATCGGCGAGCATGCCGTCGTGGGAGCCGGAGCCATCGTAACCAAGGACGTGCCTGCCGGGGTAATCGTGGCCGGCAATCCGGCTCGTATCGTGAGAAGTATAAAAACGGAATAAAATTAAGTTTTATGAAAATCGGAATAATTGCGGCGGCATTGGCGTTTGTCGGTCTTTCCGCCGTTGCACAGACAAACCAAAAAACGAATATGGATATGAAAAAGTTGGAACTGGTACAGGAGTGGGATAAGACGTTCCCGAAGAGCGACAAGGTCGAGCATAGCAAGGTGGTTTTCGTAAATCGCTTCGGTGTAACGCTCGCCGCCGATATGTATGTCCCAAAAGAGGTTGTCGGCAAGTTGTCGGCCGTCGCCGTAAGTGGACCGTTCGGAGCCGTGAAGGAACAATCGTCGGGGCTTTATGCACAGGCGCTTGCCGAACGCGGTTTCCTTACCATCGCTTTCGATCCGTCGTTCACGGGGGAGAGCGGCGGTGTGCCCCGCAACGTGGCTTCGCCCGACATCAATACGGAAGATTTCAGCGCAGCGGTCGATTTTCTCGCCAACGAAGACCGTGTGGATCCGGAACGTATCGGGATCCTCGGTATATGCGGCTGGGGTGGTTTTGCCATCAACGCTGCCGCTAACGACACGCGCATCAAGGTTACCGTCGCATCTACTATGTACGATATCAGCCGTTGTACGGCCAACGGATATTTCGACCAGGCGGACAACGCCGACGCACGTTATGAGATGCGCCGCCGGCTCAATGCCCAGCGCACCGAAGATTATCGGAACGGTTCGTATGTCCGTGCAGGAGGGGTGGTCGATCCGGTTCCGGCCGATGCGCCGCAGTTTGTACGCGATTATCATGCTTATTACAAAACTTCCCGAGGTTATCACGCCCGTTCGCTCAATTCCACGCAGGGGTGGAATGCGACCTCCAACCTCGCTTTTTTGAATGCACCTATCCTTGCCTATGCCGCAGAGATTCGCAGTGCAGTGATGGTGGTACACGGTGAGAAGGCTCATTCTCGCTATATGGGAGAGGACGCTTTCAAGAAATTGCAAGGCGACAACAAACGATTGCTCATCGTACCCGGTGCCAATCATACCGACCTTTACGACAAGATGGAGATAATCCCGTTCGACGAAATAGCAGCATTTTATCGGGAGTATTTGAAGTAAGCGTAGCGCTCGATAGATACAATAGTAAAAGCCTGCGATCTGTTCGCAGGCTTTTCATATTTCGGTTACGCATGTAAATACTTCGCCTCGGCAAAATGCAAATAAAATTTGCTTTTGCGCTCGGCTTAATCGTATCTTTGCACAATTGTTGAGCGTATCGATTGTAAAATGCCTGTGAGCTGATTTTTTGTGATTATAATTTGTTGATTATGAGTGATAAGTATAAGATACTGTTCGTTTGCCTCGGAAATATCTGCCGCTCTCCGGCGGCCGAAGGCATCTTCCGGCAAATGGTCGAAAAACGGGGACTGGGAGAGATGTTGGAGGCGGATTCCGCCGGAACCTATGCCGGACACACCGGCGAACAACCCGATTCCCGCATGCGGAATGCGGCCTATGCCCGGGGGTATCTGCTGACGCACCGGGCCCGGCAGGTGCGGTTGCGGGATTTCGAGGAGTTCGATCGCATCGTGGCGATGGACGACACCAATTACCACAATCTTTATCGTCTGGCCCCTTCCCGTGAAGCGGGAAACCGTATTTACAGGATGTCCGAATTTTTCCGGGAACATCCGAACTGGACCCATGTGCCAGACCCCTACTACGAAGGGCATGAAGGGTTCGAGCTGGTGCTCGATATGCTCGAGGACGGCTGCCGCACGCTGCTCGACGAGTTGGAGAAGAGGTAGCTCGAAATCGCAGAGAACGAAAAAGAGTGCATTTTTCAATGCACTCTTTTTCGTCGAATCGAGTCTGTATGCCGGTGCGATCCGGAATATTTGGTCCGTCGAACGTCCGAATCAGAAGTAAAGTCCAACTCCCACCTGGTAGGTGTTGCGCCAAGGGCACTTCTTGGCGGCGAACAGGTAGGAGAAATCGAGCTCCAGATGCATGAACCGCAGTCCCGCACCGATTGTACCGTAGTCGTATCCGTGGCTGTCGGCGACGTGGTAGCCGCCGCGGACAGCGATCATCTGCATCAGCACATACTCCACGCCGATGCCCATCCCGAAGGACTTGTTCTCCGAGGAAGAGTAGCGGTAGCCCAGATCGACCGAAGCTTCGAGCGAATGGGAATCCCGGATCGGGGCGAAGAGCGAACCGCCGACACTGAATTTGGTGGGCAGGTCGTAATTCGAATCGTCGAACGTGAAGCCGAAGTCGGAGATTTTCGCACCCGCACTCACCCAGGCGCCTTCGAGCATCCGGTTAAGCGGAATCCGCGCGTATGCCGCGACATCGAACCCGAGGGCGTTGTTCGTGAACAGTTCTCCGTACGAGGAGCGGATGTAGCGGGCCGTCACCGACAGACCCAGATAGCGGCCGATCCGATAGCTGTAGGCCAGATCCGCCGAAACGCTGAGCGGCCGGAACGCTTCGATGCCGACGATTGGGTTATTATTCTCGTCTTTGGGAATGAAAGGGTAGTCCTCGTCGTCCGGACTGAGCTTCGGCTCCCGGTAAAAACGGGTGCCGAACGAGATCGAATGTTTGTGGTTGAAGGAGTAGAATCCGCCGAAGGCCATCAGGTCGTAGCCCTTTTTCACGTCGCGCATCCAGGGCGAGTAGGAGAATCCCACCTCGAACAGGTTGTGGCTGAAGAGCGACGAGGCCGCGTTCTGGAATACGGAGTAAGCTCCGCCGGTAGTCGCTACCGAAGCGTTGGCCATACCCGCTGTGCGGACATCGGGGTTGATCGTCAGGAACTCCTGAGCCGATGCCGCCGCTGTGCCCGACAGGAGGATTATTGCGAGAATGAAGATCTTTTTCATAATTTGTAACGTCTGTTTTTAGCGTTTGACTATGGTGCGGGTAATTTGAATGCCGTTGTAGGTTACTTGTACCAGATAGGTTCCCGAAGCGAGTCCCGATACGTCGAGTTTGACAGGTTCCTCGTTGATAAGTCCAAGTGTTATGTTCATTACCTCCGTTCCCATTGAGTTACGGATACGGATCGTGCTTTCTCCCGAGTAGTTCGGCAGTATGTTCAGTACGTCGGTACATGGGTTGGGGTAAAAGTCCATTGAAATACCGGTCGGATTGTCGCCCTCGCTAACGGTATAGGCGATGGTGCGTTTTGCTGTCTTTGTTCCGTTCACAGCCAGCAATTCTGCCGTATAGCTTCCTGCTGCGTATTGTGATGCGTCGATAGTCAGCGTGACTACGTTACCGTCGATCGACTTCGCGATCTTGCCCGAGGGGTCGTCCAGACGCCATTCCGTGTAGCCGGCCAGCGTATATTGCAGCGTTTTCCGTTCGGAGGCGCCGAGCGTGAAGGTGTCGTTCTGTCCTGTGGCTGGCGTGATCGTCGGCTGGTCGGAAACGGGCGGCACCTCGCCCGAATCCAGGGCTGCACCCGCATCGACGAGCTTGCCGATTTTTCCGGCATAGGTACCCCGACCATTGTATATTGGTCCCTGATAGCTGTCGATGTCGCGTGCTGTCGAGAAAAGCTTCTCTTTGAGCTGTTCGTTCGTGAATCCTGGTGCCCCGAATTGCGAAACGATCAGGGCCGCAACACCCGATACGTGGGGGCAGGCCATCGAGGTCCCCTGCATGTAGCCATACCCGAGAGTCTCCGAGACGTAGTCGATCGTGTGGGTCTCCACCTCTCCTCTGAAATTTGTATAGACGAAAGTCATCCCGTTTTGCAGGTCGGTCGGAAGCGTGCTCAGGTTATAACCTTCGTTATAATGGATAGGCCTGGAAAAATCGGCTGCGTCTCCTCCGCCCGGCGCACATATATCGACGGTCGGACCATAGTTGGTGTACCAAGCGGCTTCATAAGTGCAGGAGACGGCGGCCACACTGATGCAAGGCTCGTAAGCGGCCGGATATCCGGGCTGTCCGCTGTTTTCATTACCTGCCGCGAATATCACGACGCCGCCCGCCATAGGCCCGGTCTGGGTTTCGCCGTCGGGGGACATACCCGCGTAGCGGATGAAGTAGTCGATAGCTTCTTTAGTGGCCCGATCCGCGCTTGACCATTGGTCGTAGCTCAAAGCTCCGGCTGCGTATCCCCAGCTGTTCTGGCAGATTACGGCGCCGTTGTCGGCGGCATATTTGATGGCGTCGGCCGTTGCGTTTGAGTTGGCATCGTAGTGTCCGTCGGTCGGATGAAAAATTTCGCACGACATGATCTTCGCTCCGTTACCTCCTCCCGTACCGCCGGCGATGCCCGAAATGCCGATCCCGTTGTTGCTTACGGCAGCGATCGTTCCCGCCACGTGGGTGCCGTGACCTTCGCCCCAGGTAATGTCGTCGTTATCTCTGTCACAGAAATTCTTACCGATTCCGCTCCACATATTGCCCGCCAGGTCGGGATGGGTATATTCCACACCCTCGTCCACGACGGCGACAATCACATCGCTGCGGCCTGCCGTCTTTTCCCACGCCGGGAGCACATTGATGTCTGCGCCGGCTTGGGCGTTTGCATTGATCGTTCCGTCGTTGTAAAGCGGCCATTGTCCTCCGAAAAGCGGATCGTTGAAAGGGTAGTTCGACGGAGCGGCCTTCGGCAGGGCCATCAGTTTTCGCCATGGAGTCCCGCTTTTCCGGCTCATTCCGCCGACTTTGGTAATCCTGCGCGGAATTTCGACATGATTCACGCCGGCAATTTCCCCGAAGTCTTCGGCGACCTGCTCGGCGGAACCTTCGAAGCGAATGATATACCACAGATCGAGCCCTGCCTTGCGTGTTCGCTCGGCGCACCCGTTGTCGGCGAACAACCGCTCCATTGCGGTCACGTCGTACCGTTCGCACAGTTCATCGAAAGAGATGTTGCCCGTCAGGACCCTGCCGCTGCGGGTGCGGGTCACGTTCAGCGCTTCGGCCGTTTCCCGGTCGAGCTTCATGCGGATCACTCCTTCGACCCTATCGGTATCCCGTGCCGGAGTACTTTCTGTGTCGGGATCTTTCTGACAACCGGCGAGCAGCGCCAGACAGAGAACGAAAAGCAGACTTTTCAGCTTCATAAGCGTATATTTTTAGAAAAAAGGAGGGAAGCCGACTCTCGTCAACCTCCCTCTCTTGTATGAAATCGCAGAGAGATTAACAGTTCATCGCTCCGCAGCAATGAATTACCTGTCCACTCACGTAAGAGGAGAGGTCGGAGGCAAGGAACAAAGCCACCTTCGCCACGTCCTCGGGTGTACCGCCGCGACGCAGCGGAATTTGCTGGTACCAGCCCTGTTTTACCTCTTCGGGCAGGGCGTTGGTCATTTCGGTAATGATGAAGCCGGGAGCGATGGCGTTGGCACGGATGCCGCGCGGTCCCATCTCTTTGGCGATGGACTTCGCAAGTCCGATCATACCGGCTTTCGAAGCCGAATAGTTGCACTGTCCGGCATTGCCGCTGACACCCACCACGGACGACATATTGATAATCGAACCGCTGCGCTGGCGCGCCATGATCGGCGTAACGGCGTGAATGAAGTTGAAAGCCGATTTCAGATTGACGTTCAGCACGGCGTCCCACTGCGCTTCGCTCATGCGCATCATCAGGCCGTCTTTGGTGATGCCTGCATTATTGACCAGAATGTCGATGCGGCCGAAATCCTGCATGATCTGATCGATCACTTTGTGCGTATCTTCAAAGTTGGCGGCGTTCGAGGCGTATCCTTTGGCTTTTACGCCCAGGGCGTTCAGCTCCTCCTCCGTCTTCTTGCCGTTTTCGTCGATCGCCAGATCGGTGAACGCGACGTTGGCTCCCTCTTTTGCAAACTGAATGGCGATCGCTTTGCCGATGCCCCTGGCTGCGCCGGTTACGACGGCCACTTTTCCTTCGAGTAATTTCATCTTGCTGAAATGTTTTTTGATGGTTAAATTTTTCGTTTTATCCGTAATATTCGATCTTTCTGTCGGAAATCCGGCCCGCGTCGGCTGCCCGTATCGCAGAGGTGCCCGTTCCGATGAAAAATGTTCCGTTTGTCGGATGCGTTGTATTTTTCTGTCGCCAAATATAGCAAAAATATTTAGAAATATTTAGTTTTTGTAGTTTCGTAAAATGTTACTACCTTTGGAATCCGAAAAAAACTCTTAATAAACCATATATCGATCATGAAGAGAGATTCTCAAGTATTCGACCTCATTTCTGAGGAACGGAACCGTCAGATGCACGGCATCGAGTTGATCGCGTCTGAAAATTTTGTCAGCGACGAGGTGATGGAGGCCATGGGCTCCGTACTGACCAACAAGTATGCGGAGGGTTATCCTGCCGCACGTTACTACGGCGGTTGTCAGGTGGTGGATAAGGTCGAGAACCTTGCCATCGAACGTGTTTGCAAACTGTACGGCGCCGAGTACGCCAACGTACAGCCCCACTCCGGCGCACAGGCCAACATGGCCGTTTTCTTCGCCGTGCTGAAACCCGGCGATACGTTCATGGGCCTCGATCTGGCGCACGGCGGCCACCTTTCGCACGGTTCGCCGGTGAATATGTCGGGTACCTATTTCAAAGCCATCGGTTACCAGCTCGATCCGAAGACCGAGCGCGTGGATTACGACGATATGGAGCGCAAGGCTCTGGAGCACAAACCCAAGCTTATCGTCGGCGGTGCTTCGGCTTATTCGCGTGAGTGGGACTACAAGCGTATGCGCGAGATCGCGGACAAAGTAGGCGCCATCCTGCTGATCGACATGGCTCACACGGCCGGTCTGATCGCTGCCGGTCTGCTCGAGAATCCGGTTAAGTATGCTCACATCGTGACTTCTACCACCCATAAGACCCTGCGCGGTCCCCGTGGCGGTATTATCCTGATGGGCAAAGATTTCGAGAATCCCTGGGGACTCAAGACTCCGAAGGGCGTGACCAAGATGATGTCGCAGATCCTCAATTCGGCCGTATTCCCCGGTATCCAGGGCGGTCCGCTGGAGCACGTGATCGCAGCCAAGGCAGTCGCTTTCGGCGAAGCGCTGGATCCCAGCTACAAGGAGTACCAGAAGCAGGTGCAGACCAATGCCCGCGCCATGGCCGCAGCCTTTGTAGAGCGCGGTTACAAGATCGTTTCCGAGGGTACGGACAACCACCTGATGCTCGTCGACCTGCGCACGAAGTTCCCCGAGCTGACGGGCAAGCTGGCCGAGAAGTGCCTCGTGGCCGCCGACATCACCACCAACAAGAACATGGTTCCGTTCGACAGCCGGTCGCCGTTCCAGACCTCGGGCCTGCGCTTCGGAACCCCGGCCATCACCACGCGCGGCCTGAAGGAGGACAAGATGGACTACATCGTCGGGCTGATCGACCGCGTGCTGCACGACCCGGAGAACGAAGCGAACATCGCCGCCGTGCGCAAGGACGTGAACGCGCTGATGGCCGACTATCCGCTTTTCGCGTGGTAAGATGAAGGAGGTCATCGACTTCTTCCGCCGGCTGCACGACGACAACACCCGGGAATGGTTCGACGCCCACCGCGCCGAATGGACCCGTGTGAAGGGACGGTTCGCCGATTTCACCGGACAGCTGATCGGGGGCATCGCGTCGTTCGACCCCGAGGTGCGCGGCCTGCGTCCGCAGGACTGCACCTACCGGATCGCCCGCGACACGCGTTTCTCGCCCGACAAGTCGCCCTACAAGACCTATATCGGGGCTTACATTGCGCCGAAGGGCAAGAAGTCGGGTTTCGCGGGATACTATTTCCACATCGAACCCTGCTGCGACTCGCTGGTGTGCTGCAACCTGCTTTCGGCGGGCGCCGTGTGCATCGAGCCGACGGTGCTGCGGTCGATCCGCGAGGAGGTGCTCGACAACGGCGCGCAGATCGAGGCGGCGATCCGGAAGGCCAAAGGGTTCCGGCTGTGCAGCGGCAACAGGCTCAAGCGGGTCCCGACGGGATTCCCGGCCGACAGCCCCTATGCCGAGATGCTGAAGCTGAAGGATTTCTACCTCGAACAGCCCATCGCCGAGGAGTTCCTGCTCGCACCCGATCTGCTGGAACGCACCGTCGAGCAGTTCCGCCGCACGCAGCCGTTCATCGCCATTCTGAACCGGGCGATCCGCTACGCCCACGAAGAGATGCAGTGACATGAGACGTCTGTTTCTGATCGCTGCACTGTTTCTGTGGACGCCGGCCGGGGCGCAGAACGACGATGCGACGCCGCGGAAGATCGAAAAAGAGACCTTCGTCTATGCCGTGCGGGATGCCGACACGCTGCGGCTGGACCGTTATGCGCTCCTCTCGCCCGACAGCCGGGCGAAACCCTGCCTGATGTTCCTTTTCGGCGGCGGCTTTATGACCGGAACGCGGGACAACCGGCGTTTCCGCCCCTTCTTCGACTACTATGCCCGCAAGGGGTTCGTCGTCGTGTCGATCGACTACCGGCTGGGGATGAAGCGGGCCAGACAGGCCGGCCTGCTCGACGAGGAGCATTTCACGCAGGCGTTGGACATGACGCTTTCGATGGCGACGGAGGACCTCTACGACGCCACGGCCTATATCTGCCGGCACATGCCGGACGTCGATCCTTCGCGGATCGTGACGTGCGGGTCGAGCGCCGGGGCCATCACGGTGCTGATGGGCGAGTACTGGCTTTGCAACGGGCATCCGCTGACCGCCGGGAAGTTCACGCAGAACTTTAGCTACGCCGGGGTAATCGCCTTTGCGGGAGCCGTTTGCGATACGCAGGACAGCCTGCGCTGGGCGCGCGATCCCGCGCCGATGCTGCTTTTCCACGGCGACGCCGACCGCAATGTGCCCTACGGCGCGATCGGTGTCGACGGGGTCTGGCTGTTCGGCTCGAAGAGCATTGCCGACGACCTCGCGCGGCGCAGGGTGCCGCACGCGTTCTACTCCGTCGCCGAGACCAATCATTCGATGGCGTGGCGGCCGATGACCGAGAACCGCGGCGAGATCGACTCGTTTCTCGAAAAGCT
>OMCG01001815.1_pt1 | contig 11613 bp, 9 predicted proteins | sample 1674071 | NCBI WGS metagenome assembly OMCG01 (sample SAMEA103958139, study PRJEB25191) | human gut metagenome | biome: human-associated habitat [ENVO:00009003]; feature: intestine environment [ENVO:2100002]; material: feces | place: Germany | collected 2013/2015 | reverse complement strand
TGGGGCCGCTGGGGGCTTCGGGGGTCTTAGCCTCGTCGATAACGTTGATGCTCTGGGCAGCACCGACGTTCTGAGCGACCGTACTCACCGAGCTGGCAATGGCCTTTGCGACCTCAGCCGTCTCCTTGGCATCGGTGCCGGTAACCGAAAGCGTAATGACACGCGTGGTGGTCTCGGAGGAAACAGACACCTTGTAGTCATCCAGATCGGTGAGGCCCAGTTCTTTGGCGGCGCCGCTCTTAACGCTATCGCTATCCAGCAGCGTGGCGATATCGTTGGAAAGCATCTGGCTCGCCGAGAGATCGTTGTAGCTCATCTGACCGCTATCGTCGGTCTTGGCGAGAATGTACATGCTCGTCGTCGCGGTATAGGTGTTGTCCATCGCAACGAAGGACACGATGCCCATGGCGATCGCGCAGACCACCGGAAGGGTGATGACCAGCTTGAGGTGCTTCTTCAGCAGCTGGAACAGTTCGAGAAGGGTCATGCAGCTTGCCTTTCATTTCCCCAGTTCGGATTGACAAAACTGTCCGTATGTTATCGCATCTTTTTACCGAGACCAAACTCTATACATAAGAAACAGGCTCTCCTGTAAAAATGTCGGAAGCAATCGTAAAATTGCACAACAACGCCGCACCCGAAAGTCAAATGCGGCGTCTACATCAATATCTATGTTGTATCGCTATGCGAATGGCTCGTCCTGCTGTATGGGAAACGTCACCGTAATGGTGGTTCCCACGCCCAACTCGCTCGACAGATCGAGCGTGGCGTGATGATACAGGGCCGCATGCTTGACAATGGCAAGCCCCAGGCCGGTTCCGCCGCGTGCCTTGGACCTACTCTTGTCCACGCGATAGAACCGCTCAAATACCTTGCCCTGTTCTTCAGGCGCGATACCGATTCCCGTGTCGGCGACAGCGAGGAACGGATGGCCTTCGTCGTTGGTGCCGCACTGCAACGTAACCGTACCGCCGGGTCGATTGTAGCGGATGGCGTTGCTTGCCAGATTATAGATGAGCTCGTCGATCAAGCGCGACACGCCTTCGATGACCACAGGCTTGGTCTCATGACTTATCGTCACATTCGCCTGACGGGCAACCTGTTCAAGACGTTGCTCAACCGCATAGATGGCACGAGAGAGCTCAATAGGCTCCGTGGACCCAATGGGCACCGCCTCGCCCTCAGTTGCACGTTCGGCCTCGTCCAAGTTAGACAGCGTAAGGATGTCGTTGACAAGCGCTGCCAAGCGGCCCGCCTCACGATAGATGCGACCGCCAAAGTTGCGCAGGTCGTCCTCGCCCTCGACCATGCCATTTGCGATGAGCTCGGCATAGCCCGAAATCGCCGTAAGCGGCGTCTTGAGCTCATGGGTGATATTCGCCGTGAACTCACGGCGCATACGGTCGTTGTCCGCTAGCACCGCCATTTGGCGCTTGAGTTCCTGGCGCTGCGACTCGATACGCTCAAGCATGGGGACCATCTCGGCATAGGCGTGCTCATAGCTACGGCGTGGGTGATCCAAATCCACCTCTTGCAACGGCGCGATGATGGCACGGGACTCACGGCGCGCCAGGAAAAACGAGAGCGCCGCGCCCGCCGCCGCGACAAGCAGCACCGGCGCCACCAGCGGGAGCAGAATCGCCACAACGCCGGGCTGGGCCTGCGCCAAACGGACAACCTGACCGTTATCAAGGGCGACGGCGCTATAGAGCATCACCTCGTCGAGCGTGGAACTCGAACGCTCCGCGGAGCCCGAGCCGCTCTTGAGGGCCTCGACGACCTCGGGGCGGTCGCCATGGTTGGGCAGCGTGGAAGGCGACGCCTCGTTGTCGTAGGCAACCGTTCCGTCCTTATTGATCAGTGTGATACGAAGGTCCTCGCGATCGAGGCTGCGCAAAAACGCGATGGGCTCCTGCTGCTCGTTGAGGGCGGCGGCGATGAGCTCGGTTTCTTGCGAAAGGTTGGCACTCGTGGCATCCGCCAAGGTGTTTTGCACAAAGAAGGCGCCCAGCACCGTAAACGCCAAAATGACCGACATGGCGCAGACAAATATCGTCGCAAACACGCGCTGCGAGAGCGTGCGTTTTCCCTGGGGGGCAAAGACCACGGGCTACTCCTCCGATGCGCCTGCCGCAGCGACGGCATCTTCGGCGTCGTTGTCGGCGGAAGGCTCGGCCAGGCGATAACCCACGCCGCGCACGGTCTCGATAGCGCTGGCATGCTCGCCCAGTTTTTGGCGAAGCGTCTGCACGTGCACGTCAACGGTGCGCGAACCGCCGTCGAAGTCCCAGCCCCACACGCTCTGCAGCAACGACTCGCGGGTAAAGACCACGCCGGGCTTGCGCATGAGGTACTCGAGCAGGTCGAACTCGCGCAGGGTGAGCTTAAGCGGCTCGCCGGCAACGGTCACCTCGCGATGGCTGGGCGAGAGCACGATGTCACCCACGCTGAGCACATCGCTCGCCTGCTTGACCATGCCGCCGCGACGCAGCAGTGCGCGGCAGCGGCTCGCAAGCTCCATGAGCGAAAACGGCTTAGTCAGGTAATCGTCGGCACCGCCATCGAGCGCCATCACCTTGTCGAGCTCGGTGTCCTTGGCGGTAAGCATCATGATGGGCACCGTCGCCGTCAGGCGATCGGCACGCAGACGACGCATAATCGCCAAGCCATCGGTGTCGGGCAGCATGATATCTAGCAGCACAGCATCGGGCACCCGTCGCGCCACGGCAGCTTTAAACTCGCCATCACACGAAAAGCCCTCGGCCTCGATTCCCTGCTTGCGCAGCGCGTAGACTGTCAAATCCCTGATGTTGTCATCGTCCTCGACGTAATAGATCATGTTGAACCCCTTTGCGGCCGATATGACCGCATCTTAACCCTAAAGGCACCTGCAAAAGACAGCGTCAGCCAAAACGCCCCGTCAAATAATCCGCCGTGCGCGGATCGGTCGGGTTCTTGAAGAGTTGCGCGGTGGGCGCGTGCTCCACCAGCTCACCCAACAAAAAGAACGCGACAGAATCGGAAATACGCGCGGCCTGCTGCATGTTGTGCGTCACGACCACCAGCGTGCAGGTCTCCTTGAGCTCGCAGGCAAGCTGCTCCACTACGAGCGTCGACACGGGGTCGAGCGCCGAGGTCGGCTCGTCCATCAGCAGAATGTCGGGCTGCACGGCAAGTGCGCGGGCGATGCACAGGCGCTGCTGCTGTCCGCCCGAAAGACCCAGGCCCGACTCCTTGAGCTTGTCCTTGACCTCGTCCCACAGGGCAGCGCGACGCAGGGAGTTCTCGACCAGCTCGTCAAGCACAACGCGGTCGCGCACGCCCATGCCGCGAGGGCCGTAGGCGACATTATCGTAGATGCTCATGGGAAACGGATTGGGGCGCTGGAACACCATGCCCACGCGCTGACGCAGGCGGCAGATATCGTAATCGCCCAGGATATCCTGACCGTCGAGCGCGATCTTGCCCTCGATACGGCAATCCTTGATGCTATCGTTCATGCGGTTAAAGCAGCGCAGCAGCGTCGACTTGCCACAACCAGAAGGCCCGATAAACGAGGTAATCTGCTTGTCGCGGATTTTGATGTTCACGTCCTTGAGCGCATGGTGGTCGCCATAGAACAGGTCGAGGCCCTCCACATCGATGCGCGTCGGCGAGGCCGCAAGGTCCTCTGCCGTGGGGCGAGTCGCATCCCCAACTTCGCGCTCGTGCGCGGCCTCGGCCTGCGCCTCCATGAGTTCCTCAAGCTCCGTGGGCTCCATAGCCGCAGCAGCCGTCATACCGCATACCTCCATATCGATATCAATTCAGCAGTATCGATAGTAGGAATCGCGGCTCATACGCACGTGAGCGCATTGTCAAGTGTTTGTAAGGGCACGCTGGCTATGCGGCGGGCAGCTCGATGGTGAATATCGTGTGTTCGGGCGTCGATTCACATGCAACGGTACCGCCGTGTGCCGCGATGATCTCCTTGGCAATGGCAAGGCCCAGACCTGCACCACCGCGATTGGTCGCACGCGCCGCATCCAGGCGATAGAACTTCTCAAAGATCACCTTGAGCTTAGCCGCAGGGATAGGATCGCCCTGATTGATAAAGCGCACGCGCACGCCGCCATCGTCTTGGCGCCTGGCCTCAATCGTGATAGTCGAGCCCTCATAGCTATAGGCGACGGCGTTTTTCATGATGTTGTTGAACACGCGGGCCATCTTATCGCCATCCACGAGCACCGTCAGGTCCTCGCGAATATCAACTTGGGCTTCCTTATGCTGCTCGTTGAGGATGGGATAGAACTCGTCAGCCACCTGAGCCAGCAGCAACCCCAGATCAACATAGCCGCGCGTGAGCACGATATCGTGGAAGTCAAAGCGCGTGATATCGAAGAACTCTTCGATGAGCGCATCGAGCCGGTGCGCCTTGTCGAGCGCCACGCCCGTAAAGTGCGCACGTTGCTCAACCGGCAGCTCAGGAGCCTCTTGCAGCAGCGAAAGATAGCCCACCACACTGGCAAGCGGGGTGCGTAGGTCATGTGCCAAGTACGTGACCAGATCGTCCTTGCGATGAGACTCGTCACGCAAGGCCTGTTGCACCTTGCGCTCGCGATCACGCACACGGTTGAGTGCGCCCTCGACCTCCAGGAAGTCACCGTCGATGTTGTCCCAGGTGTCGGGGTGATCGATCAGGCGATCTTGAATACGAGCGGCCAGCACACAATCGGCATGCTGCTCGCCCTGCTCGTAGCCCTGGTAGTACAGGGCGCGGCCGCAAAAGAACAGCACGCACACGGCAAGCGCCAGCACAAAGCCAAGCATGTTAAATACAAAGCCGGCATCGAACAGCACCGGTCCTTCGATGCCGCCGAGTGCCATGGCGCCAATCGCCAACGTCATGGCCCACGCGGCACCGCCAATCACCACGCAGCGGCGCACGACTTCAAATCGATCGATCAGCAAAAAGCCGACAAGCAGCACCGCCAAGATTCCAGCGATGCTATCGATGCCAATCAGCAGCAGGCTCAGCAAAAAGAGCAGCACCGTTGCAAGCGCGCGGTTGTCGACGACCGACCTCACGTATTCAAAGAGTCGATCGGGCACCTCGAATGCCTGCCTATCGTCTTTTGTCATATCCACTTCCCCACCATCAAAGGCGTTATTCGATTATGTAGCCGACGCCCCAGACGTTTTTGATAAAGCGCGGCTTTTGAGCGTCGTCACCGATCTTTTCGCGCAGGTGGCGAATGTGCACCATCACCGTATTGTTGGAGCCGGGCATAAAATCCTCGTTCCACACCGCGCGGAACAGATCCTCCACGGCCACCACACTGCCGCGATGCTCGACCAGATACAGCAAGATGGAATACTCGATGGGCGTGAGGCGAACCGGCGCACCGTCCACCGTTACAGAACGGGCATCGCGGTTGATCTCTAGGCCGTCGAACTGGATGGTCGGCGACTCGGCCGCCTGCGCACGGCTACCGTAGCTGGTGTAGCGACGAAGCTGAGCGTGCACGCGCGCGATGAGCTCCAGCGGGCGGAACGGCTTAACCACGTAATCGTCCGCGCCAAGCGAAAGGCCCTCGATCTTGTCTTGCTGGGCATCGCGCGCCGTCAGCATGATCACGGGATAGGTATGGCTGGAACGGATCGTACGCAGCAACTCAAGCCCATCGATATCGGGCAGCATGACATCCAGCAGCGCCAGATCGAACTCCTGCTCCAAGATTGCCTTGGCAGCATCGGCCCCGCTATAGGCGACCTGTACGTCAAAGCCTTCTTTTGTAAGGTAGATACCAACCAAGTCGGCAATGGCCTTTTCGTCATCAACTACCAAAATGCGCTCGTTCATGCGTGCTCCTCTCGCGCTCCATTATGCCCGAGGGGGCGCACGCCACACACAACAAGCGTGGGTGATTAAGTCGGCCTTAAGCACCCTTGTGCCCGTTCGGGCGCGGATGTGGGCCACGCACGCGCGCGATGATCGCCGACACCGGCAAACGATATACTCTAGTTCCAGAAGAGACCATCCCGTCGAAAGCGAAATCTGTGAAGTCCCTCACCTCTTTTGCAAAGCGCTCAGCCCAGCTTGCCGCCGGCTTTGTCTGCGCTATCGCCCTTGCCGCTGGCGTGCCCACCGTCGCCGGCGCCCAAGTGCTCACGACCGACAATGTCTGCGGCAAAACCGCCGATGCGCGCGGCATCACGGCCGAAAATCTGCCCGATATCGATGCGACCAATGCGCTCGTCATGGGCAAAGACGGCACCGTCTACTATGGGCGCGGCGCCGATGAGCAGGTTAAAATCGCCTCGATCACCAAGGTCATGACCGCAATCCTAACCGTCGAGAATTGCAAGATGGACGAGAAGGTCACGGTGAGCAACGCCGCAGCCACCGTGGGTAATTCGACCGCCGGCTTGCTCGAAGGTGACGAGCTTACCGTGGAGCAGGCACTGCGCGGCCTGATGATTCCCTCGGGCAACGACGCCGCCGTCGTGCTCGCCGAATATGTGGGCAAGAAGATCGACCCTAAGACCAAAGACGCCGAGGCAACCTTTGTGAAGGCCATGAACGAGCGCGCTAAGAAGCTCGGCTGCACCGGTACGCTTTTTGAAAACCCGCATGGTCTGGACTTTGATGAGTGGGCTGGCGATATGCACTCAACCGCACACGACGTAGCGCTGATGATGCAGGAGGCCATGAAAAACGACACGATCCGCGAGGTCGTAGCGAGCGAGGATTCCTGGATCGAGGTCACGGGCGCCGACGGCACCGACCATTCGCATTCCATGGACACGCACAACGTTTTGCTCGGTCAGGACGGAAACATTGGCGGCAAGACCGGCACCACCGACGACGCGGGCTACTGCTTTACGAGCGCCTACAACCGCGACGGCGACGAGATCTACACTGTTATTTTGAACTCCACCACCACCGACCAGCGCTTTACCGATACCGCCAGCCTTGCCAACTGGTACTACGGCCACAAGGTGACGGTCGCAATCGCCAACACGCAGGAAAAGACCGCCAACGGCAACCCGCTTATGGCGCGCATTGGCCAAACCGACTGGACGGATAAGACGATCGACGCCACACTCGCCGATCCTACGGCGCAAGCGACCGTGTTTTCCCTTGCCGGCGAGGTGACCGAAAAGGTTAGCTACGACGATCTTTCGGGCACGGTGCATGTGGGCGACAAGGTGGGCAGCGTCACGCTCAAGCAGGACGGCACCAAGATCGCCGTCATGGATTTGGTTGCCGACGAGGAAGGCGCAGGGCCGAATCCCATTGAATGGCTCCTTGTGAAGCTTGATCGCTTGGGCCGTCGCATCGACAACCGCCCGCTCACAGCAGAAAGCGAGACCGTCGCCAAGGCGCCCGAGGTGTAGGGCGCAAGAATAATAAGCCCACTGAAAGGAGGCGTCCGAAAGGATGCCTCCTTTTTTGAGGGTTCGAATCCCCAGCCGCCATTCTTGATAATAAAAAGGGCCCCAAATGGGACCCTTCTTTCAAGTCATACTGGCGGAGAGCTGGGGATTCGAACCCCAGATGCCCTTTTGGGGCATACTCGCTTAGCAGGCGAGCACCTTCGGCCTCTCGGTCAGCTCTCCGTAACAGCCGTTCTATAGTAACCAAACAGCCAAGGATGAGCAAGAGGAAATTTTCTAATTGCCTAGCAGCCTTTCCTTCTTGAAAGCTTCGCCTACCCCAGCGAGCGGTTGAGGGAGCCGAGCTCGTCGTTGCCCATGGTGCGCCACATTTGGAAGATACAACCGCGCGCCAGGAAAAAGAAACCGTTGTCGACCAGTTGCACAGCGGCATCTGCCAGCTGATTCGTCACGGCGGACACTGGCGGCAGCTCTAGTCCAGCCTTGTGGATGGTCTCGACCGCTTCCTCGAACGTCGGAGGCTCGCTGACGCCCATCTCGTTCATAAGGCCCTGCATTTCTTCCAGCGCGCTGCTGCCCGACTCCTCGCCGCGCGGCACCAGACGGTAACAAGCCAGCGCCAGGTCGAGCTGATCGCAATTCCAATAGGCAAACGCCAAGCGATAGAACAGGTAGCCGATTGCAGAACGATCGCTGGCAATACGTAGGCCGTGGCGCGCCACCTCGATAATCTCGTCAAAGCGCTCCAGACGCGCAAGCACGTTGATGAGCGCAAAGTGCGACTGCATGGACGAGCGCGCCAGATCGTAAAGATGGCGCACCTCGGGCAGTGCTCGTTCAAAGTCCTCTTGCTCGGCGTAAAAACTGCAGATCTCGTGCTGGGCAAAGTACAGCGCATCGGGCGCACGAAGGATTCGCACAGAGCGGTCTTCTTCCAACACCGGTAGCACCATGCGCACCAGCTGGTTATCGCAAAACTGCGTTTGAACCAGACCTGTCGCCAAAAGCTCGGCGACGGCGCACTTAGCCTCCAACTCCTCGACAAGACGGGAAAAGCCTTCAAAAGCACCTGTACGGTCGACTTTTGCCTGCTCGCGCAATTCAACAACACGGGCCACGTATGGGTCGTCGTCCTCTTCCATGACCTCCAGCTCGTCAGCCGTATCGGCAAGCAGCAGATCGCGCAGCGCCGGCGGCAGCATGCGATGGTCATCACGCGGACGAGCATGAACCTCCGCAGGTTCAATCGTCTCCGGAGCGGTTGACTCATATGCCTCAAGCACACGCTTGCACGGCATATCGTCCATGTCCATGCTCTCAAGATCCTTGGCGACAGGCACGCAATCGGCCAGATAGGCCGCGCGCCCAAAGAAATACGTTGCAACAACGCGCTCGCCCTGCTCACTGTCGGGAGCAGCAATCTGCACATAACAGCGCGTGATGCAGGTGCCCGCGGCAAAACACGCTGCTGCAAGCGTGAGTGCCACGCGCGCATCGTGCTCCGCGGCCCAGATCGCACGCGCGTCCTCGTCCAACTCGCGCCAGGCGTCATCTTGAGCGTCGTATTCACGTTGCGGCATGGCATCAACGACAGACTGCCCAAACCGAACGAGCATGATCCCCTCGGCAACGTTTGCCCGATAGGTATAGTCGAGCCGCGTGACCACGTTAAGTGCCTCGACAATACGCGCGAAGCGGGTACGCACATCCCACTCACCGCCCGGCTGACAAGCCACCGTTCCCGGTTTGGACCACGGGTTGTCGCTCGAGGTTGTATCGAGCAGTCGGGGAACATCGTTGGTCGTCTTGGCGATATGCCACGAATCAAAGAGCGCACAGCCTTCAAGGCTCGGCGACGAGGCCGCGGGGGCCAATCCAGCCCCAATGCGCTCAAGGATGCCGGAGAGACGGTTAAGACGGCACTCGATGGCAAGCAGCATGTCAATCTCGTCCTGGTCCAGCAGGCTGCGATCAAAATTGAGATAGAAAAGCTTTGAGCGATCGATGCGAGCCAGGCTCATCTCGGACTTAGCGGCGATGGTGCGCAAGCGAGGCAAGTCAATTTCACTCATAAGGGCGGCGGCATAGCGCTCGATACCGCTCGGATTCTCGGCATGGTCAACGCGGTAAAGCAGCGTCTCGATAGCATCGGGGAGCGGTGCCGTGTTAAAGCCCAAAAACACCTCGACCGGCTCGGGCAACTTTACGAGCTTGATCTTGTCGACAACGTTTTGCATACCCTCGTCGAGTCCGTCTCCGTCCGCCGTGCTCGCAATGGTATTTTCGGAGTCAGTGAATATCACGTAGCGCAGGAACATCGATGCCATGAACTCGCCGTAAGGAAGGGAGCGGGCCGAATTCCATGTCTCGTGTTCGGACTGTTCGCGCATGGGACCTTCGGGAGAGCCGACGGTTCGCGCGCACGCGCGCATTGTGCCGTTGGCTCCCCGAACCACAATCTCACCAATACCGGAGTCCGACTCGTCAAGGACCAGTTCCATGTCGGGATCGTTGGGCAGCGGAGCCTCGCTGACGGGGCGGTCCACCTTGTACACCTCACCCGAAACGCTTACGTAGCCCAAAAGCGACACATGGCTTTTGCCAACGAATTCGACGACATAACAAGATTCATGCTGATCCTCGCCAAAGAGTTTCCAGACCACGCCATATGAGCGTCCCGCAGGCTGCTCGGGCATCGCCGGAAAGCGCTTCTTGGGATCGAGAAACCTGAGCTTGTATGTCGGACGCTCTGCCACGAAGTATCACCCTGATCGGTCGTTGAGAGAAGGAGTGGCCGCGGATGGGCCGCGACACCTACTCGGAATCTTACACGAGTCGACAGGAAATCATCCCTTTGGACGAAAGCACTCAAGCTGGCGCAAAAGAAAAGCCCCCGTTGCCGGGAGCTTTAATCTCAAATGGTGCGGCGTATAGGATTCGAACCTATGACGTTCTGATTCGTAGTCAGACCCTCTATCCAGCTGAGGTAACGCCGCAGCGCAAGACATATAAAACCACTTTAGCTTATTGGAGTCAAGCACAATCTCAAACTTTTTTGTGAAACGCAGTTTTGTCATGCTGCTCCGCATATACCGTCGTTCCCCGTACGATCGATTGGCTTTTCGATCACGTCAAACTTAGCATCAAGTTCCCTCAGGAGCGATCTCACCCGCTGGGCACAATCATAATCGGCAAACGAGATACTCAACATGCGAGCAACCTGGTTAGATGTCCGGACCCCATAGAAATGCTCCAGGGCCACAAGCCCCTCGTGCGCCACAAACGTCTCAACCACATGCGGCGACTCCTCGTAGCACCATTGGGTCAACGGACCCTCGCTCGTCTGTCGAACCACCAGGCCACCCATGCCAGACGGCTCACACGTCACAAGCAGGTACTCCCCGCCCTCGTCGCTCTCAAACAAAACCACCCGATCATCAAACAGCTCCATCGCGTCCCCTTTCTCTCGCTCTTATTTAGCAAAAGCATAGCAGGTAGATGGCTGTATACAGAACAGTTGTTCGTGTGTTTTCTATTGAGCTGTCCGCACAGCATGGTATGGCCGCACACAAAAAGGGCACCCCAAAAAGGAGTGCCCTAGCAAATCGCTTATGCAGCCAATCTACGCGACCGGCTCGATCTTCTCGAGGCCGCCCATGTAGGGACGCAGAACCTCGGGGATCGTGATGGTGCCGTCAGCGTTCTGGTAGTTCTCCAGAATGGCTGCCATGGTACGGCCAGCCGGCAGACCGGAACCGTTGAGGGTGTGCAGATAGCGCGAACCCTTGAAGTTCTCGGGGTCGCGATACTTGATGTTGGCGCGACGGGCCTGGAAGTCACCGCAGTTGGAGCAGGAGCTGATCTCCTTGTAGGCGTTGTAGCTCGGCAGCCAGACCTCGACGTCGTAGGTCTGACGGGCAGAGAAGCCCAGGTCGCCGGTGCACAGGCTAATCACGCGATACGGACGACCCAGCTGCTGCAGCAGGAACTCGGCCTCGGCGGTCATGCTCTCGAGCTCCTCGTCGGACTCCTCCGGCTTGGCAAACTTGACCATCTCGACCTTGTCGAACTCGTGCTGGCGAATGATGCCGCGGGTATCGCGGCCAGCGGAGCCGGCCTCCTCGCGGAAGCAGGGGGTGAAGGCGGTGTAGCGGCGCGGCAGGGTATCGGCGTCGAGGACCTCACCGGCGTGCAGGTTGGTGAGCACGACCTCGGCGGTGGGGATCAGGAAGT
>OMCG01001804.1_pt1 | contig 11693 bp, 2 predicted proteins | sample 1674071 | NCBI WGS metagenome assembly OMCG01 (sample SAMEA103958139, study PRJEB25191) | human gut metagenome | biome: human-associated habitat [ENVO:00009003]; feature: intestine environment [ENVO:2100002]; material: feces | place: Germany | collected 2013/2015 | reverse complement strand
GGTCGATGAAGTAGGGGTTGCCCGCAAAGGCAGAGCAGCTCTGGTAGGGGCTGTCCCCATAGCCCGTGGGGCTCAGGGGCAGGATCTGCCAGATCTTCTGGCCTGCCGCCGCAAGGAAATCCACAAATTTTTCTGCCTTTTTGCCAAAGCAGCCGATCCCGTAGGGGCCGGGCAGGCTGGACACCGGCATCAGAATACCACTTTCACGCATTGTAAATCCTTCCTCGTCTCAAACTTTTTGCTGGGGCTTGTCTGTTTTCTATCATAACATAACTGCAGACTATTTTCCACAGGCAAAAAACGTGGTATACTTGTTTTTATATTAGGAGGTGCTTATGCAGCCAACCGAAAAATACTATGAACACGATGCCTACCGCCGGGAGGCGGTGGGGCATATTTTAGCCGCAGAGCCGGACAGCCGGACCGCCACTTCCGTGCCGGTCAACATCATGCGCACCAGCTGGTCAGCCGGATGCGTCAGATCATCCGGGAACAGCTCCGGTGCCATGTCCTGCAGCTCCTGATACGCCACATCCACCGGCAGCCCGCCCTCGTTGACGATGCGCAGCCGCCCGAAGGCGCTCTTTCTGAAGTCATTGAAGTCCGCAATGTCGTGCTTGTCTTCCTCCGATATGGTCACAGCCTGCGTGCGAAGGTGATCTTTGATGTCCTTATACTGCTGGTAGAACTCCTCATCCACCACAATGCCCTCGCTGTATGCCTGCTCAAACAGCTCCGCCGCCGTCTCTTCCGAAACGCGCCCGGTGGTCAGGTACTCCTCGCTGATCTGCTGCGCGATCTTCTGCAGGTATTCCCTCTGTGCAAAGCGCGGCACGCTCAGCGCGCGGCTTACGCGCCCAACAAGGGCGTTTTCAGCCCGCTTCAGGTAGTCCTGTGCCTTCTTCGGCAGCGATGTACGGATGCTGTTCTTCTTCTCTTCGTCCTCCGCCGTCGGCAGCGTCGCCTCCGCCGTTTCCTCCTCTGTGACGGAATATTGCAGCGTCCGTTCATCAGTTGGCATAGTGAAACGCTCCACCACCGCATCGCGGTTTTCATAGCTCAGCGGCAGCAGGTTATGCACCCGCACCTCCGCGTCAGACCATGTGCCACCGAAGTCCTGCCCGGTCAGCGTCAGCTCTCCGATCTCGCTCTTGGAATACTTGTTGGAGGAATCGAACAGCAGCACCGGGATTTGTTCCACGCCTGCATTCCGCATGGCCACCGCGCGGTGCCGCCCCTCATGTCCCTGTACCTCTCCTGTTTCGTGGTCGATGTTCAGCTGGATAGGCTGCCACCTTGTGGCTTCGCCCAGTTTCTCCGCGTCCAGTTCCTTGCTGTGCTGCTCCACGATCTGCCGTCCGCCCTCGCTGGTGGTCAGGTTCAGGAAGTCATCCGGTGTCATGTAGGCAATGTACGCCTTCGCATACTTCGGGCTGCTCTTTGCTGCATAGTCTCTCAGGTAGGTGTCAATGGTGCTTTCCTTCAGTTTGACCGCTCCGTCATACTCTCCGCCTTCGCTGATAGAGAACCGGATGTCCGGATTGTCTGTCGGGTTTTCGTTGGTGACGCTCTTGATCTGTTCCGGGGAGAAGGCGATGTATACCGCGTCCGGCGTTCCGTTGTCGTCCATCTCGATGTCAGTGGACTTTACGATGATACCGTCATGCCCGCCTTCCTGCGCCCAGCGCTTCAGGTCTCCGTGCCGGATGTCTGCCTGTCCGATTGCACTGCCCCAGCCTTCGTCCTCAATGACAAGCGGGTTTTTCAGGTTCAAATAAACCTGCATGATTTCCCCCTTGCCCTTGTAGCCGGTCGCCTCTCGTGCATACCCGGTTGCATCCTCAATGTATGGGCTAAAGTAAAATCCGAGATCACTGCCTCTGTCTGCAAAGTTTTCCCCGATGTGTGCCTTATCGAAGACCGTAAACTTTGTTCCGGTTCCATGGTAGAGCGTCAGCAGCCGTCCCTCGCCATCCACCGCTTTGCTGTCCTTGAAGAACTCTTGCTGTGCTTCCGTCAGCCGCCTGCCGTTACTGTCCTCGCTGATGGAGAACTTCACCCCCTCCAGCCCGTTCACCAGCGCCTTCCGCTGTTCGTCGTTGCCGGTCTCGTACTGTATGATGTTCACGCCCGTGGCCGCCTTCACCGCTGCGATCTCTTCCGCCGGTGCGCTGGTTGGCGCGATGATGGCCGCCGCCTCGCTGAAGGGGACTACTCTCTGCGCCTTCGCCTCGTAGTATCCCGTAGGGATGTTGGCTGCGCGGTCAATGAGCGCAAGGATGCTCTTGGCGTGCCCGTCGGATATGGCATAACCTTCCTTGCGGAACGCCGCCTTCACCGCCGCCACGGTTTTCTTCCCCTTGGCCGCTTCTGCGATGATGCCGCTCAGGTTTTGCTCCTCCTCGAAGCTGTTGTCGTACTTGTGCATCGTGGTGAGCATCAGATCGTTCACCACACGGTCAAGATAGATGCCGAGGTCTCGCAGCGCCTTCTCGTGTTCCTCTTCGCTCACCGTGCGCAGTCTCGCCTCGTCCGCGTGCATCTCGTCCACGTTCCGATATTCCCGCGTGGCCGTTGCCGCCAGTGTCTCCGGTGTCACGCCGTACATGTTCGCGCCCTTGGCTGCCGCCATGTTCATGGCCTTCACGATGTTCTCCGCCGTGTAGTCCCAGTGTGTCTGTGCAAAGCTGCGTCTGCCGCTGTCGGTCACTGCATCCTCGCCGTTGTAGATGCCCCGCTCGCCCAGCAGCCCCTCCAGCTGTGGCTGCACCCAGTCTTTCACCGTCCGCAGCGCATCGTTCCAGCTTCCGCCCGGTGCGATCATCTCCATCATCTTGGCCGCCGTGGCTTCCTTGTCGATCTCGCCCGCGCTTCCGCCGCTCTCATAGAACTCCTGCGTGCTCCGGATGAAGTCCTCCACCCGGTTAGGGAACACATTGTTCTTCATGTAGTAGTCGATGCGCTTCTCCTTGGATTCCGGTCTGCGGTTCAGGAAGTTGGCGTGTTCCTCTGCATAGACCTCCCGGATGGCCTGTTCCGCCGGTTTCATCTCTTCCGCCGTCAGGCGCTCGCCGGTCATCAGCTTCACCGCCAGCCGCGCCACTTCCTGTTCGCCCACCGCGTCGAGGTACCGCTGAATGGTTGCGTTGCTGAAGAAACGGTCGAACTGCTTGTCACGGTACACCGGTTCAAGGCTCTTGCCCTCGCTCTGAAGGAATGCCGCCTGCACCTCCGGATGGTTCGCCAGCTTGTCGGCGATCTCTTCCGGCTCCCATCTGGTCTCATTCTCCAATCCGATCTTGCCCAGCGTGCCGCTGCCTTGGAAAACGCCGCCCGCAAACTGGCTGGACAGGTTCTTGATGTTCTCATCGAACGCCCGCCGCGCCTCGTAGTTCACCTCGCGCTCCACCAGCGCATTGTCCTTTGTCGGTGTCCATGCGTCGCCGCCGTACACCTTGTTACGCGGGTCTGCCTCCGGGTCTATGGTGGCACGTGGGAACACTACGCTGGTATCTCCGTACTTCGTGTGCCCCTCCGCCGCGTCCACGATGGCCACGGAAGGGGATGGGATGCCGCCCCAGTTCAAGGCCGCGTCACGAATAACAGACCAGTCCTTGTTGTGTACGGCAATCAGGTCTTTCGTCCGCTCCACCGGCTCGTCGATGGAGAAGCGCTTCTTGACAGGCGGCAGCTTCTCTGCTACACTATCGTCAGAGACGGATGCAGTGCTTCTGGCAGCTCCCGGTGACGGGTTCGTGCTTATTGCTGCATCCGCCTCTTTTTCTGTAAAAGAGGTCGGCTGCAGGTTTAGCACATCGTACAGTGCCATGCTTCCATTTTTCTTCGTGCCTACCACCACGTCCGCCGTGTAGTCGTTTCCGCCCACTCGCAGCAACACATTACCTCTGGCGAAGTCCGTGATTCTGTCCTTGCGCGGATGGTTTAGCCCTTCGTTCACCCAGTCCGTCGTTGCGCGCAGGATTTCGTCGGCATTGTCCGTGGCGCGTAGCTTGTCCGCGTGCAGCTGCGGGTCGTTGTTATAGAGCCACTGCATGTACCGGGAGAAAGTCATCTCCTGTCTGCTTCTGCCGTCAATCTGAATTTCGTTGTTCCCCACGGTGATGCCGTTGGGGAACTTTTTCTTCAGGTTCTCCTTGACGGTCTTCACCCAGTCTGCCTCCGGCACGCCCGCAAGGATGTCCTGTTCCACCTCCACGAACGGCTTGTTGTCCGTGGTCTTTCCGATGGCGTAGCCATCCCCACTGTCAGCAAATACCGTGTCCTCGCTGCCATAGTCAGGCGATGTCTCCCGGCGCTCCTGCGCCGTCAGCTCCCGTCGCTTCGCAGTGTCCCGCGCCTCGATCTCTCCCGCCGTGTCGCGGTACAGGTCGGTCGGCATCCGGCCTCCGTTCCTCGCGTTGCGGTCGATGCTGTCCCGCAGGCTGTACCAGTCCCACACGCGGTCGCCGTACTGTTCCTCCAGCTGGTCTCTGCGCTCGTCGTAGCGCACCCACTCCTGCGGGTCTGGCTCGATCTGCTCCCATGTGTTCAGGTCAACCTTCCCGCGCGGCACCTTCGGTGCCATGGCATCCAGCTCTTCCATAGCCGCAACGAACTGCGGGTCGCTCTCCCGTATCTGCTCATACTGTTCCTGCAGTCGTGCGCCCTCGCGCCGTTCCTCCGCCGTCCTGCTGTCAAATCCGTTTTCCATTCTCCGGTTCCAGTAGGCGGGGTTTGCCCCGCTGGCAAATCCTTCCCGGTTCTGGATGGCGTGCTGCACCTCATGGATGAGGGAGTTCAGCAGCGCCTCCGGCCTGTTCTTCAGGTCGCGGCTCAGCTCGATGCTGTCAAACTTCCGGCTGTATCCGCCGTTCTGTCCGTCCTCCAGCGTGTGGAATGTCACGCTCAAATCTGCCATATCCGGATAGGCTTCAAACAGCTCCGGCGCAGACACCAGCTCTCCCAGCGTGGTGTAGTTGGGAATATCCGCCGCGTCGGTGCGCAGCTGCATCCTGCTGTCGTTGATCTCGAAGCGCCACTTGCCGTCCATGCCTTCGTGCCAGCCCGTCGCCTTGCGGATGCTCTCCATGTCGGCTCCGGCCTGCTGCATCTCCTGCGCTTCCCGCAGGCTTTCAAGGTTCGCGCCGTTGGCGTTCGCCCCGGCATAGCTGTGCTGCAATCTGCCCAGCCCCTGCTGCATGTCGATCTCCGGGTCATACATGTCGTTGAACGCCGCTTCTGCATCCTCTTCAGAGATTTCCCCGTTTGCCATCTGCTGCTGCAGCGTGTCCATATTCTGCGCCTGCGCAGCGGCTCGCTGCTGCATGTCTGCGGTGAAGCTGCTCTGTGTCTCCTGCAGGGCGCTCTGGTAATAATTCTTCGCCTTCGTCAGGAACGCCCGCTCCTGCGCGTCGCTGTTGCCCAGCTTTGCCAGCAGCTCGTTGATAAACTGCAGGATGCGCCGTCCCAGCGTCCGGTTCTGCTGCACCATGGCGCGGATGCTCTGCTCGTCGGTCAGCAGATACTTTTCCACATACTCCGCCACGATCTCCGAATCAATGGCCGCGTTGTCCGTCAGGTTCTCGCCGTGCCGCGCATACAGTTCCGCCTTCTGCTGCCGCATGGCCTGCAGGTCTCCGCCGGTCTGCCGGATGCGGTTCAATACCAGCTTCTGCAAATCGCTGTAGCTTCCGCTTGCCTCGATGCTGTGCGTCAGTTCGTGGCTGATGATCTGCGCCACCGGGTTCTGGCTGCGTGCGTTGACATAGATTTTTCCGTCTGCCGGGTTGTAGTAGCCGTTGTGCATTCCTCCGGTGCTATCCGCGCCTTCGTCGAAGAACACCACCTCGCGCCCCACGATGTTGGCGATGCGCTGTACCTTGGCGACGGTGTCCTCGTCTACGCCCGCAAGAATGCCCGTGCGTTCCGTTTCCGTCTCGGCTCTCGCAGCCCTCTGCCGCGTTTCCGCCTGTTCCGCCGTCGGCAAAACGCCCAGCCGATCAGCCTCCATGGTCTCTCTCAGCGGCGCAGGTTGGCGTTCCTGCTCCGTTGTGCGCTGCTGCGTCTGCGTTTCTGCCTGCTCAGCTGTCGGCAGTTCCGTTCCGCCGGTCTCTTCCGCCGTCGGCAGCACCACGCCTTTCGTCTGTTCCTGAGCGGTTCCGGTTTGTCCTGCAGTCGGTTCCGTCCCTTCCAGCATTCTGGTGGTCTCCGCAAACAGTCTGCCGATCTCCGTATCCGTCAGCTTCTTGCCCTTGTTCAACTTGTTCTTCAGCTCTTGTCCCAGCTTGTATGCCTCGCTGTTTTCATCAAGGGTCTCCGCCGTCTCGATGATGCTGTTCACCATCTCGTCGCCCATATTGCGCAGCGTGCTGCCGGTCTGCTGGTATCCGGCGTTTCGCTGCACCGTTCCGATGCCCACACCCGCCGTGGCCATGGTGCCGCCGGATAGTGCGCCGCCGAGGAAGTCCAGCCCCATCTCCGCCGCCTGCTGCGCCACTGCAAGGCCGAAGGCTTCGCCCTCCGTCTTGCCCTCCGCCATATATGCGTCGATGGTCTGCTGCCACTCGCTCTTGTCCTTGGCGATGAGGATGTCGGCAAACAGGTTGATGAAGTCGCTGCCCACTTCCTCCGCGCCTTCCGTGAGCGCATTCTTCAGGATATATTTGATGGCTCCGTCTTCCCACTTGCCTTTCAGCAGCGCCTCGATGCTGAACTTCTCTGTAAACACTTCCGCCGCACCCGCGATGGTTCCCAGCGTGAACGCCTGTGTATCTGTCAGTCCTCTATCCTTTGCGGCAATGGTGGCATCCGCCGCCGCACCGGTGCCCATAATGGCAAGAGACATTCCCTCGCTCAGTGCGCCGCCTCCGCCGAATCCGCCCGTGATCGCAGTATTCAGCAGGAAGTCGCCCATACTCATGCCGGTCTGGTACAGGAAGCTGCCCGCCCGCCCCCAGTTCCCGCTCTGTTCAATAGTCTCCGCCACCTGATTGCGAATGGCGTTGTTGGCGTAGGAAAAGCGGTTGTACGCCGCATTCTGGTCAATGGTTCCGGTGCCGAGATAGTCCGCCGCTTGTCCGAGATAGCTCAGTCCCTTCATCGGGGAAGTCAGCACGCTGAACACACTGCTGCCCACCGGAGATTCCTTTGCATAGTCTCTCCAGTACGCCTCTTCTTCCTGCCGCTGGCGATAGTTCAGATCGCCCGTCAGGTAGTCATAGTAGGCATGTGCCGCGTCCTTGCCCTGCGAGGCGTACAGATAGTTGAAGATGGCCACTTCTTCGTCGGTCATCTGCTGCGATTCCGATCTGTTTTCCGTCACCATGCCGAACAGAGCGCCCAGCGGGTTGCTGTCCCCGCCATAGTTCGCCCCGGCTTGATTTGTGATGTACGCGCCCGCCTCGCTGTTGCCGTTGATGTACTCATACAGCGGGTCATCCCAGGCGCTGGCATCGTCACTGTAGTTATCAAACAGAACGTCGATGTTGGAGCGCTTCTTTCCGTTTGCCGTGCTCTTGTATTGGCTCTTTTCGCCAAAGTCTTCCGCGCTGGTCAGGTCGGCATACTGGTAATATTTCTTCCAGTCCAGCTCCTCCTGCAGCAAATCCGCCGCGCCCTGCGCCTCAGCAATCTGGCTGTCCATGGCCTTGGCCTGCGCCTGCAGCGCCTGTGCCTGCTGGCTCCATTGCATCAGCTCATTCGTCCCGCCGCGCCGGGAAGATACCTTGTTCATCAGCTGCTGCGCCTGCTTCTGCAGCGCCTTTTGCTGCTCTTGCAGCCGCTTCACATTGCTCTGCGCCGCCGTCAGGTCGGCGTTTATGGCGTTCTCGTCCGTTCGGATGGTCTTCTTCCAGTTGTCGAACAGGTTCTGCTGCTCTGTGCGGTAGGCTTCATAGTCCTCCGCCGCCTGCTTGTACTGGTTCCACGCAGGCTCATAGGCGGCATAAGCGGCATCCACCGCTTTCGTCGCGTCTTCATACTGTTTCAGCGTGCTGGCATATTCCTGCTGCATCTGCTGCACAATCCCGGACGCAATAGCGCTGCTGCCCGCGTACTGCTGCAACTCCGGCAGCTTCCCACTCAGCTCGTTCAGCTTCGTATAGAGATTGCCCGCCGTCTCATTGGCGTTCTGCAGCTCCTCCGCCTTCTTTTTGGCGTTCGCCTCATAGGTGGTCACGGTGTTGTATTTCCGCTCCATATCCATGCCCAGCTTCGGCTGCGAATAGTATTTCCCATCCGCCGTCGCGCCCACGAGGTAGTTCTGATAGCTGCCGTACTTCTGCTGCATGGCAGTGGAGCGGTTGTACTCGCTCTCCGTTAGCTTATCAGATGCAGCTGCGCGTGCGGCATAGTTCTGCCGCACGCTGCTGTCATACTCGTCTCTGGTTTTCCCGCTCCGCTCGAAGGCTGTGTTGCCGCTGGCAGGGTTCTTCTGCGTGTCTGCCTTGCCCAGCTTCTGATTGCTCCACGTGGAAAAGGTCTGCGCCTTTTGCAGCGTGCCGGTCGTCTGTCTCATTTTGTTGTTGCTCCACTCAGAAAAGGATGCCATACCGTGTCCTCCTTACTTGCTGGCGGCGTATTCGCAGTAATCTTTGATATAGTCCGCGTAGCTGTTGTAGTTCTTTACCTCGGTACCGCCGGTGCCGTACTGCTGCAGCGATGCCTTCCTGCGGCTCCACTCGCTCTTGGTCATCAGGCCGGAGCGCACGCTGCCATCCACACCCGCCGCCTTCATGTAGGCAATGGCGCTGTCGTAGTCGGTCACGCCGGAGATATTCCCGCCGCCGGAATCGCCGCCGCTCTTGGTGAATCCCGCCTGTGTCAGCATTGCCTCCGTAATGCCGGGATTGCTCTGCAGGATGCCGTTCCATGTGTCAGCGTCGATGTTCGTTCCGTAGGCCGCCTTCAGCGCTGCGATGTCCTGCGCGCTCAGCCCGGTCGTCTCGGTCTCCTGCGGCGTTGTGTTTCCGCCGCCTCCACTGCTTCGGCTCCCTCTGGAAGGGGACTTGCCCGCCGCCGTGGTGTTAAATCGGTTCAGCGCCGCTGCATCCGGGTTGATGCCCAGTTCCCGCAGTCCGGAGTAGTCGCCGTACTGTGCAGCCAGCTGCGCCAGCTGATAGCGTCGCTCATAGTCCGTCGGGTTGTTGTCGGTGTTGATGCCCAAATTGTTCAGGAACGAATTGTCGCCCAGCTCCGCCGCCGTCAGCGCCTTGTTCATGGCCTCGCTGCGTCTGGCCGTCTGGTTGTTCACCTCGTCCAGCAGCTGCCCATAGTTGAAGCTGCGATCGGTATTGAACTGGTTCATATCGTTCAGGTACTTGGTGTAGTCCAGCTGCTCCAGCCCGCTCGCCGTCTGCAGGTCGTTGTTGATGCGGTTGTACTCGTCCATCCATGCCTGATAGTCGAAGGCACGGTTGGTGTTGTACTGCTGCATCTCGTTGAGGAACTTGTCGTAGTCGCTCTGCTCCGCGCCCTGCACCGCGCCGAGGTCAGAGAGCTTCATGTTGTAGTCGTTCATGTACTTGTTGTAGGCCATCTGGTAAAGCTCCGGGATTTTGTCCGTCATCTGGCTGGCGTAGTAGTCGCCCGCCTGCGCCGCCGCGTTTACCGCGTAGCTGGACGGAATGCCTCCGCTGGCTGCTGCCGCCGCGCCCAGCGCGTCCTGCGTGGCTCTCTGGCCTTCCCGCGTGTACTGCTTGCGGTACTGGCTGTAAAGCTGGTCGTTCTCCGGGTCATAGCTGAAGTCCTTCCGGTTCACGATCTGGCCAAGCAAGTCCTGAATGGTCGCGTCGTAGCGGTTGTTGTATTCCGGCTGCGCCTCGCCGTAGGAATAGCTGCCGTAGCCCAGCTGCTTGTCCAAAAGGCCGCTGATGGTGTCGGCATAGTTGTTTTTGTAGGTCGGCGCTGCGCTGCTCTGGAAGTCCTTGGGGGATAGCGGGTCAAGGTAGAAGTTTGCGCCCCTCTGCCCGCCGGTGTATCCGCCGTAGCTGGAGCGGATGCCCTCCGCGCCGAGGTTGGCCAGCGCCCGTGCCTCGTCCGTGGCAGCGTTTTTGTAGTCCTGCTTGTACTTCAGGATGCTCATTCCTGCGTCCGGGTTCTGCTGCGCCAGCTTCAGGTCTGCGTCAGAGAACTGCCCGCCGAGGCCGCTGCTCTGCATTGCTTTCTGAAAATCGTCGTATGTGTATCTGTTTGCCATAGTCCGCCCCTTTCTTATAGTTCGCTGCCGTTGTACACTTCCCGCACCAGCGAATACAGTCTGCATCCGCCGTTTCCGGTCATCCGGATGCGGAAGTGGTCGCACCGGCGCGGGATGATCGGCAGATAGTAGCTGCGCTTCACTTCCGTCTGCAGCGTCTTCACCGTCCTCCACACGCCGTCGCTGTCGAACTGCATGTCGATCTGCACGCTTGCATCTTCATCCAACTCCAGCCGCAGCAGCAGCTTTCCGATTCCCTTCTTCTCCGGTGTCGCCGTGGAAGAGGACGAATAGGTGGTGTATTCGTAGAAGTCCGCCCACTCCGCCTTCCATGCCACCAGCGCTTCCTGCACCGCGCCTTGCGGCACGCTTCTGGCGTTGCCGTTCATCCAGAGCTTGCCGGTCGCATCAAGGCAGTACAGCTCCTCATTCCAGCCCCAGCCCACAGCCTGCGTGCTGTCCTCCCGGTGCCACAGGTTGGTGCGGGTGTCGAAGGCAAACAGCTGATACACCCCCGTCGTGTCCTGCAGCGAGACGAAATACTTTGTCCCGTCGCTGCCCGCCACGCCGTTCCGGAAGCGCTGCGTGCCGAATGCCGCGCTCACGCTCTGCGGGATGCCGCCGCTCCATGCCACGATGCCTGTCCGGCTCAGGTAGAAAAGCGTCTCCCCCGCAATGGCAAGGCTCTCGTCGCTGCCTTTTTCCACGCCCAAGCTGGCGCTGCCCATCACCTGAAAATTGGACGGCTTGTCGCCGTATACCTTGTAGATGTGCTCCTCCTTGAAGAAGCACGGATAGCCGAGATAGCTGCAGCACGCCGTAAAATCTCCAGTGCTTGCCACATCCACCGCAAAGCTGTCCGTCGCCACGCCGTCAAATACATTCCAGTTGAAGATGTCGCCCAGTTTGCTGGCGTAGATCGTGTCGCCCTTGCATCCCCACAGCCGGTTTTCATTCTCGCAGATATAGTCTAACTCTGGAACCGTGCGGCTGAGTTGCAATGTTTCGCTGTCTCCGCCGTCCGAGATGGTGAAGGTGTTCTCATAGAAGCGCAGGTTGTCCCCGTCAATCTCCCGGATAATGGCGGTCTTGTTGTTCTCCGGATGCATCGTCGCGCCGGAGATCGTCACCGCGTCGCCCTCGTTGAACTTTGCTCCCGCACCCACAGCGTAGATGGTGTTGGCTTTTGCTTCCTCGCCCGCGTAGGTGCCGTCCTGAATCTTCGCGCTCCCGCTCCAGCTGCTTTCCAGTGCGCCGAAGTCGCCCGTCAGGCGGTTGTAGTATTTCTTGTCCGGCAGGATGACGATGTACGCGCCGAGGCTCGTGAACTTCTTGTGCCCGTCGGTGACGATGCCCTTCAGCTCGCCGTCGGCGTAAAAGCCCGTTCCATCCGCCCAGTACAGCCCGTCGTGGGCATATAAACCGTTCGGTTTCGTCAGCGTCCGACATGTCCACCGCCTTGTGCGCGGGCTTAAAAGGGGATAGAAGTCGCTCGTCA
>OMCG01001803.1_pt1 | contig 11702 bp, 10 predicted proteins | sample 1674071 | NCBI WGS metagenome assembly OMCG01 (sample SAMEA103958139, study PRJEB25191) | human gut metagenome | biome: human-associated habitat [ENVO:00009003]; feature: intestine environment [ENVO:2100002]; material: feces | place: Germany | collected 2013/2015 | reverse complement strand
CCCAGGACGGCACCGTGAAGAACGACGGCACCCACAGCTTCACCCCGGACGAGCTGCTGCACATGGACTGGCTCTGCGACAATGTGCTGGGCGGCCTTCCGGCACAGGAGGATATTCTCCCCGTTTCTCAGGCCATGGTCAAGGAGCTGGGCATTTACGGGAAGAAGGGCGAACTATGAAAATTCTCTTCCTTTCCGACGAGGAATGTCCCGCACTCTGGGACTACTATGTGCCGGGGCGGCTGAGCGACTACCAGCTGATCATCTCCTGTGGGGACCTGAAGGCCAGCTATCTGAGCTTTCTCGTGACCATGGCCCGGTGCCCCGTGCTCTATGTCCACGGAAACCACGACACCCGCTACGATAGCACGCCCCCGGAGGGCTGCGACTGCATCGACGGCCGCGTGGTGGAATACAACGGCGTGCGGATTATGGGCCTGGGCGGGTGCCTTAAGTACCACCCCGGGGCCCACCAGTATACGGACCGGCAGATGCGGGGCCGTATCCTGAAAATGCGCTGGCCCATCCGCAAGGCAGGGGGCGTTGACATCCTCGTCACCCACGCCCCGGCCGAGGGGCTGGGGGACAGTGAGGACGTTGCCCACTGGGGCTTCCCCTCCCTGCGGGCCTTCCTGGACAAGTATCAGCCTGCCTACCACGTCCACGGCCATGTCCATATGACCTACGGCCAGAATATTCCCCGAGCACTGAGCTATAACGAAACCACCGTCATCAACGCCTATGAGCGCTACACCCTGGAGCTTCCGGACCGGGAGGTCCCCGAAAAGAAGAAAAACAAGCTGATCTGGATGAACGATCCGCCGGAATATGCACGCTGAACAAAGAAGGAAAAAAGACTATGTTTGAAGGTTTTACCCCGGAAACCATCGATTTTCTCTGGGGCATTCGCATGAACAATAACCGGGACTGGTTCCTGGAGCACAAGAAACAATATGTAGATACCCTTTATACGCCCATGAAGGCGCTGGGGCAGCAGCTCTTTGAGCCGTTCCTGGAAAAGCCGGGCAGCATTCTGAAGGTCTCCCGCATCTATCGGGATGCCCGGTTGCACCACCCGCTGCCCTATAAGGAAAGCCTCTGGTGCTGCATCCGGCAGGATGTGGACTGGTGGGCGGAAAATCCCTGCCTGTTCTTTGAAATTCGTCCGGAGGGCGTCAGCTACGGCTTCACCCTTTGGAGACCCAAGGTGACCACCATGGATGCCTTCCGCCAAAAAATCGCCGCTGCCCCGGAGCCCTTCCTGGAGCTGCTGCGCAAGACAGAGCAGACCACCGGCATCCCCGTTACGGCGGAGTGCTACAAGCGCCCAAAGCCCGCCCCCAGCCCTGCGCTGGAGCCCTATTTCGCCTGGAAGGGGGATATCAGCTGTATTCGGAATGAAGAAGTCAGCGAAGACCTCTTCGGCCCCGCCCTGGGCGATCGGGCGCGAACGCTCACGGAGCAGCTGATTCCAATATATGATTATTTCTGCCAGGCGACGGCAGGGTAAAATGCCTTCCCTTGGGGGGTGGCATCAGCTTAAGAATTTCACCGTAGGGGCCGATGCCCACATCGGCCCCTACGAGAAATGAGTGAATTTGTGCCTTAAGCTGACGGCATTACTCCGCAGGGGAAGGTTTGCGGGAACTGCGATATTAGAAAAGGAGAATTCCTATGAAGAAAACAATTTTCAAAGGCATGGCCACGGCCATGGTGACACCGATGACCCCGGAAGGGGTGGATTATGAAGCCCTTGGCCGGTTTATTGACTTCCAGCTGGAAAGCGGCATCAATGCGCTGGTTGCTGTGGGTACCACCGGTGAAAGCGCAACCCTGACCCCCGAGGAGCGGGAAAAGGTCATCGCCTTTACCATTGACCGGGTGGCGGGCCGGGTGCCTGTCATTGCCGGAACCGGCACCAACAATACCCAGCACGCCGTGAACTTCTCTGTCAGCGCCGCCCAAGCCGGTGCAGATGCCCTGCTGGTGGTGACCCCCTACTATAACAAGGCCACCCAGAACGGCCTCATTGCCCATTTCACCACCATTGCGGACAAGGTGGACAAGCCCATTATCCTCTACAACGTCCCATCCCGTACCGGCTGCAATCTGCTGCCGGCCACGGTGGAAAAACTGGCAGAGCACCCCAATATTGCCGCCATTAAGGAAGCCAGCGGCAATATGAGCCAGGTGGTGGAGCTGTTCGCCCGGTGCGGCGACAAGATCACCGTCTACTCCGGCGAGGATGGCCTCACTGTGCCCATGCTGGCCATGGGCGGTATGGGCACCATCAGCGTGCTGAGCAACGTGGTACCCCGGCAGGCCGTAGCCATGACCGATGCCTTCTTTGCAGGCCGGGTTCAGGAGGCCGCGGACTGGCAGTGCAAGCTTCTGCCGCTGATCAACGACCTGTTCTGTGAGGTGAACCCCATCCCCGCCAAGGCTGCCGTCAGCGCCATGGGCTATGGCGAGGAGCATATCCGCCTGCCGCTGACCCCCATGGAGCCCGAGAATCGGGCGAAGCTCTTTGCGGAAATGCGCAAGCAGGGGGTGAACGTATGAGAGCGGTTGTCTGCGGCGCCAATGGCGCTATGGGGCAGCTGATCTGTGCCGCCCTGGGAGAAGCCCCTGTGGGAAAGGTCAGTGTGGACGGGGAAAACGGCGCCTGCAAGCACTTTTCTGAGCTGCCGGACGTGAAGCCAGAGGTGGTTATCGATTTCTCCCACCATAGCGCTGTGGCGGATGTGCTGGACTACGCCGTGGCGCAGAACTGTGCCGCCGTCATCGGCACCACCGGCCATACGGAGGAAGAAAAGCAGCTGATCTATGAGGCCGCCAAGAAAATCCCCGTGTTTTTCACCGGGAATATGAGCCTGGGCATTGCGGTGCTGTGCCGCCTGGCCGCTCAGGCTGCCGCAGTCTTCCCGGAGGCGGATATTGAAATTCTGGAAATTCACCACAATCGGAAGGTGGATGCCCCCAGCGGCACCGCCCATATGCTCTTCCGGGCGGTGAAGCAGGTCCGGCCCAACGCCGTGGAGCACTGCGGCCGTTCCGGGGAGTGCAAGCGCACCAAGGAGGAAATTGGCGTTTCCTCTCTGCGTATGGGCAATGTGGTGGGTGTCCACGAAATCCACATCTGCACCCCCAGCCAGACCCTGACGCTGCGCCACGAGGCCCACAACCGGGCCATGTTTGCCGACGGGGCCGTGGAGGCCGCCCGGTTCGTCCTGGGCAAGCCTGCCGGGCTGTATGATATGGAGAATCTTCTGGCGGAGGGACAGGCATGACCTATTTCTGCATGAATGGAGCCGGCAACAGCTTCGTGGTCCTGGATGCCCGGGGGAAGAGCCTGGATTTTCCGGCCCTTGCCAGGGAGCTGTGTGCCCGGTGCCATGCGGATGGACTAATTGCCCTGGGCAATTCGGACAAGGCTGATTTCAAAATGATCTTCTACAATGCCGATGGCTCCCTGGGGGAGATGTGCGGCAACGGCGCCCGGTGCATCTGCCGGTTTGCCTATGACCGGGGCATTGCGGGGGAGCGCATGGTGTTTGAAGCTACTGCGGGCCTGGTCAAGGGCTGGCGGGTGGATGAGAACCAATACCGGGTGGCCCTGAACCTGCCGTCTGTTCTGGACCTGCATCGCAAGGAAGACATTGCCTATGTGGAGCTGGGGGCTCCCGGTGTGCCCCACGCTGTCCGGCTGTGGGAGGGGGCGGACCTTTTCGACCAAAAGGATGCTCTGCGGGAGCAGATGCGGGCTCTGCGCTTTGACCCGGCCTTCCCCAAAGGGGCCAATGTAAACTATTGCCGCTTGACCGGTCCCGGAGAGGCCCAGGTGCTCACCTTCGAGCGGGGGGTGGAGGACTTCACCCTGGCCTGCGGCACGGGCTGCGGCTCCACCGCCTGCGTCCTGTGGAAAATGGGCCTGCTTCCTGGAAATCGCCTCACGGCCCAGGTCCCCGGCGGCACGCTTCGCGTGACGGTGGAGGGGGGCGAGCAAGTGACCGCGCTGCTGCTGGAAGGCCCCACGGAGATTACGGAGGTCCGGGAAAGCTGATGTTTCGCTCTATTTTTCGGCCCTATGGCCTGGTCTGGACCATTCTGAATACCATTACGGATGTGGTTGGCTTGGCACTGTGCTGGCTGCTGTGCTGCCTGCCGGTGGTCACCCTGTTCCCGGCTACGGCGGCGCTGTATGACGCCGTGGTCCATGGCATTCGCTATCGGGAGGACGGGCCTTACAAGCGTTTTTTCAGGACCTTCCGAGCGGAGTGGAAAAGCGGCATCCTCTCCACCCTGCTCTGGGGCGCGGTGCTGGGCTTTTTCGGCTATCTGCTGGCTGTGCTGCTGACCATGGCCCGGCAGGATAGCAGCTTTAGCCTCTATGCGGGCATTTATCTCGCAGGAATGCTCCTGCCCATCAGCGCCGCCTGCTGGAGCGCCGCCATTATTTCTCGCTTCACCTTTTCCTTTGCCGCTCTGACGGGCACGGCGGTGCGCTTTGTCATCGCCCATTTTTTTCGGTCCCTGGGAATGGCCGCCTGCACGGTGGCCCTGGCGGTTTTCACCTGGAACTATCCCATCTGGGTCTTCGCCGCCCCGGCCTGCCTGATGCTGCTGTGGTCCGTGTTTGCAGAGCCTGTCTTTGCAAAATACGGCGCTGCCATCACGCCTGCCCAGCCGGAGGAGGATTGAGCAGAATAGACAATGTCCATGCCGAAAATTTGGCATGGACATTTTTTACGAAAAGACGGTGTAAAATTTGGCGAATAATCATTTGCCATTTTCAATTCTATCTTGTATAATATTCTCGCTGACGTTGGTACAAAAGCACATCTGTTTTGTCGGGATGTTCTCTGCAGAGCTGTTTTCCTGCCCAGCGTTATGGTATAGTTATGGTATACACGAAAGGAGCATAAGCGCTGTGATTCAGAACTTGAATCAGGTGAATTTTCAGGGGTTTGGCACGGTCTTTCCAGAGCGAGCACAGGTCAATCAGACCACGCCCAGGAATGCCGTTCAAATCAAGCTTCCCCAGCCGGAGGCCGCCGTCTTCCGGACACGGGCCGATACGCTTTTGAGCTGTTCCGGCAATATGTGCGTCCTGTCTGTCAGCAAGGATGGTCAAGACTATCAGCATTATTACCTGGACAAGTCCGTTTCTTTGCGGGAGGGGCTTCTCTTCTCTCTGAATGTCTATAAAACCGAGGCTACCGTCATGCTCTCCACGGAGGTCCAGCCGGAGAAGGTGGGCACGGATGTGGTGCGCAGTATGCGCATTGACAGCCAGCTGCGTGTGGCGGGAATCTATACCTTTTTCTATCAGGAGAAGGAGCAGGGCTTTCTGTTCTCCGGGGAATCCCATCCCATGCCGGAATTCACCTATGTGGACCAGGGCAGTCTGCACTCCGTGGCAGACGGCCAGGACTGGCTGCTGCACCAGGGGGATGCCATGATCTATGCCCCGGACCAGTGGCATATGCAGTACGCCGACATCGGCGTGGCCCCCCGGTTTGTGACCATCTCCTTCGATTTGGAGGGCGGGGATCTGTCCAGCCTCTATGGCCGGAAGCTTGCCGTGCCCCAGGAGGCGGTGAATCTTTTGCAGCAGATGCTGCGTACCCAGGAGCGGGTGGACCCCTATTCCACGGATATGCTTATGGCCCAGCTGACCATGCTGCTGCTGGTGCTGCTGCGGGAGGCCCAGGCCCCCAGCGGCGTGAAGCTCCAGGGCACCAATACCGTCCACAGTGAGAACGAAATCATCCGTCATGCCCAGCAGTATATCTCCGCCCATATCCGGGAGAAGCTGTCTGTGCGGCTCATCGCCCAGCAGATGGATGTGAGCCCCAGCTATCTGACGGTGCTGTTCCAGAAGAATCTGCAAATCTCCCCCGGTGAATACATCCGCCGCATCAAGCTTCAGGAGAGCAAGCAGATGATTCGGGAGAACAACCTGAATTTCACGGAAATCGCCGCCGCGCTGCAATACTCCACGGTGCACCACTTCTCCCGCCAGTTCAAGGAGAAGTTCGGCATCACCCCAACGGAATACGCCCGGTCTGTAAGATAAAAGCGCAAAAAAAGATCTCTCTTTGATATGCTCCCCATAGAGTAGACACTCGAAAAAACAAAAATTCGAGACTACACTATGGGGAGTATTATTATGGCTGCAGCCGTTTCTTAATACTTTTTGTGGCCAGTGCTGGGAGCACTGGCCACTCAGACTGTCGAAAAACCCCTTACGGGCTTTTCCGACAAGTTTTTGCAGTCTGCCGCGCGCACTCCTTGTTCGCCTATGGCGAACAACTCGCACACTTGCAGCCTGAGATGTATTTTCTGTCAGGTACACGCCCCGACAGAAAATGATTTGATTTTATTTGGCGGCTTACGCCGCCAAACTCTGCGAGGCTTTTTTGACAAGCTGTGTGGCCAGTGCTGGGAGCACTGGCCACTGTGTTAGTATGAGACTTTTCTAACAGCCCCAGTTTTTGCAGCCTATTCGCTTGCTCCCGTTACTCAAACTGGCTGGCGTAGAGCTTGTAGTACACGCCCTTTTGCGCCATGAGCTGGCTGTGGGTACCCTGTTCTACCACGTTGCCGTGGTCCAGCACCAGGATATTGTCTGCATTCTGGATGGTGGAGAGCCGGTGGGCGATGACGAAGCTGGTGCGGCCCTGCATCAGGCTGCGCATGGCCGTTTGCACCTGGCGCTCGGTGTTGGTGTCCACATTGCTGGTGGCCTCGTCCAGAATCAGCATACTGGTGCCGTACAGCATGGCCCGGGCGATGGTCAGCAGCTGCTTCTGGCCCTTGGAGATGTTGCCGCCGTCCTCGGAGATTACCGTGTCGTAGCCCTGGGGCAGGCGCATGATGTAGTTATGAATGTGGGCGGCCTTGGCGGCGGCCTCCACCTCCTCCCGGGTGGCCCCCTCCTTGCCGTAGGCGATGTTTTCATAGATGGTGCCCCGGAATACCCAGGTGTCCTGCAAGACCATGGCGTAGCTGCGGCGCAGGCTGTCCCGGGTCAAAGTCCGGATTTCATGGCTGTCCACATAGATGCTGCCGCCGTTTACATCGTAGAACCGCATGAGCAGGTTGATGATGGTGGTCTTGCCCGCGCCGGTGGCCCCCACGATGGCAATGGTCTGCCCCGGTGCTGCCTTCAGGTTCAGGTCCTTCAGGACAATGGTCCCCGGCACATAGCCGAAGGATACGTCTCGCATCTCCACATGGCCCTGCACCTGGGTCAGCACCTGGGCATTTTCCACATCCGGCAGTTCCTCCTGGGCGTCCAGCAGGGCAAACACCCGCTCCGAAGCGGACAGGGCGGAGAGAATTTCATTGGCGATGTTGGCAATCTCGTTGATGGGGCCGGAGAACTTCCGAGAGTAGAGCACAAAGCTGGAAATATTGCCCAGGCTTACCCGTCCCCCGGCATACAGCAGGGCTCCCACCAGGCCGATCAGGGCTAGGCCGAAGTTGTTGATGAAGTTGACGCTGGGGCCCATCTGAGAGCCCAGCTTGTCGGCCTCATAGTAGGCCTCTGCCGCCTGATGGTTGATTTCGTCGAATTCCCCGGCCACGCCCCCTTCATAGGCATAGGCCAGAATGGTCTTCTGCCCGGAGAACTTCTCCTCTACAAATCCGTTCATCTTGCCATAGGCGGCGCTGCGCTTGGAATAGAGGGGCCGGGTCTTCTTCGCCATGCGGCGGGTATAGAACAGGGAGAGGGGAATGGTGATGAGCATACAGCTGACCAGGGGCAGGCTGATGCTGCACATCATGAGAAACGACCCCACAACGGTGACGATGCTGTTCATAATCTGCACAATGTCCGTGCCCAGGCTGGTGGAAATCACATCGATGTCGTAGCTGACCCGGCTGATGATGTCGCCGGTCTGGTGCCGGTCAAAGTAGCTGACGGGCAGGCGCATGAGCTTGTCGAAAACGTCTCCCCGCATCTTTTCGGCCACCCGGCGGCTCAGGCGCACCATGCCGATGTTCACTATGAAGGACAGCAAAACGCTGAACACGTATACCAGCAGCATTTGAAGGGCATAGTGTAGAACAAGAGGAAAATCCACCTGGCCAGCTCCGGCGGCTGCGGCGTTGATGGCATGGCCTGCCAGCTTGGGGCCCAGAAGGCTTGCCAGGTTGCTCAGCAGCGCGCACAGGCAGAACAGAAGCATTTGCCAGCGGAAGGGCAGAATATATTGCAGCAGGCGGCGCAGGGCGCCTTTGGCATTTTGGGGCTTTTCTTTTTTCCCGCCCCGGTCTCCAGGTCCCGGCATCAGGCTCCCTCCTTTCCGGAAATATCGCCCATCTGGGCTTGACAGATGTCCCGATAGGCTGCGCAGTGCTCCAGCAGCTCCTCATGGGTGCCGTAGCCAATGGCATGGCCGTTGTCCATGACCAGAATGTGGTCCAAATTCCGGATGGAGCTGACCCGCTGGGCAATCAGAATCAGTGTGGAGCCGCTGTGGTGCTCCTGCAGGGCCTTGCGCAGCCGGGCGTCGGTTTTGTAGTCCAGGGCGCTGGAAGCGTCGTCCAGCACCAGAATCTCCGCATTCCCCGCCAGAGCCCGGCCGATGAGCACCCGCTGCCGCTGGCCGCCGGAGAGGTTGGCGCCCTTGATGTCCGCCATGTGGTCCAGACCGTCGGGCAGTCCGTCAATGAATTCCCAGGCCTGGGCATTCCGGGCGGCGCTGTGCAGGGCGGCCTCGCCAAGGCCCCGGCCGAAGTTGATATTGTCCCGCAGGGACTCGTTGAATACCAGGTCGTTCTGGAATACCACACCGAATTTCCGGTGGAGCGCATCCTTGTCGTAGGTGCGCACATCCCGGCCGTCTACCAGGATACTGCCGCTGTCCGGGTCGTAGAAGCGCATAAGCAGGTTGATGATGGTGGTTTTGCCGCAGCCCGTGGGGCCGATGATACCCAGGCTTTCCCCGGGCTTCAGGGAGAAACTGATGTCATACAGGCACTGCTCCTGCTCCCGGCGCTGCCGGTCGGTCTGCTGGGGGGTCCCGCCATCCTCTGTGGCCAGTGGGGCGGTTCGATAGGTGAAGTTCACATGGTCGAAGCGAATGCGGCAGTCTGCCTGGGGCTGCTCGCTCTGAGGCAGCACCGGAAGGCTCTCCTGGGTTTGCAGGATGCGGTCAATCCGGTCACCGGAGGCAGAGGCCTTGCTGATCATGATGAACATCCGGTTCACTGCCATGACGCTTTGCAGAATCATATTGAAATAGGTCAAAAAGGCCAAAATCACGCCGGGCTGCATCACACCGCTGTTGACCCGCACGGCACCCAGCCAGATTACGGCCACCAGACCGCAGTTCAGGCTCAACTGCATGATGGGTCCCGGCAGGGCCATGAAGGTGCCCACATGGATGTCGTTGTCCGCCATGGCGGCGTTGGCTTCATGGAAACGATTCTTCTCATATTCCGTTTTGGAAAGGGCTTTGACCACCCGAATGCCGGTGATGTTCTCCCGCATAATCCGCACCACCCGGTCCAGAGAGCTCTGGACCTTCTGATACATGGGAATTCCCTTTTTGGAGATGCTGATAATCACGGCAATCAGCAAGGGAACCATGCATACGAGAATTAGGCTCAGCTGCCAGTCCATGAGCACCGTTACGAGAATGCCGCCGATCAATGTGATGGGTGCCCGAACAAACATGGTTTGCATGGCCCGGGAGAAATTCTGCACATTGTAGCTGTCGCTGGTCATGCGGCTGGTGAGGCTGGGCAGGCCGAAGGCGTCAAAGCCGATGGGGTTCAAGACATTGTAGCCCTGCATGCGCTTTTTGCGGCAGATGATGTCCATCGCCGTGAACGGGCGCGGGTGGCCGACGTGCAGACCCGCGGCGGAGTGGTACGGGAATTCGATCAGGCCGTAGAACTTGGGGCGCTTGTCCCCCGTCACGGCGGCGTAGGGCTTTACCTGCTCCCACTTGTCCTGCCATTTTTTCTCAATGGCTGCGAAATCGTACTTCATGGATCTTCTCCTTTATGTGAAATAGTATTTTGATGCGAAAAAAAGTCCCTGACCGTTTTTCAAACGGTCAGGGACGTAACGAACACATTACGCGATACCACCCTGATTCAGCGCACGGTTTCCCGTGAGCCCTCAGCGGCTTCATAGCCTTGCCCGTAACGGGGGCGACCGTTCCGCCCTTTCAGGCGGACTGCTCGGGAGTGAGTCATCCACGCGCATTTTCCCACCGGCTCGCACCGACCGCCGGCTCTCTTCAGGTGAAAATCACGCGTCTTTTTGCTCCGTCATCGCGTTTTGCATAAATTCAGCATGACCATTTTAGGCGTTTTGTCCCGCCTTGTCAAGCGTTATTTTTCCTCGGCGTGGGGCAGGATGGCGCTCAGGTCGACTTCCTCGCCGTCGGCCCACAGGTGCTCGAGGGAATAGAACTTGCGCGCCTCGTCGTTGAAGACGTGGACGACAACGCAGCCGTAGTCGAGCAGAACCCACGTGCCGCCGCGGTAGCCCTCGCGGTGCAGCGGCTCCTCGCCCTTTTCGGTCAGTTCCTTTTCCACCGCGTCGCACAGCGCGTTGATCTGCGTGTTGGACGTACCGGTGCAGATGACAAAGTACTCTGCGAGCGTCGTGATCTTGTCGATGCGGATGAGTCTGATCTCCTTGCCCTTTTTGCTGTCGAGCGCCTTGACGGCGATCTCGGCCATTTCTCTTGCAGGTAACATAGGGGGTCTCCTTTTCTTATTTTGAGTTTTTGATTATTTTTATTCTTTTACATTACGGGCGCAGCCATTCCGGCATTTCGTCGCTGCCGGCCGTGCCGCTGTTGTCGCCGGTATTGCCGGGATCGGTGGCCGTACCCGGGTCGGTCGTCGTGCCGCTGTCCCCTGTGCCGGTCTGTGAGCCGGAGGAGGAATGGTGGTTCTGCGGCTGGGCGGCCTTGCTGTCCTCCACATGTCCCGTGGACGAGGACACCGAGCCATCCGAGTTGACGGACATGATGTCAAGGTCGCGCATCGTGAACTTCTCGACAAACGGGCTGAGCTCGTTGTTGACGAGATTCAAAAGCTCCTGCGCGTTCGGCACCACGTAGGAAAGCATTCCTCCGATTGAACGGCTGTAAACCATCTTGCCGGTGTTCGGCATCGTGACAAAGTTCACCGAGTCGATCGTCAGTCCGCCCATGACGGCCTGCGAGCCGAACCAGAGCATTTCCTCGAACGTAAGATCCGAGGTAACATTATTTTTCACCGCGCGAGCAAAGTCGCCGATCTTCGTCACGTTCTTGAGCTGCAAAAGCTGCTCGATCATCGCCTTTAAAAGCGTCTGCTGCGTCTTGATGCGGCCAAGGTCGCCGTCCGGATAGCCATAGCGCATATCGTTGTCGTGGCGGTAGCGCAGCACCTGCATCACATCGCTGCCGCTGAGTTTGCGGTAGCCCTTGGTCTGGTGGATGTGCAGATCCTGATAGGGATCGTCGTAGTTCATGTTGCGCGGCACATCGTAATAGACGCCGCCCATGGCGTCCACGATCTCGCCGACGGCATCCCATTCCAGTACGACCTGATAATCCGGCTCAAAGCCCACCAATTGTGAAATTTCTTTATAAAGCGCCTTGATGCCCTTTTCCCCGCCGCCGTTCATATTGTAAACGGAGTTGATCTTCTTGACATCCCAGCTCACGTTCACCATGGTGTCCC
>OMCG01001791.1_pt1 | contig 11749 bp, 10 predicted proteins | sample 1674071 | NCBI WGS metagenome assembly OMCG01 (sample SAMEA103958139, study PRJEB25191) | human gut metagenome | biome: human-associated habitat [ENVO:00009003]; feature: intestine environment [ENVO:2100002]; material: feces | place: Germany | collected 2013/2015 | reverse complement strand
CCTTGACCCCTTTTCGCGATTGAGTTGGTCGCGCTTTCATGCTCCTTCCGCGTGCGGCTTTTTTGGCGCTTCGCCTAAGCCCTTGTTTGCCCCCCAAGATTCCGTGAAGAACCCACAAAAATCCCCCGACTCTACGCGAATCGGGGGATTTTGCTGTATTGGGAATTAGTCGTTCAGGATGTCCTTGTTAATCGTGGCGTTGGCATCCTTCACCCACTGCGCCACCACTTCGTCGCGCACGGTGCTCTGCTTGCTGCTCAGCAAGGAGGAGGAAATGGTGTCGTGCACCGTCTCCATGTCCACCGCGCCTTCCGCCACGTCGGAGGTGTACTGGATGATGTAGTAGCCGTAGCTGCCTTCAATCTTGTCGGAGTAATCGCCGACGTTTTGCAGCGCCATCGCGCCCTCGACAAAGGCAGCGTCAAACTGCGTGAAGCCCTCGCAGACCGGATAGCCGGTTGCCGCGTTCACCGCGCCCGCCTTCATGCCGGGGTCGTCGTTGTGGGCTTCCGCCAGCGTGTCCCAGTCCTGACCTTCCGCCAGCGCCGCCAGCACTTCGTCCGCTTCGGGGGTGATGTTCGCCAGCGCCTTCGCCTTCGCGTCCGCCAGCTGCTGCTCAAGGAACGCGCGCTTCGCCTTCGCTTCGGCAATCGTCACAGCCGTCGCAGCCACCGTCTCGTCGAGGCCTTCCTCGAACGCGGACACGGAGCTTTCAACCTCCACGGTCGCGGTGGGCGTTTCGGTCGCGGGCTTGAGCGTCACAGTGACCTGATTCGCCAGCTCGTCCATGTTCGCCACGCCCAGCTTCGCCATCACGTTGGCGGCGTTGTTCTGCTCGGTAATCACGTTGTCCAGCGCAGTCTGGATGTTGGACACCAGCGCGGAATCTTCGTCGCTGTACTTAATCAGAATCTGCTTGACGTTGCGGTAGCCCGCCGGACGATAGTAGACCGTCGTGCCGTTGAGCACCGCCTTGCCATACGCGGACAGGTCGGATTCGTAGGAGGTCTTCGCCGCTTCAACCTTGCTGTTGAAGTCCGCGACGATTTCGTCCTCCGTCACAGTCACGTCCTTCACCGCGTAATCTTCCGCCTTGCTGATGAGCAGGGATTCGGTCACGCTCTTGCGGACAACTTCCTCCGTGTAGCCGATTTCATCCAGCTTGGCGTTGATTTCCTCCAGCTGCGTTTCGAGGTCAAGGGAGAACTCGGTCGCCGCGCTCTTGCGCAGAGAATCCAGCTGAGACGCGGTATTCTCTTCAATCTTCGTCTTTTCTTCGTCCGTCAGCTGGTCAAGCCCCAGCTCCTTCGCCTTCGCCAGCAGCACAGAACGCTCGACAAGGCTGTTAAGCACGTTGTCGGTAAGGCTGCTCATTACGTCCGCATTGGTGCTGTCGAAAGACAGGCCGTACCTGGAATACAGGGCGGTCATATAGTTGACCTGATTCTGAATCTGCGCCTGCACCTGTGCCTTGGTATAGGTATCATCACCCACGCGGATGACCACGCGCGCGGCATCGACCGCTTCGTCCTTGACAATCAGCGAGCAGCCGCTGAGAATCATCGTGAGCACCAGCAGCAGTGCCAGCAGAGCCTTTTTCTGCATAAACTTATTCTCTCCCATCTCTATACATTTCATTGAGGGGGTACTTTCCTTATTATAGCGCAAGTCAGCGCGAATGACAAGCAAATCCGCCGGAAAAGGTGTTAAAATTTTTTGAATTTCGGGGGAACGACCTCATCCGCCCCCACGCAAAAAGCGCTGCGGCATCAGCCATGCGCAGCGCATTTCATCCCCCTATGCCCGCTCCCTTGCCTTCGTGCAGTGGCTGACCAGTATGCCGATTTCGTACAGCCCGCACATCGGCAGGCCCAGCGCCACCTGCGACACCACATCCGGGGGCGTCAAAATCGCCGCGAGGACGAAAATCGCCAGAATGACATACTTCCGCTTGCTGCGAAGCATGTCGGGCGTCGTCAGCCCAACGCGCGTCGTCAGGTACAGCACCACCGGCAGCTGGAACGCAACCCCGAACGGCACGAGGAAGCCGAACAGGAAGCTGACGTACTTGTCAATGGACAGCATCGGCGTCGCCAGCGAATCGCCCGCAACGAGGAAGAAATCCACCGCCAGAGAATACACGGCGAAATAGCAGAACACAACGCCCGTCAGGAACAGCAGCAGCGCCAGCACGAACAGCAGGCGGAACTTCCGCTTCTCCTGCGGGTACAGCGCGGGTTTGATGAACCCCCAAATCTCCCAGATGACAACGGGACTGGCGATAATCATGCCCGCCAGCAGCGCCACCTTGAACTTCGTCACCAGCGCCTCGGACATGGTGGTGAAAATCACCTGAATCCCGCGCGCCTGAATGGGGGCGAGAATCTGCGCCATCAGCGGGTCAATCGCCAGATAAAAGACGAGGACGAAGCCGATCAGCACCGCCGCGGCGGATATGAGCAGCACTTTGCGCAGCGCCATCAGGTGCGACAGCATGGATTCGCCCGCTTCCTTCAGGCCATCGGAGGCTTCGCCATCGGAGGACTCTCCGTCGGAGGATTCTTCGTCGGGCGTCTCATTCGGGCGCTTGTCTTCCGTCTCCTCGGCAGGGGTCGTCTGCTTCTGCTTCATGTTTCGTCCTTTTTGTCCTCTTTGGACTTTTCCTCCGCCTTGTCGTCCTTCACTTCATTCTTGAAGTCCTTGATGCTCTTGCCCAGCGCCTTGCCGACGCCCGCCAGCTTGCCGCCGCCGAACAGCACCAGCGCCAATACGACAATCAGGATGATTTCCGTGGTTCCCAGACGCATGTTTGTGTCCTCCCTCAGTTCGATTTCGTGTCCTTGTCAAACTTTTCCGCGCTGTCCTGCACGGATTTTTTCGCCTCGCGCAATTCCGCGGAGACATCGCCCTGCTTCACGGCATCCTTGACGTCGTGCTGAACATCGCGAACTTCCTTCTCCAGCTCGTCCCAGCCGGATTCCTTCTTGATTTCGTTCAGCAGGCGGCGCGATTTTTTCACCGTGCGCCCCAGCCAGCGGGCAACCTTGGGCAAATCCTTCGGCCCGACCACCAGAAAGGCGACCAGCAGCACCAGCAGCAGTTCCGAAAAACCAATGTTGAACATGGCTTGATGACCTCCTTTCGGCGCTTATGACCGATGAAAGAAAGGGAGGGCGTGCCGGGCAGCGCCCATGCAAGCCCTCCCAATGTGATACGAAATGCAGCGGATTACTTGCCGACCTTGCTCAGCGCGTCTTCCACAGCCGCCATGATGGCCTTGCTGGAGATGGTTGCGTTCGTCGCCGCGTCAACATTCGTGGACTGCGCTTCGATAATCTTGCCCGGCACGGTGTCGTAGGCGGGATTGCACACGCCGGCGGTGTCGCTGTGGGACAGGATGTCGATCTTAGCGATCTTGTCGCCGTCCATCGTGACCTTCACGCGGAGGGTGCCGCCGAAGGACTGCGCTTCGCCGATGTATTCGTTGGGAGCGAGGGTTTCTTCCTCCGCCACGGGAGAGGCGACCGGCAGCTCCGCGAAGCCGAAGTGTGCGTTCAGCAGCTCAACCGTACGGCGCGCCACGTCGCCGCTCAGGCCGCCGCAGCGGCGCTTGCGGATGATATCGCCGCGCTCGACATTCGCAGCCGTCATGAACTTGGTGATGGAGTCAATGCAGTTGACGCTGGGCGCCACCGTCTGCACGGGTGCAGCCGCTTCAGGCTGGTAAATCGGCAGATTGGTGGAGCAGTACCACGCGAACAGATCCTTGGTCAGCTGGCGGGAATCCGCAGACGCGCAGACCAGACCAATCATCGCCACCGCGCCGCCGAGTGCGCCGCACAGCGTGCCGCAGGTGTAGCCTTCCTTGCCGTTGGCGAACATCTCTTCCGGGATGACGGTATAGGGATAGCCAACCTTCTCGCGCAGGGCAACCAGAATCGCCTTGGCGACGCCGAAGCAGCAGCCGTTCTCGAAATAGCCTTCATAGGCGAGCTTCTCGACGTATGCCGGATCCAGTTCGACATAGGGGTAGGGGTACGCGGGGACTTCCTGACCGTCCTCCGCCTGCGCCTTCAGCAGTCCGGGAACGCTGCCGACAACCGCGGCGCTGCCCAGCAAGGCGGCGCTCTTCTTCAAAAATTCACGACGAGTCTGCATCTGAATAACCTCTTTTTCGTTCCGCATTTTTTGCGGTGTAATACCATTTATTATACACGACGGGATGGGATTGTCAAGACTTCAACAAAATCTCGGCGTAGAATTTGCCGTCGCTTCTTTGTGAGGTTTGACAACTGCACCTTCATTTTCTTGTGATTATGGGGAAAAAGAAAAGAAGAATGCAGCGCGGGCTTCACATGCGGTCAGTCCATCCGAACCGCCAGCACCGCCATATCCTCCCGACCGGGCAGCGTGAGCACGACACGCCCGCTTACGCCCGTTTGCAGCGTCTCGCGGGTCATATTCCATGTGTCCAGCGCCTCGACCCGGTATCTATGCGCCGGCGGCAGCTTGATGATTTGCTTCCGAGCGGTTTGCTGACCGTAATACCACAGATAAGCGTCCTCCGCGCAGTGCGCCGCCCAGAGATGCTCCCCGCAAAGCAGCATGTGCCGGTCGGGCGGAGCCATTCGCGACAGGCTGGCAAGGAAGGGGCGAATCCAGTCGGGACGCTGCGCTTCGTCCTGCTGCTCGGCCTCCTCCCATACGCTTTCCAGCGGCGACAGGAAGCCCGGAAGCTCCTCGATGACGCGGCGCAGAAACGCGATGCGCTTCGGGCTTTCGCCCTTCAGGACGCCGCCGCGTGCCCACCACAGCACGTCGTCCGGCGACAAAAAGGTTTCGCCGTGCGTGCAGGCGCCGCCGCCGACATAGCAGCGCCAGAAGCGCCGAACCATCTCCTGACCGGATATGCTTCCCCAGATATGCGGCAGGTCGCCTTCGTAGCAGCATTCATCGATGACGACGGGCTTTCCGTATTCGCGCAGATAACGAGGAATTTCCGTCAGCACCCGAGTCTGGATGGAGGCATGGGTCACGTCTTTTCTTTTGAAGTCCCAGAAGCAGAAGCAATTATGGCAGGACAGCAGGTGATGATACGGATCGCAGGAGGCGACAAAGGCTTCGAGCGCCTCCCAGTCCGCAAGCGTTTTCTTCGGCATACACAGGTCGTATTCATTGGCCAGCGACCACCAGATTTCCGGCATGGCGGACAGGCGGCGGAGCAGATAGTCTAAATAACGGAAATTATCCGCCTGCGGCATGGCGGCAAAGCCCCAGCGGTCATAGGGGTGGAAGAGAATCAGGTCGAGCTGAATGCCCAGCGCGGCGATGCGGCGAAGGATGCGTTCCAGACGCTGATAGAAGGCGATGCTTGGACGCGATGTGTCCCACGAGCCGTCCTCGCGGCGCGCAAAGGCGTACAGCGGCGGCTCATTGTGGTTGTAGTCGTAATCCTTGGGAAAAACGCACAGGCGGAGCTTATTGAAGGGCGCGGCGGCAAGGGATTGCAGCGTTTGCTCCACCAGCGCGTCGTCCTGCGAGATAAGCGCATAGACGGTTGTGCCGAAGGGAATATAAGGCGCGCCGTCCGCAAAGGCAAAGTGCGTGCCGACGGCGCGGACGATTCCGTGCGCCTCCGGGGAGGGCGCTTCGCAGACAATTTCGCCCTCCGCCGTGACCGCGCCGCGGACTTGATAGCGATAAACGCCGGGATATTGCGGCAGGAAGCGCACGACATAAGCGCCCCGCCCGTCGCTTTCCCCGTCATAGAAGCCCTTGACCGTCAGGGACTCCTGCGCGCAGGAGAAGGTGGCCGTCAGGTCGATCTGCGCCCACGCGTCCGGCAAGACCTCTCCGCCGAAGCGCAATTCAAACGTTTCATACTGTTTCATGTTCATGTGTTTTTTTCCCCTCTGCCTTTCGTTGAGCCATGCACCACGCGAAGCCGTCCGCACAGCGCTTCTCTGCGTCCTGAAAGTGATTTCCAACGTTCCATTGCAGCGTATGCCGCACGCCCCGCTCGCTGAGCCGTGCGTCCTCCCGTCGGATGGCGTCGCCGACGCTCGCAAGCACGGGATTGCGGCTCTTTTCCTCCCGGTCGCCCAAGCTGAGGTAGACGACGCGGCTGCGAAGCGCGTGCTGATCCGCATATGCGCGCCAGCCGGGAAACCAGACGGAGGGCGATACCGCGGCGACGGCTGCGAAATCATCCACCTGCGCCGCGCTCCACAGGCTGAACAGCCCCGCCAGCGAATATCCGCCAAGGATGACGGGCGCATCCGGCGAAATCGCGTACTTCGCGCACACTTCCGGCATCAGGCGCGACCGCAGCCAATCCAGCGTATCCGCCGCGCCGTGCCCGAAGCCTTCCCTGCCGAACACAGGCGGCGCGTCCCACGGGGACAAATCCACATTCCACGCTTCCACCGGGAACGCGACGTGCAGGAAGCTCCGCGTTGTCTGCGCGGCAAGCAGCGGCATTTCCTGCGAAAGCGTGTCCCGCGCGTCAATGGGCTGAAGCAGCACAAAATCCGGCTGATTGTGCAGGGTGACAAGGCAGCGTTTCTCCGCCAGCGCTTCGGCGGCAGGGAGCAAATCCGGCATATCCGCACGACCTTTCCGTTGGATTGCATCCAGTATACCAGATTCACCCGAAAAGCACAAGTGATACTAATTCGATTCTAAAACATGGCATCGAGCATAGCAGATTTTTCGTTCTGGCAAAGCTGAGTGAAGCGAGGCGTACTGGAGGTACGCGCGAGCGGAACGATGCAAAGCCAGGGCGGAAAAGATGCTGTGCGAATGACATGATTTATACTATTTCCAAATGAGAATGCGCCAAGATGCGAAGCGAATTTTTCGCGCTGGCTAACGCGAATGAAACGCAGCGTAGCAGCGCTACGCTAAGTGGAATGAGCGGACGCAAGCGCGGAAAAGGCGCGAGCAGATGGCGCAGGTGAATTTGGAAATAGTATTAGATGAGAATTAGTATAGACACGAAAATTCCGCAAAGCAAGAGGATTTCCGGGCATTGACGGCGAATTATCCCATGTTTACAAAAAAGGAGGCTTTCTATGTCCACTGCACCGCGCCGCCCCGACCTCGCAAATGAACCCGTCGGGCGGCTGATGCTGCGCCTGTCAATTCCCACTATCACCGCGCAGCTCGTCAATATGCTCTACAACCTTGTTGACCGCATCTACATCAGCTACATTCCCGACGTGGGCACGCTCGCGCTGACGGGGCTGGGCGTCTGCCTGCCGATTATCCTGCTGGTTTCGGCGTTCGCGGCGCTGTGCGCATCCAGCGGGGCGCCGCTTGCGTCCATCGCCATGGGGCAGCGGAACAACGAGAAGGCGGAGGGGATTTTGGGCAGCTGCACGGCGCTGCTGCTGTGCGTTTCGGCAGTGCTGACGGTTGTGCTTTTCTGCTTCTACACGCCGATTCTGCTGGCGTTCGGCGCAACGGAGGATGCCCTGCCCTACGCCCAGCGCTACATTGCCATTTACAGCCTCGGCACGGTGTTCGTGCAGCTGTCTCTCGGCTTGAACCCGTTCATCACCGCGCAGGGCTTCTCCAAGGCGGGGATGATGACGGTGCTGATTGGCGCGGTGCTAAACACGCTGCTTGACCCGCTGTTCATCTTCGTTTTCCACATGGATGTGCAGGGCGCGGCGCTGGCGACGGTGATTTCACAGGCCGTGAGCGCCGCGTTCGTCCTGCGCTTCCTGACGGGCAGGCAGACGATACTGCACCTGAAGCGCCGTCTGCTGCGGCTGAACTGGAAGCTGCTTGCGCCGTGTGTGGCGCTGGGACTTGCGCCGTTCATTATGCAGAGCACGGAGAGCCTTGTGTCCGTGTGCTTCAACACATCGCTGCGCGCGGCAGGCGGCACCCTCGCCGTCGGCACGATGACCATCTGCTCCACGCTGATGCAGTTTGCGCTGCTGCCCTTGCAGGGGCTTTCGCAGGGCGCGCAGCCGATTATCTCCTTCAACTACGGTGCAAAGCGCCCGGAGCGGGTGAAAGCCGCATTCCGGATACTGCTGATTTCGTGCTTGGCGTTCTCGGCGGTGCTGGGGCTGACGTGCATCTTTGCGCCGCAGATTTTTGTCTATCTGCTGACCCCGGACGCGGCGCTGCGGGAGTACGCAATTCCATGCGTGCGCCTATACATGGCGGGCGTGACGATTTTCGGTGCGCAGATTGCGTGTCAGCAGACGTTTGTGGCGCTGGGGAATGCGAAGTGCAGCCTATTTCTGGCGTGCCTGCGCAAGCTGATTCTGCTGATTCCGCTGGTGTATCTGCTGCCGTTGTTCATTCCAGACACGGTGTTTGCGATTTTCCTCGCCGAACCGATTGCGGATGTGCTCGCGGTCTTATGCACGGTGACGCTGTTTATGCATGTGTTTAGGAAGACAATGCGCGGCATTGCGGATTGATGGCTGCTTTTCAGGCAGCGGGTTTTCTTCATGTGGCTTGGTTTTTAGCGTCGCAGGGGTTTCGCCTCTGCGGAGGCGACCAAAGGGCTTTCCGATCGCCCTTTGGAAACCTTCGGCGCGGTCTCTCCCATGTTTCTTGATTTGTTTTGCTGCAACGGGAATCGCTTTCCTGTTACTGGTCTTTCCCGTTACAAAAAGGCGCGTCTGCAAAATCTGCGGACGCGCTTTTCATTGCTAATTGTTCATTGCTCATTGCTGAAGCCGTCCCACCTGCCGGAGCGTGCGGCGCAGGGCGATAATGCCGACGGCGGTCAGGACGTAGAATATCATCAAATACGCCGGGAAAATGCCCATGCCGAGCAGCTGTCCCAGCACGCCGCAGAGGGCGGGGGCGGCAATGGTGCCGATGGACGCGAAAGTCATCTGCATCCCCATGACCGACTGGCTGACGTCCTTGCCGAAATGCAGGGGGGTCATGTAGTTGAAATTCGGGTACAGCGGGCCGACGCCCAAGCCCGTCATCAGCAGTGCCGCCATCGTCAGGACGTTGTTGCCGGAAACAAGCAGCGTCGTCTGCGACACGCCAAGGATGCCCATCGAGATAAAGATAATCTGCCACGGGGTCAGCTTCTTCGCCGCAACGCCGGAGAGGAAGCGCCCCAGCGCCATGCCAAGGTAGAAGTACATCGTCGCGCGCGCCGCCAAATTCGCGGGCATGTGCTTCGCTTCCACCATGTACGTTGCGCTCCAGCCGCCGCAGATGACCTCAATCGCGCAGAAGGTCAGGAAGAGCAGGCAGGTCATCAGCGCGCCCGGAATCCGCAGCGTCTGCGAAATCGGCAGGACTTTCATCTTCTTTTCCGCCTGAATGGACTCTTCGCCGTGCGCCTTTTTCCACAGGGGCAGCGCCAGCAGGAGAATGCTGCCGATAAGCGCCTGAATCAGGCTTGCCGTGCGGTAGCCGCCGCGCCAGCCGACCGCGCTGTTAATGACGACGGACATGATGTACGGGCTGACCATTACGCCAACGCCATAAAAGCAGTGCAGGAAGGACATGACGGTCGCGTTATAGTGGATGGAAACATAATTATTCAGCGCCGAATCAACGCAGCCCGCGCCCAGCCCAAGCGGAATCGCCATCAGGCACATGAACCAGAAGCTGCCCGAAAAGGAGAAGCCGAGCAGGGCGGCGGCGGTCAGGAGCGTTGAGAACGCGGTCACTTTGCCCGTGCCAAGGCGGGAGATGATGCGGGCGCTGTTCATGCTGGAGGTCATCGTCGCGAGGGAGCAGAGGATGCTCACGGCGCTCTGGGACGCCAGCGGCACACCGAGTTCGCGGTAGAGGACGGGCCACGCCGTGCCGAGCAGCGAATCCGGCACGCCAAGGCTGATGAAGGAAAGGTAAATCACGACAAGAAGCAAGGTCGCCATCGGGCAAAATCCTCCGAAAAATGTGGATGCTTCGGCATTTTAGCACAGTCGGCGGCGTTTTGCAAGCAGGTTTTTTGGTTCTTCACGGAAAGTTGGGGGAGCAAATAAGGGCTTAGGCGAAGCACCAAAAAGCTGCACGCGGAAGGAGCATGAAAGTGCGACCAACTGAATCGCGAAATGGGGTCAAGGGGCAATTGCCCCTTGCAGGGTCAAGGGACAGCGTCCCTTGTGGGGTTTGGGGCAACGCCCCAACTGTTGGTCGGGCGACCAGTTTGTCAAACACGCCCAACAAAAGGCGCAGGCAGCGAAGCGTCCCTGCCAGTAACTTCGCGCGTCCGCAGACGCGCCCCCAAGCTGCTCATCCCCCAAGATTCCGTGATGAATCGGTTTTTTCGGGGGATAGCGGCAGACTTTCGGCTGAGGGCATGAAAAAACGCACCGCCGCGGGGACGATGCGTTTTGCAGGATTTCCGCTTTACTTTTCGCAGTAGACCAGCGCATCCACGGTCGTGGGCGTGAGGCCTTCGCGGCAGAAGTACATGACGATATCCTCGTAAATGTACAGCCGAACGGTGATGGTGCTGCCCGGATGCACGCCGATGCCGCTCACCACTTCCGTGTTGATGAACAGCAATTCGCCGTTCTGGTCGTAGAGCGCCGCCACAATCTCGTAGTCGTAGAGGATTTCGTCGGTCGTGTTGGTGAAGGTGACATCCACATAGTTGTCATCCTCTTCGTCCGGCTCAAAGTGGATTTTCGCTTCCGACGCGAGCTTTTCGTACTCTTCGCCGTTATCGACCGCCCTGATGGAGAACTGGCAGTCCGCAACTTCGGCGGTGTCCAGCGCGTCGTCGTAGATGTTCTCGCGGACATACGCGTATTCGCCGGGTTCAAGGTACACTTCGTCGGGTGCGGTGCTCACATAGTTTTCGGTCAGGATGATATTGCCCTCCGCGTCAGAAGCGACGATATTCCCCTTATAATCAACGTAACCGGCAGCATCGCCCGTGTTCTGCACCTTCGCGAAGAAGAAGCCGTGCCCGTTGTCCTCCATGTTGATGAGGCGCTGTTCCACCAAGGTGATTTTCGCTTCAGGGGCAGCCTCTTCCGCGAAAGCCGCCGTCATCAGGAGCGCAGAACAGAGTATCAGGAGCATTGCGATAAAGCGTTTCATGATTTTCATCCTCCACCCATATTGATGCGTCCATTATAGCACAGCGCGCATTCTGCGTCAACAGGCGCCCCTTGACAAATCGCGCCTTTTGCGCTATGATACACCTGTGCGAGGTGATCAGGCGATCGCGTGCCAGCAATGGTATGAGGAAAGTCCGAGCACCACAGGGCAGGATGCCGGCTAACGGCCGGTGGAGGCGACTCCAAGGAGAGTGCAACAGAGATATACCGCCGCATTTCGGTGCGGTAAGGATGGAAAGGCGAGGTAAGAGCTCACCCACGGCTTGGCGACTTGTCCGTGCTGTAAACCCCATCTGGTGCAAGATGCGTATGAGGACACATGCGGCTGCCCGTCGCGTCCTCGGCATCGCTTGAACCTGCGCGGCAACGCCAGGTCTGGATAGATGATCGTCCCTCGACAGAACTCGGCTTACGGTCACGCTCGCATTTTTTTCGCATGATTTTCGCCCCGGAAGCTGCTGATGCTTCCGGGGCGAATTTGGTATATGGCAAATGTGCAAAAGAGGGGTCAGGTAAGTCGGAGGATGTTGGCTATCCTCCGGCTGGGTTTTGTTTGCGCTGATAGGGGCGGGCAGGCTATGTGGTCGCGCCCATTTGGCGCGACACTGCACAGTGGGTCGATAAAGCAGCTTGGGGGCGCGTCTGAGGACGCGCGAAGTTACTGGCAGGGACGCTTCGCTGCC
>OMCG01001785.1_pt1 | contig 11785 bp, 5 predicted proteins | sample 1674071 | NCBI WGS metagenome assembly OMCG01 (sample SAMEA103958139, study PRJEB25191) | human gut metagenome | biome: human-associated habitat [ENVO:00009003]; feature: intestine environment [ENVO:2100002]; material: feces | place: Germany | collected 2013/2015 | reverse complement strand
AATGCACTGTCAGGATATACATCCATATACCTCTCTACCTTATCAAAAACATTGGATACGTTCTTCTCTACGCAAGAACCTAACAGTACACAAACGGACAAAAGCCCAAGATATAACAGTTTTTTCATATGAACATGTTCTTTACCAGATTATCATTGCGTATACACAGAATCCTTTTGGAGATAAATATTCACACCAGCCAACGGCAATCCTTTTTCCCCATCAGTCACAATGCCATTTGTCTGCGCATTAGAAACAACTGCACAGCAGAATGTTATGAACAGTACTATACATCGCTTCATAATCCATGTATATATAATTAAACTTTGGATGAGAATAAGCTTTTTTACGGCCTCTCCCTTCAAAGATACAAAAAACCGCTTCAACAATGTACAAAAACAAGATAAATGTGACAAACAAAACAAATAGCTCAGAGCTTGTTTCCCCTTACATAGGCTTCCTTTCCATTTTCTGTACGGAGTTATCAGCGCCTATCGGCCGTGATGCGCTCTGCCAACGGCCGTCAACCACTCGACTAACGACCGTCAACAAGGTGCTTCATAACCGTTGAACACCTATTATACTCATAGTTTCCCCATACTGTGCACCTATCTTATTCCTATTATGAGCCCAGCTGCAGTCTATCGGTAAACGGTCTTTTACGAAGTTAATACCGTGTTTACACGAAACGCATATCGTGTAAACAAGATATTTGCAAAATGCTGTACATTCTATTAATACACTAACAAACAAGATATTAACTTACTTTTCGGCGTATTTCCGCTGTGGAAGCAAAAGTTGCTTCCACCTTTTTGAGTTGCTTCCACAGCACTTGTAATGCCGATGAATAAAGGGATGCAGGAAGTAGGTGGAAGTGTGGAAGCAGAAATGATAAAACTAAGCAGAGATAATTTTCCCTTAAAAGCAATAAAACTCCAGAATCTGCTGGAGCAAAGCATCCTGCTTTCCCAGACCTTTTTCCAACTCCACACTTTTCAGGTTATAGAGTTGTGCCAGCAAAGCTGACGACTGCTTCTCGCAAAGACGGGAATCATGTACCTGCTCCATCCAGCAGACGGTCTCTCCCCAAACATCTACCGAAAGATGTGACAAGACTTCTGTCGGGGCTCCCCCCTTCTCCACCTTACGGAAGATTTCGACCAAAGCACACAACAAGCTGGACATTATCTGTTTACAACGGGAATGGGAACGGGATTCCCGGTTTCTGAAACGTAGCAGGAAATAGTACCCCAGCCATAAATAAACGGTGGTGACTTCTGCATGGATTTTCTCTATCCTCTTCCAATGCGCAACCAAGGCAGCATCAATTTCTTCCAGAATCGCATCCGTATCATCTTCTATGTAGTATTTCTGCGCAAGACACTCTATCACGCACCCCCATTTCGCCATATCCACACACTCTTGCGTACGCCCCATCCATACATGGGCTTCCTCCAATATCCGGAATGCCTTTTCTCCACATTCTGGAGCATCATAAAACCGATACTGACGAAACAACAGAAGAGACTGACATAATAACTCATCCAAAGAGTACTCCGCACTTTCCATATTTAAAATTCAAGTATCCATTCAGGTAACAAAATCGAGCAAAAGTAATCATTTCCTAAGAAAATCACGCTGTTTCAGCACAAAAACCGGCAGGAAAAAGAAGATACCGATGACGGACATCACCAGTCCGCCAATGGTACCCGCCGCCAATGGAAACCAGAAAGCCTCCTTGTCCTCACCTATCATGAAAGGGATAAATCCCAGAATGGTAGAAACTACCGTGAGGAAAATAGGAACGACCTTCGCATTCCACGCCTTGACGTAGGCACGAAGAGCGGAAAGACGGGGGAAACGACGTCGGATGCTGTTGTACTCGTTCAGGACATAGATGCTGGCATTCACCGTGATGCCGCACAGCAGGACGAACGAGGCAAAACCGCCCTGGTCGAAGTTCAGCCGGAACCAATAGAAAGTAAGAAATACCCCGATATAAGAAACCGGAATCACAAAGATGATGGCAAGCGGCTGCTTCAGGGAGTTGAACAGAACGCTGGTCGTAAAGAAGATGATGGCTATCACCACCAGCAGAAGCAGGTATTGGCGGTTGTCCTTCTCGCCCCATGACCAACTGTTGCTGTCCGACTCGGCTGTATAACCCATCGGCAACAGTTTGTTGAACTCCTCCAGGACACGTTTCTGTATCTTGTTGCCCATCTCATTGGAGCCGATATATTCGTATTGCAGGCAGAGGCGGTACTGCTGGTTTTCTTTGGCAATCTCCTGCGGCATCTGTCCCTTTTCCACAGTAGTCAGTTCGGAAAGCTTGTAATGCTTGCCGTTTCCTACTCCATAGGGGAAGAACTGCATCGCCCAGATGTCATATTCGGCAGACTGGCGGGAAGAGAGCTTGATTTTCTCCATCCCCTGCTCGGCCGCTACCGAACCAATCTCCAGATTCTTGCCAAAGATGGGGCGCACCGCAGAGAAAAGCACTTGCGCGTCGATGCCCTCTTGCGCCATGCGCTCCTTGTTCAGGTTGAAGTAGAATTCCTGATAGTCATCCTTCCACCAGGAGAACTCCGAATTGATGAGCACTTCCTTGATACGCCGGTGCGTCAGCAGCTTGGCCTTCAGCTTCTCCGCCCACTCATAGAGTTCGTCGTAGTTGTAGCCGTACATCCTGATGCGGTAGGAGCCGGCACTCTCGCGGACGTCATTACTGAACCCCTGGTCCTGCAATCCGTAGATGCCCCAGCTGCCGCCTCCCAGTTCCAGTGCCTTGCTTATCATATTGGCTTTCAGTGTATAGGGAAAACCGCTGTTCCGGGCTTCCTTCTTGAAATAAATCTGCATACTGGCACGCCGGGGGCTGTAGATGGAAGTATGAAACTGCCTGATTTCCTTGAACCGGCTGAGGTAGGTCTCCATACGTTTCATCAAAGTGTTCATCTGCTCGAGGGTGCTGCCATTGGGAAGGTTGGCGTTGGCATAGAGCACCACCTCCTCATTACGGGTGAAGTAACTGCCTTCGTACACCTTCTGTATGAAAAGCCGCAAGCTGCCGCCCAGCGCCTTGTCCACAACGGGTTTCACCGACTCCTTATAGGTATCCGAACCGAATACCTTATTGTAAGCAGCTTCCCATTTTCCCCCTCCTTCCAGTTTGCCGGGCAACAGAAAAACGGGCAGACCGAAACCCAACAGTAACAGCAGGCATACAGCCCAGCGCCAACGGCACAGAAAACGGATGAGAGCAGAGTAGCAGCAGGAGAAATAAACGGGGAAACGTCTGAAAATCCGTCCCAACCTTGTTTTGAATGTTTGCGTCAGCCCCGGCAAGACAAGACGCCTTTTCTTCCCCGTAATCCGCCTCACCAGTCCTATCTTCTCAATCATCGACGGAACAAAGAACAATGCCACCATCAAGGAAACAGCCAGATTGATGATCACTACCGCTGCAAAGTCCTGCAGGTTGAGCCGTATCCTCTCGTCAAGGAAGAAAATGATGACAAGCGCACCCATCGTAGTGAGGGTTGCCGCCAACACCGACAGGAAGGCCTTGAGATTACGCCGATGCAGAATGTGGTCGGTCATGACAATGGTACTGTCTATCACCAGATTCAGCGAGACAGTGATACCCGCCAGCGAATAAAGCTGCATCTCAAGTCCGAAGAGGTAGTAGAAGATAAGTGCCACCGCTATATTTACAGCCAGGCTGGTAACTATCAGAAAAAGATATTTCAACTTACGAGTAATGAGCCATACGAATACAAGCAGGATGAGTACCGTCAAGCCGGTACGGAAGTAAATCTTGTCCAGTTCTTCCCGTATGTACTCGGTCGCATCATAGCTGGTATGCACTTCATATCCGACAGGAAGTACCTGCCGAACAGCTTCCATCTCGTCCATCACGGCACGGTTCAGTTGCAACTGGTTGGCAGTTTCTTCCGCAGTAATGGATAGATAGACGGAATTCAGCCCATTGATGCGGTAATAGCTTTGCGGCTCCTCCTCCATACGGACAGCCGACACCAGTTCGTCCAAGCGGAGCAGTTTCCCGTCGGTAGCCGTCACGGTGATGGCAGCAGGATTAAAACCAAGGGAGTTGCTCTCCGGCACCAGTGCCAGGCGTATCCATTCCCGGCTACCGTTACCTGTATCCACATTGTGCGTACCCAGAAATTCCTTCCGGTAATGCCGCTGTACTGCCTCGCTGATGTCCGATAGGGTCACACCCAGCAAGCGCAACTGTTCACTGTCATATTCCAGTCTCCACTCCATGGGCGTGGCACCGCTGAGTTCCACCTTATAGATACCCGGAATATTTGCCAGCCGCGGCTTGATATGCTCCTCGGCATACTGCTGAATCAATATCGGAGTGGAAGGGGCATTCAGTGTGAAGGACATGAAAGGGCGTGAGGCGTTCTCGTCGGGCACTTTCATGTGAATGGTGGGATAGCTGACACCTTCGGGCAATTGGGGCCACGTCTGCCGGATGATGGTGGAAGCTTCGAAGCGGACTACCTCGACATCGGCATGCTTGTCCAGCTCCACAGTAATGTTGCCGTAGCCGTTGCCCGAGGTGGAGTTCAGCCGCTTCACTCCGCGGATACGCGCCAGCATGGATTCCAGCTTGCTGGTCACTTCCATCTCCACCACCCGCGACGAAGTGCCAGGCATGCTGAAACCCACCGTGAAGCCGGGCAGGCTGCGTGACGGATTCAGCTTGACGGGGAGCAGCGGTATCAACGCCACCCCTACCAAAGCAAGGCAGACAAACGCCACTATGACGGTGAAGGAAGAAACTCGTTTCATCAGTTATTATAATCAAATTTTTCCGACAGCGAAAATCCGCTGGCAAAGTCGTGCAACGTCAGTTTCCGTATCTTGTAATAATTCAGCCAGTAGTCCTGCAAGGCGGAGATGTAATTGCGTTGCGCTTCCTGCTGGCGGTTCAGCGAGAGGGTCAGGCTGTTGATGTCTGCCTTGCCGATAATGAAGCGCTGGCGGGTTTCGTTATACGCCAGGATGGCAAGGTCGAGGGCCTCTTCGGCACTGGCGACGAGGGCTTGCTGGACGTTGAAGTCGCTGACGGTCATGATAACCTCCTCCTCAATGCTGATTTCACTCTGCCGGGCAGAAGTCTTCACCACGTTCAGATTGTTCCTCGCCATGTTGTATTTGCCTTTCCTCACGCCCCAGTCCACCAGTGGAATGGAGACACTGACCGACACCATCTCCTGCTGCATGGGATGCCTGTATGCTTCACCGAATTTCTCTGCCACCTGGTTGAAGCCGACGCTGGCGTTGATGCTGGCGTTGAAGCGCGATTCCTTCTTCGTCTTGTCTACTGTCTGCTCGGCTTCCAGCACTTCCTGACGAAGCCCCAGAAATTCCGGATTGTTGGCTTGAGCGGCCAGCAAAGCCTCATCAACCGGTATGGTCAGCGCCCTCAGACGTCCCGGAAGCGACACCCTGATATCCGTGTTCTTCTCCATATTCAAGAAAGATGCCAACGAAAACATGGCGCGCTTCAAGGCACTGGCGGCATTCTGCAAAGTATTGCGGGCGTTCACCACGTCGAGTTTCAGCGTCAGCAGGTCGGCACGGCTGATGGCGGCTATTTTCAAGCGCTGCATGCCGATGCGGTAGAGGGTATCGGTGGAGACGGCATTGTCCTTGGCCAAGTCATATTCCGCCTGTGCCATGGCAAGCGCAAAGAAATAGGTAGTGGCCTGCTCGGATACTCGCTCTGCATTGTAAATATACTCCTTCTTCACCTTTTCGTACTTCAGCGGCTCAATCCTGCGTTCCCAACGGAAAGGATTGTAACCGACCAGACTCTGCGAGTAGCCCAAACGAACCGGAACACTGGTGAACTGGGTATACTTGTTTCCACCGAAGCTCCGCATATAGCCCAGCTCCGTATCCAGATAGAACGTACCGCCCGTCAAGTCGAAATTCTGTCTGACGGCAAGATTGCCGTATGCATAGAAGGATTGCTGGCTGCGATAGATGTCAAGGTCCTGTTCGGAGTCGTAACGCTTGGTGATATCGCGGTTGTACTGTGCCGGAGTCATGTTCAGCGTCAGGCTGGGAAGGCGGTTTGCCTTATAGGTGCGGTATTCCCAATAACCGGCCAGATACATGTTCTTGGTACGGAAGGCTTCCAGCGAACTGTCATTCGCCAGGGCAATGGTCTGCTGCAAGTCGAGCGTTATCCGCTGTTGGGCAAAAGCGGAAAGGGCTCCCAGACTGAACAAAAGTATAAGACTTAATTTCTTCATGCTCTTTCTTTTCTATAAATAAACCAATATATCAACGGGATGATGAACAGACTGACCAGTGTCCCTACAGACATCGCCCCAATCATCGCTATGGAAAGCGGCTTCTGCAACTCCGAGCCCATGTCGAACGAGAACAGCAGCGGAACCATAGCGAAAATGGTGGTGAGCGATGTCATGATGATGGGCCGGAGCCTTCTGCGCCCCGCCTCGTGGATGGCCTCGAGCAACGGCATACCAGCCCTCCGTAATTCATTAATGGCATCCAGCTTTAGGATGGAGTCGTTGATGATGATACCGCACGTCACTATCAGTCCGATGACAGACATCAGGTTCAAGGTATGCCCGCATATCCACAACAGAAGCAGGGCAAACGCCACATCTATCGGAATTTCCAGCAGCACGATGAGCGGCTGCACGAAGCTTTCGAACTGGGCGGCAAGAATGAAATACATCAGCAGGATAGAGATGAAAAGAATCACCACCAACTCGTCCAGCATCTGGCGGTTGGAGAAGAAACTGCCGGAGAAGGCCGTATCCCAGTCACCCGTGGCATCTGCCTCCCGCTTCACCTTTTCCATCAACTCCGGAGCATCGTCCACTTCATAGAAACGGAACGGTATATATTCACCGTTGCGTCCTGCCGTAATCGTTTTCAAATCCTCGGCCGGACGCACCTTTACCAGCTCCCGAAGCGGAATATGCTCCACTTCGCCCTTACTGTCCGGACGGGTCTGTATCAATGTCTGCTGCAGCACCTCGTTCACTGTCCGCTCCTCGCCCACAATGCTGATAGGCAGGTATTGCTGGTAGGAATGGAGCATAGCTACGCTGTTCTCCTTGAATGCCGTCCGCAGCGTACGGTAAAGCTCGTCATACGAAACGTCATAGAGCAACAGCTTTTCCTGCAGGATGCTTATGTCAAGCTGGTTCTCGAAAGCGATACCTACGGGCGCTGTCCCCGTAAGCTCCGCAAACTGTTGTTCCAGTCCGCGCAATTCTTCCGCCGCCGGCGCCTTCTCCTTATTGCGGGCATAAAGTTCCGCCACCACATCGGCCTCCCCGGTCACGAAAAGCTTCTCGAACACGGTTTCGGGTGGAGAAAAGGAGACTGTCGCCAACGGATATTCCCGTGTCAGCCACTCGCCCGCCTGCTTCTGCAAGGGAGCAATCCCGTCAGGCGAGGAAGTCTTGAAATACAATTCTGCCTCCGAAGAAGAGAGAGCCTGCTCACGGTTCAGCAGATAGTCCTGCTGGCCTATGGCAGCCGTCTGTTCCACAGTCTCGTCCAGCAACTGTCCGAACAGCACATTCACACGATGCCGGTTCTCGTCCACATGTATGTTTTCGTTCCATTCCACGTGGACTATCAGTTCATTCTGGTCTATCTGCGGCATACGCTCCTTGCCGACGGAATAGAACAGAAAGACACAAAGAGGAATAGAAACCACACAGAATATGATACTTACCGTCTTGTGGGAAAATACCCAGTCGATGCCCGCATCATAAAAACGGTCCAGCGTATGTTCCTTCAACGGATTGTTGATGCGGATGCGGGAGAACCACGACCTGCCGCGCAACCCCGTCCGGTAGACCAGCATATAGAGGACCGGCAGCAGCATGATACCCGTGAAGTAGGAAACCAGCAGCCCTACCGTAACAGAGAATGCCTGGTCGTAGAACAACGCCCCTGCAATGCCGCTCATGAATATCAGCGGCACAAATACGGCAATAGTGGTCAGCGACGAACTCAGCATGGGCGTCACCACCTCACTCGTTCCCGTCACGCAAGCCCGCCGCAACGAATAGCCCCGTTCGCGATACTGCGAAATGTTCTCCGTCACAATGATGCTGCTGTCAATCATCATACCCAACGCCAGGATTAATCCCGACAAAGAAATGATATTGAGTGACATCTTGAACAAGTAGAAGAACAGGAAGCAGATGACAATAGATACCACCATACTCAACCCGATGATGAACGGTGATTTGATGTCACCCAAGAAGAGTACCGCCACAATGCAGATGAACAGGAAACCCAACGACAAATTTTGCTGAAGATTGGAGATGGTATAGTCCAGCAACTCCGTCTGGTTACGGCTGATGCTAAAATCAATGTCGGGATATACTTTCTTGAAGTAGTCCATCGTGCTGTTGATGGCAAGCTTCATGTCTTCCATATTCTCGTCCGCCTGCTTGATGACGGCAAGGGTAACGGCACGCTTGCCATTGCTCATGGAGACACCTTTCTCCTTGGCAGGAACAATCTCTACCCGGCAGAAGTCTCCCAGGCGGATGATACGTCCTTCCTTTCGCAGCAGGATGCCCTTCACGTCCTCCTCTGTCCGCAGCAGGGTGGAGAACTTAATGTTGTATTCGTAGTAGCCGTCGCGCACGGTCATGCTGCCCGGCTCCACGTTGTTTTGCGCCAGCACGTTTTCTATGTCTTCAATGGAGAGCCCCAACACAGCAAGCTTATCCGGGTCGGGCACAATCTGTAACTGGCGTTCGACCAAACCCGTGACATCCACCATTGCCACTTCCGCCAACTGCTCGATGCGACGCTTTATGACATTTTCGGCAAACTCGCACAAATCAAGAAACGCGCGTTCGTCCACCTTGCCGTATGCACTGTCGTTTTTTAGGGTCAGATTGAGGTAGAAGACAGGAATGTCCGTCGCACTTGCCTTTATCACCTTCGGGCGTTCGGCATCCTTGGGCAGATAGTTCATGGCGGCGTCAATCTTCTCGTTCACTTCTATGAAGGCAAGGTCGGTATTCGTACCGAAGTCGAAGCCCAGGCGGATGATGCCTGCACCATCGCGCGTCTCGCTGTCCATGTCCTTCAGTTTCGCCACCTGGATGAGCTGCTGCCGCAGAGGTTTCACCACCGTATTCTCTAATTCACGCGCCGAGGTATTCTGCGCCGACACCTGCACTGTAATTTCCGGGATGGCAATATCGGGCAGCAAGGATACCGGCAAGGTGAAGTAAGTCACCAGCCCGACAATGAAGCATGCTGTAAATGCCATCAGTACGGCAATAGGCCGCTGTATCAAAAACTTTATCAATTGAACTATGAATTTTGAATTACCACTTATCACTCATTATCTATCAACCACCTTCACCGATGCTTCATGTGCCAGATTCACATTTCCCGTCACAATGACCGTATCGCCTTCTTTCAGGGCATCGTCGGCCATACTATAGCTTTCCGCATTCTCCAGACCGGTCTGCACATAGTTCCACTGCGCCTTTCCGTCTTTCAGGGTAAACACCACCTGCTTGCCCGAACGCAACACCACGGCACTCTTCGGGATTACAAGCTGTCCGCCCAGAGAGCGGTGCACGTTCACCCTCACGTTCATCCCACTGAACAGCCGTCCCTTGCCATTGACGGCAGCCTTCACCTTAACCATCCCCTTGTCATCCACCAGAGGATTGATTTGGGTGATGCGCCCCTCCTGCCTAAAGCCGGCATCCGAATAAGGGGTAACAATCACCTTGTCGCCACTCTTTATCAACGGCAGTTCGCTTTCCAGCACCGTGAAGTCCACCTCCATACCTTGAGTGCCGATAATGGAGCAGAAGGCTTCCGAGGTACTTGCCTCGTTGAACGGTTTGGAGAACAGGTTCGCCACTACCCCGTCAAAAGGCGCAACCAGCGTGGCGTGTTCCTCTTCATACGCGGCAAGCTCATACTGGGCGAGGCTCTGGTCGTAACCGCTCCTCACGCGGGCCAGCTTCATGATGTCAGCAGGTACTTTGGAGGCATCACCCACCGGATAGCCTTGCCCTATCAATACGTCCTGCAGCTCAAGTTCCGCTTTGTCCAGAGCATCCTTGGCTTGCGCGGTCTTGTTCTTCAGACGGAACTTATCCAGTTCGGCAAGTTTCTGCCCTTTGCGCACCGGGTCACCGTTCTTCACGTAGATGTGTGCCACTACACCGGTGGTCTCAAAACGCAAATCCGCCATGGCACCGGCGGTAACTTTTCCGTTGCTCACCAGTTCATGCTCAAAGGTCGCCCGCTTCAGGACTTTCACGGTCACTTCATTGCTTTCACTTGGCAGGACGGTTGCCACCCCTTCCTCGGACTCTTTTCCCTTTCCGGCATCGGAGCAGGCGGCAAGCAGGGCAACGGCCATGCATAGCAGGTATCGATAGTTCTGTGTCTTCATATTCATACTCAATTATAAATTGATAAAATTAATCGTTTCAAAAAAACGAACCGATATTTGCATGTGGACACTTTTTTCATAGCACTTTAGCAATTAGTTCGCTCATTATTAACACTTTCCGTTTTTATTCATCTTTTTTGATATGGACAAAAATAAGCTGAATCTTTTTTATTTCCTCCCTCATCTGTCGTATTGCCGTAGAATGCACTTTCGGCTCTTTCGTCAATACCATCCGCTTCATTTTTTCAAACTTGTCCGGTTGCCTGAAGCTTGGTTCCGCATAAAGCTTCGCAAGCAGATAATAGGGATAAATACGTCCCGGCAAACGATGGGTGGAACGGATAAACCAGTCTTCCGCTGACAAGCAATCACCCATCTGCTGATAGTTCTTGCCTATCACATTCAGTATCATGGGGTCACAACTACGCTGTAAAGCTTCTTTCAAAATACGGTTGGATTTACTGAACTGCTGCTGCTTGTGCAATCCATGCCCATATTCGAACAAGAAAGATGCCCGGTCCCTCAACAGAGGATAAAGGCGCCCGTACTCTTTCTCTGCCGATTGATACGCACCTGCATTATACAGCACCCGCGCATTCATCCACTCCCGACAGGCCTGCTCCACTTGCAAGTCATTCTTCAGGCGAAAACCGCCAATGATGCCTACTGATACAGCCAGCCCCAACCATTGCCAACGGTCGGCACCGGACAAGCACGCCACAAGCAATCCTCCAAATGTAACGATAAATACCGGAAGTTGTAGCGGATAGGAGGAAAAAGAGAATATCATCAAAGAAAGAATAGCCCCACAGATACCATAACGTCCTTTACGGACTCCCCTATACAAACACAGCACGACCACAACCAATAGACATACCGCCAAAGGAATGCCCAGTTCGACCGCAGCCTGCAGATATTCATTGAATGCATATTCCGGACTTCCCGCCACACGTTCCTCCCACGGTTCATAATCACCTGCTGCAAAATAAGTTTCCTGCGCATTTCCGTAGGCTGCTGCGAAATTATGAATCCCATATCCGGTCAACGGCTTTTCTGCAATGGCACGACAAGTTATCTTCCACATGAAAAGACGGCCACGTGCAGAATCGGGTTTCAAGACAAACAGTAAATAGCCCGCCAATAGCAAGACACAGAATCCACCGACCACTACCATCACCACACGCTGCCTTTGCTGCTGCCATAATAATCTGAACTTATCCGTCCAATCCATATGCCAAGCATATACACACAGACAGGAAACTCCTGCCGCCAACCATGCCGAACGGCTCATTCCTGCCGGAAGCACACAAA
>OMCG01001779.1_pt1 | contig 11818 bp, 9 predicted proteins | sample 1674071 | NCBI WGS metagenome assembly OMCG01 (sample SAMEA103958139, study PRJEB25191) | human gut metagenome | biome: human-associated habitat [ENVO:00009003]; feature: intestine environment [ENVO:2100002]; material: feces | place: Germany | collected 2013/2015 | reverse complement strand
TCTCCCGCTACGCTTCCGGCAAGTGCGACCAGCGCGTTGTCAAGACCTGGATCAACGAGTCTGCCGCTATGCACGACTTTATGCGGAGCATCCTGGAAGACAAGTACGGCTGGGTGTGCGATTTCACCTCCGGCAGCGAGGCTGCATGGCCCGCCGAGAACGCCGAACACAACACCGACTACCTCTTCCCCGTGGAAGAGCACAACTACATGGCCAGCGAGAGCCAGTCCGGCACGCCCCGCAATGAACTGCTGCTGCAGTACATCCAGGAGCTGGGCTACGACGTGGACTTCAAGGTCAGCCTGGCCAAGCTGGAAAAGGACGATTCCGGCCGCATCACCGGCATCATCGCCCAGAACATGGATGACGACCACTTCATCCGCTACAACGCAGCCAAGGGCGTTCTGCTGGCCTGCGGCGGCTACGCCGGCAACCCGTACATGATGCAGCAGCTGGATCCGCTGGGCACCAGCGTCACCACCGCCTGCTCCTACTCCCCTGCCGACAAGGGCTACGGCATCCGTGCCGCTGTGTGGGCTGGTGCTAACCTGGACAAGGAAGCTGCTCCCATGCTGTTTGACCGCGGTATCGTGGCTCCCGGTGTGGACGCCGGTTATGTGGACAGCGACAGCGCCTTTGGCGGCAAGGCCTTCCCCGGCGAGATCCGCCAGTTCAACCCCGGCACCCAGCCCTTCCTGAAGGTGAACCGCAACGGCGAGCGCTTTGCCAACGAGAGCTGCCCCTACAACGACATCGTTTACGCTGCTGCACACCAGCCGGGCCGTGTCTACGCTCAGATCAGTGACGCCAATATGCTGGAGGACGCAAAGCGTTTCCACACCATTGGCTGCTCTGCCGGTACCCGCAAAAACACTATGGAGGGTCTGGAAAAGACCTTTGCAAGTGCTGAGGAAAAGGGCTGCTTCTTCCGTGCTGATACCATTGAGGAGCTGGCCGACAAGATGGGCTTTACCGGCGATGCCAAGGACACCTTCCTGGCTACCGTGGAGCGCTATAACGAGCTGTACGACAAGCAGAACGACGAGGACTTCGGCAAGCCTGCTTACCGCCTGAGCGCCATCCGCACCGCTCCCTTCTACGGCTGCTGGCTGGGTGCCTCCCTGTTGTGTACCGAGCAGGGCATTGCCATCAACGACAAGGGTCAGGCTCTGGACAACGACAACAAGCCGATGCCCGGCCTGTATGTCACCGGCGATATGTCCGGCTCCTTCTTCGCCAACAACTATCCCTGCCTGATGGCAGGCGTGGCTATGGGCCGCACCCTGACCTACGCCATCAAGGCGATCAAGCAGATGGGCGGTCTGGAATAAGTTATCCCTCAGTGGTACCTGAGCGCATAAGATAAAAAGACACCGCAGAAGTGTGAAAGCTTCTGCGGTGTCTTTCTTTGTCGAAAACCCTCTATACACAAAACCACAAATGGCGGAAAAGTCTTAAAAACAGGCTCAGCACACGGCCCGATGGACGGGCAGCGGCTCCACGATGTCGGGATGGATGCCCTCACGGTAGTCGAGGTCGCCCTGGTCGAGGCCGCGCAGCAGCACCTCGGCGGTGGCGATGTTGGTGGAGATCGGCACGCTGTGCATATCGCACAGCCGCAGCAGGTTCTGCTCGCTGCTGCCGTTCTCGGCCTTGAGCGGGTCGCGGAAGAAGAGCACGAGGTCTACTTCGTCGCAGGCCACCCGGGCCGAGATCTGCTGGATGCCGCCCAGCTTCCCGGAGAGGTAGCAGTGTACGGGCAGGCCGGTGGCCTGCGCCAGCATCCGACCGGTGGTGCCGGTGGCAATGACTGTGTTGCGGGATAGGATGCCGCTGTAAGCTGTGCAGAACTGCAGCGCCAGCTCTTTGCGGGAATCATGTGCAAGAATAGCAATCGTCATAACGCTCTCTCCTTCATTCCAAGTATAGTGTTGTGGATGGGCGGATATGCTCGGAAGAGTGCTCTCCGCAGTAAAACGGTCTGAAAAGTTGAAGTCTTGCGGAGAACAATTCTCGATAAACAGACTAAACCAGTGCGATTGTGTCAAATCACACCCTCATTTTAAATTTAACCCGCAGAAGGCCCGTATGTCAAGAGGTTTGTTGTGATTTTTGCAAGATAAAATGGCAAAAGTATGACTATGGCTTTGTGGAGAATGGAGAAAATTTGGATACAAGGAATTATTCTCGGATGTATTTGCAAAACTTTTTCAACCAAAAGTGTGCTTGAGAGAAAAACGGTCCATCTCGATGAAACAAAAATACAGGCTGAGGCATTCAGCCTCGGCCTGTAGAGGAAATTGAAGAAAATTTTTGCCACGGCGGTGCGCTATCCCGGAAAAATCCGAAAATTATCGGGTCTGGCCGTTGCCGTGGATGATGTACTTGTAGCTGCACAGCTCGCCGAGGCCCATGGGTCCCCGGGCGTGGAGCTTCTGGGTGGAGATGCCCATCTCACAGCCAAGGCCGAACTCTCCGCCATCGGTGAAGCGGGTGGAGCAGTTGACGTAGACGGCGGCACTGTCCACTGCCGCCGTGAAGAGGGCAGCGTGGGCGTCAGTCCGGGTCAGGATGGCTTCGCTGTGGCCGGTGGAGTGAGCCGCGATGTGGGCGATGGCTTCCTCCACGCTGTCCACGACTTTCACCGCAAGGATGTAGTCGAGGAACTCCGTGTCGAAATCCTTCGGCCCGGCGGGGGTGCCGGGGATGAGGGCGGCAGCGCGCTCGTCCAGCCGCAGTTCCACCGAGTGCAGACCCTTGGCGGTGCGGTCGGGGCCGAGGCGCTGGGCCAGCTTCGGCAGGAATTCGCTCGCAATGGCGCTGTGGACGAGGCAGACTTCCTCGGCGTTGCAGACGCTGGGGCGGCTGGCCTTGGCGTTCTCGATGATGTCCAGCGCCTTGGTCTGGTCGGCGGTGTCGTCCACGAAGATGTGGCAGATACCGGTGCCGGTCTGGATGCAGGGGACTTTCGCGTTCTCGACACAGGCACGGATGAGTCCGGCCCCGCCGCGCGGGATGAGCAGGTCCACATAGCCGACGGCGGTCATCAGGGCGTTGGCCGAGGCATGGGTGGTGTCCTCAATGAGGCAGACTGCTGTTTCAGGCAGACCGTTTGCCCGCAGACCCTGCCGCAAGGCCTGAACGATGGCGTTGGCCGAGCGCCACGCCTCTTTGCCGCAGCGGAGGATGCAGGCATTGCCGCTCTTGATGGCGAGGGCGGCAGCGTCGCTGGTGACGTTGGGGCGGCTCTCGTAGATGATGGCGATGACGCCCATCGGCACGGCGGTCTTCTCGATGACGAGGCCATTGGGACGCTCGATGTGGCTCAGCACCCGGCCCACCGGGTCAGGCAGGGCGGCAACGTCCCGGATGCCCTTGGCCATGGCCTCGATGCGCTGGGGCGTCAGGGCAAGGCGGTCCAGCATGACGTCGCTGATGCGGCCCTTGGCGGCGGCCATGTCCTCGGCGTTGGCGGCGAGGATGGCGTCCATGGACTCCGGTGCGCAGAGGGCATCAGCCATCCCGAGAAGGGCAGAATCACGGGTGCCGCTGTCCGAAAGGGCAACGGCAGTCTTGGCCCCGCGGGCGGCTTCCAGAATTTCCTGTGTGGTCATGTTATACCTCCTGTCTGTGGGCCGCAAAGCGGGTGCCTGCGGCACGGCCCTCGGCGATGTCATAGAGCAGCTCGGGGTGGGCGCCGTTCGCGATGACCATGTCAGCTCCGCTGGAGGTCACCATCCGGGCGGCCCGGAGTTTGGTGGACATTCCGCCGGTACCCAGCGCCGAGCCGGCTCCGTCGGCCAGCGCCATCACCTCGGGCGTGATGTCCTCCACCAGCGGGATGAGCTTTGCGTCCGGGTGGGTGTGGGGGTTGGCAGTGTAGAGGCCGTCGATGTCGCTCAGCAGCACCAGCAGATCAGCTTTGATGCAGCAGGTGACGATGGCGGCGAGGGTGTCATTGTCGCCGATGGAGGTGATCTCGTCGGTGGCGACGGTATCGTTCTCGTTGATGATGGGCAGTGCGCCCAGCTCCAGCAGACGGGTGAGGGTGTTCTGGATGTTCTCACGGCGGCTGGCGTGCTCGATGTCCACACCGGTGAGCAAAATCTGCGCCACCGTGTGGTCGTAGGCGCTGAACAGCCGGTCGTAGGTGTACATCAGCTCACACTGACCCACGGCGGCACAAGCCTGCTTGGAGGACATATCGGTAGGGCGGGCGGAAAGCGACAGCTTGCCCACACCCATGCCGATAGCACCCGACGACACGAGGATGACCTCATGTCCGGCGTTCTTCAAATCGCTGAGCACTTTCACCAGCTCTTCGGTGTGGCGGATGTTCAGCCGTCCGGTGGAGTGGGCCAGTGTGGAGGTGCCGACTTTGACTACGATGCGCATAGATCAACCCTTCCCCATCTCTTTGGTCTTGTTGTAGGAGGCGATGACGGCGTCCATCACCGCGCCCCGCAGGCCCTTTTCTTCCAGCACCCGCACGCCCTGAATGGTGCTGCCGCCGGGGCTGCACACGGCGTCCTTGAGTGCGCCGGGGTGTTGGCCGCTCTCAAGCACCAGCTTTGCGCTGCCCAGGACCATCTGGGCGGCGTACTCCTGCGCCTTGGCACGGGGCAGGCCGCAGGCCACGCCGCCGTCGGCCAGCGCCTCGATGAACTGGTACACCCAGGCCGGGCCGCAGCCGGACACGCAGCTGGCCGCGTCGATGAGGCTTTCCGGCACAGCATCCAGCCGCCCGGCGGGGGCCATCAATTTCAGGAACTCGGCCTCTTCCTCGGCGGTGACGTTGGAGGTGCAGTACTGGATCATACCGGCCCCCACCGAAGCGGGCGTGTTGGGCATGATGCGGATGACGGGGTAGTCGCCGCCCGCCATCTCCTGAATGCGGGCGATGGACAGGCCCGCCGCCATGCTGCACAGCACGAAGCGGCTGGGCCGTTCGGCCAGCGTGAAGCGGAGCGGTGCCAGCAGCTCCTCCATCATCTGGGGCTTGACGGCTAAGAAGATGAGGTCGCAGCGGCCTGCCACCTCGTCGTTGATGGTGGTGTTGCAGCCCAGCTCAGCGGCCAGAGCCTCTGCCTTGGCGGCGGTGCGGTTGGCGAGCCAGACGTTCTGCGGGTCTGCCGCCTTGCAGACGGCCCGGGCGATAGCTCCGCCCATGTTGCCGCAGCCTAAGAAACCGATGGTATTCAGCATAAGAAAACCCTCTTTCCCAATCAAAAGAACAGGGGAGATGCCCCCCTCTGTGTCTCCATTGTAAGCAGGGCCGGGGGAGAAATCAAGAGGAAAGCCGGAAAATGTCAAAGCTTTTCGGAAAGCTCATAATAGACGCGCTGCGGCGGAGCAGGCTTTTTTGCTGTCCAAATCTTAAGAAAACATAAAAAGTTCATGAAAAAGTCGAAAAAGGTGCTTGCACCTGCACGGGCAGATGAGGTATCATAATAGATAGAAGTTGGAAAACTCCGCACAGAACGGGGCAAACGCGAAAGGATGGGCATTCTCGTGGCACAGACGACAAAACGCGCGCTGGAAGCATCGCTCAAAAAGCTGCTGCTCCGCAAGCCGCTGAATAAGATAACGATAAACGACATTACCGAGGACTGCGGTGTGAACCGCATGACCTTTTACTACCATTTCAAGGATATTTACGATTTGGTGGACTGGATCCTGGTGGAGGATGCCACAGAGGCACTGGAAGGCCATCAGGACTATGAGACGTGGAGCGACGCCTTCCGCGATATGCTGGAAAAGGTGCAGGCCAACCGGGTGCTGGTGCTGAATGTCTACCGCTCCATCAGCCGGGAACAGGTGGAGCAGTATCTCTATAAAATGCTTGACCCTCTGCTGCGGATGTTTGTAGAGCGTGAAAACATCCCGGTGCAGGAAGAGGACAAGCAGTTCATCATTGATTTTTATAAGTATGGCTTTGTGGGCATGGTGCTGGAATGGATACGCCGCGATATGAAGACCGAACCGGCCATCATGGCCGAACGGCTCAACACCATGATGCAGGGGAATCTGAAGCGGGCGCTGCTGCGCTTCAGCACCGACGGCAGAGCATCAAAAATCGACGACTGATAAAAATTTGAACAAGCAGAGCAGGATGATAGAAAAACTATCACCCTGCTTTTGTTGTTTATAGAACCTTTGTCGGAAAAATGTTAAAGTATTGTCAAAACAAAGGGCTGGCAAAGACCCGCACAAGGAGGCAGACTTTTATGAGTATCGCGTTGGAGCCGTTGAGCCATAAAGTACAGCGTACCGCTGTCGGAACGATGGTGGATGTGGCACTGGCTCATGTCAGAAAAGACCGTCAGAAGGCGTTTGCCGAGATGGTGGACGTCGCAAAGCAGTTCTATGGCGACTCGTTCAGCGAGGAGACGTATGAGCACGCCCGCGCAGTGCTGACCGATGCGGACAGCAAGTGGTCGAAGCTCATCAACTGTGTGCTCGACCAGACCGCGCCCAGCGTGGCACGCACCACGGCGCTCAACCTTGGCTATGAGGCGTTCTTCCGGGGGACAAAGACCATCCGCGAGAACCGCACAAAGTACCACTGCAATATCCCGTGGCTGATCCTGTTCGACCCCACTTCGGCTTGCAATATGCACTGCGTGGGATGCTGGGCGGGCGAGTACGGCCACAAAAACAACCTCAGCTTTGAGGATATGGACAAAATCATCACCGAGGGCAAGGAGCTGGGGGTCTATCTCTATATGCTCACCGGCGGCGAGCCTCTGGTGCGGAAGGCGGATATTCTCCGTCTGGCAAAAAAGCACAACGATGTGCAGTTTGCGATTTACACGAACTCTACCCTCATCGATGAGCCGTTCTGCGAAGAGGTCGTAAAACTGGGCAATATCGCCTTCATGCTCTCGATCGAGGGAACTCCCTCTACCAATGATGCCCGGCGGGGCGACGGCCACTATGCCGCTGTCATGAATGCGATGGACTTGCTCAAGGCCCACGGGATCCTTTTTGGCACCTCCATCTGCTATACCAGAGACAATCTCGAAGCCGTCACCAGCGACCACTTTATGCGGATGCTCTGCGACAAGGGTGCGCACTTCGGGTTCTACTTCCACTATATGCCGGTAGGCAACGAGGCCGCGCCGGAGCTGATGCCCACGCCTGCTCAGCGCAAGTACATGATCGAGCGCGTCCGGTATCTTCGCTCCGAAAAGAGCGATATTCCGTTCTATCCGATGGACTTCCAGAACGATGGCGAGTTTGTGGGCGGATGCATCGCAGGCGGACGCAACTATTTTCATATCAATTCGGCGGGCGATGCAGAGCCGTGCGTCTTTATCCACTATTCCAACGCCAACATCCACGACAGCAGCATCCTCGATATTCTCCGCAGCCCGCTCTTCATGGCCTACCACAACGGCCAGCCCTTCAATAAAAACCATCTGCGTCCCTGCCCGATGCTGGAAAACCCCGAGCTTCTGCGCCAGATGGTGCATGACACCGGTGCTCACAGCACCGACTTGCAGTCGCCCGAGAGCGTAGACCACCTCTGCGACAAATGCGGTGCATATGCTGCCGACTGGCAGCCTGTAGCCGACGAGATCTGGTCGCACGTCACCCTCAGGGAGAGCCGGTACGAGAATTACAAGGACTGGGAACCGGCGCATTCCACTGCTCACGCGAAATGACTTTATCGGTCTTTCAAACATAAAAATGCGCAGAAAAGCCCCCATCTTCACCGGCTGAGGCAGCCGGGAGGATGGGGGCTTTATCTTGTTATTTTATTCTTCGCCGGAATCAATGACGATTTCGGTTTCCGTTCCTTCATCTTCTACAGGCGCGGGAGCCGGGTCGCCGGGATCGCCGAACTCGTCGTGGTAGACGGTCATCTGGTCGAGCTGGCCGTTGCGGCGCAGGCCGTGGAAGACCAGCTTCTTGATGACGTCATAGATGACGGCGAACAGCGGCACGCCCACGATCATGCCCACGAAGCCCCACAGACCGCCGAACAGCAGGATGGAGAAGAGCACCCAGAAGCTCGAAAGGCCGGTGGTGTTGCCCAGGATCTTCGGGCCGATGACATTGCCGTCCAGCTGCTGGAGCACCAGCACGAACAGCACGAACCAGATGGCCTTGATGGGGCTTTGGATGAGGATGAGCAGCGTTGCAGGCACGGCACCGATGAAGGGGCCGAAGAAGGGGATGACATTGGTGACGCCGATGATGACCGACACCAGCAGTGCGCTCGGAAACTTGAAGATGATGCAGGCAAAGTAGCAGAGCACGCCAATGATGGCGGAGTCCATGATCTTGCCGTTGATGAAGCCGCCGAACATCTTGTCTGCGTAGAGGACTTCCTCCTGGATGAGCTGCGCCCAGCGGGGCTTGACGACGCTGTAGAGGATCATTTTGGCCTGTTTGGCGAACTTTTTGCGGCTGGCCAGCAGGTAAACAGCGACGATAAGGCCGATGAGCAGGTTCTTGAACCAGGTCACCACATTCATGACGCCGACGCCCACACCGCTCAGGATGCCTTGTATATTCTGCAGCGAGGGGAGCAGGGTGGTGCGCAGAGTGGTCAGATTGTCAGCAATGGCATCGTAGGCATCGTTGAAATAGCCCATCAGTGTCTCATTATCCAAGAAGACTTCCTGTGTGTTCACCCACCGCATGAACCGGGTAATGCTGGTCTGCGCGGTGTAGTAGAGGGAGGTGACGCTTGTGATGAGCTGCGGCACCACCATCATCACGAGGGCGTAGACCACCAGCACACCGAACAGCAGCGTCGCTGCAATGGCAAGCATATTGGCCATGCTGTGGAGCTTTTCGGGGAAGATGCGGTGCAGAAAGCCCTCAATGGTGTTGCACACCGGCTTGAGCAGATAGGCGATGACGGCACCATAGATGAAAGGCATCAGGATGCCGGTCACCTTGGAGACCGCGTCGCCGAACCCGTCGAAGCGGTAGATGAAGAAGAAGAACAGGATGCTTAGACTTATCGCACCAAAGCCCGCGAGCATTCCGTAGATATAGGGCTTGATGTGCGGTTTTTTGTCCATCATGTGTGACTCCATTCCTGCCGCAGACGGCAGGAGCCGGTACGGCGATGTTTAGATTTTGTTGCTGCGGCGCCAGATGTGCATCTTCTCGGCCTCTTTGATAAGCTCCTCGCGGAAGTCGGGGTGTGCCACATTGATGAGGGCTTCGGCCTTCTCCCAGGTGGTCAGACCCTTAAGGTTGACGCAGCCGTATTCGGTGCAGAGGTAATGCAGATTGGCGCGGGTATCGGTGATGATGCTGCCGTTTTCCAGCGTGGGACGGATGCGGCTCTCGAGCTGACCGGTCTTCTTATTAAAGAAGGTAGAGGACAGGCAGATGAAGCTCTTGCCACCCTTGGAAAGGTATGCGCCCAGCACGAAGTCCAGCTGGCCGCCTGCACCGGAAATGTGCTTGACGCCGGCGCTCTCCGCATTCACCTGGCCGAACAGGTCGATGTCCACCGCATTGTTGATGGAGATGAAGTTGTCCAGCGCGGAGATGCTGCGGATGTCGTTGGTGTAATCGACGGGAGCAGACATGCACTCGGGGTTGTTGTTGAGGTAGTCGTACATCTTCTGGGTGCCGGCACCGAAGGCGTAGACCTGACGGCCCTTGTCCAGCTGCTTGTGTGCGCCGGTGATCTTGCCGGCCTTGGCGATGTCTACGAAAGCGTCAACGTACATCTCGGTGTGGACGCCCAGGTCCTTCAAATCGCTCTGGGCGATGAGGCTGCCGATGGCGTTGGGCATACCGCCGATGCCCAGCTGCAGGCAGGCACCGTTGGGGATCTGCGGCACAACGAGGTTTGCGACCTTCAAATCGACCTCGGAAGCGGGGCCGGCAGCGGCCATCTGGCCGATGGGCGGATTGTCGCCCTCCACGATGCCGGTGACCTGGGAGATATGGACACAGTTCTCCATACCACCGAGGCAGCGGGGCATATTGGTGTTGACCTCCACGATGATCTTCCGGGCCTTCTCACAGACGGCACCCAGATGGGAAGCGCTGGGGCCGAAGTTGAAGTAGCCGTGCTCGTCCATCGGAGTCACCTGGAAGACGGCGATGTCCAGCGGGTCGGGACTCTCGCGGTAGTAGCGGGGCAGCTCCGAATAGCGGATGGGGGAGTAGAACGAGAAGCCCTGTGCGATGGCTTTGCGCTCAATGCCGCCCATGTGCCAGCTGTTCCAGGTCATGTGGGCAGCGGGGTCGTCGATCTGGAAGATCTCAGGCACCCACATCAGGATGCCGCCGCGGAAATTGACGTTCTCCAGTTCGGGCAGGCGCTTGGCAAGGGCGGCGTCCACAGCCACGGGGGTGTTGACGCACCAGCCGTAATCCACCCAGTCGCCGCTCTTGACCAGAGAAGCAGCCTGCTCGGCAGTCATCTTTTTCTGGGCATACATTTCCATGAAATCCATTATAAACCATCCTCTCCTTTAAGAACATAAAAGAATTGTAAATTTATTATTTACAATTCTACGGGACAAAATCTTAGCCGGAAATTTACCGTTTTTTCCCAGTCCGGACACTGTCTTATCACACCCCGGCGGTATCCTTGGGGTCGGCAGGGCAGAAGCCTCCGGCAGCGGCACACCTGCACAGCTTAGTTATAACATTAACAAACATTATAATCAAGCCCTCTTCCGCGAAAAAATGTCTCGCAGGACAATTTGACTAAATTTCTTAGGTATTTGTGGCGATTGTTTGGTATAGCAAAAACAATTTTTTTCGAAAAAGTACTTGATAAAATTTTGACGATATGGTTTACTAAGGGTGTACCAAGATGATGCGCCCCAGTGCAACGTTGATTGACTAAAAATTAACGATATTGCGATGGCGATGCGGCCTGGTACTTGAAGCAGGAACTGAAAAGTGCTATCATGGCAACACCAAATGCGCTTTTCCAAAGCGCGCAAATAAAGGAGACCATACCGATGGCAACAGCAGTTTACCCCGGGTCCTTCGACCCGGTCACGAGAGGACACCTCGACATCATCAAGCGAGCTGCAAAGATAAACGATCAGCTCATTGTGGCAGTGCTCATCAACAGCGCAAAGAACCCTCTGTTCACCGTAGAAGAACGGGTGGCGCTGCTGCGGGAATGCTGCAAGGACATCCCGAATGTGACGGTGGAGAGCTTCGACGGCCTGACCGTGGACTTCGCCAAGAAGCGCCACGCTTCGGTGATGGTGCGGGGCCTGCGGGCGGTGACGGATTTCGAAAACGAGATACAGCTCGCCCAGACGAACCACGCACTGATGCCCGGCATCGAGACGATGTTCCTTGCCACCAGCATCAAGTGGAGCTACCTTTCTTCCACCATCGTCAAGGAGGCTGCCCGCTACGGCAGCAACATCTCCAAGTTCGTGACGCCCAACGTAGAGAATGCCATCCACGCCAAAGTGGAGCAGCTCCGGGCGGAAGGAAAAACGCTCTGATACCTTTTATAATGCAGAAAGGCCCTCGGGCTTTTTGATAAATAGTTTTACGAAACCCCGAAACATATAAATTCAGGAGGCTATTAACATGAAGAAAATCGTTATCGCATCTGCTTGCCGTACCGCTATTGGTAAGTTTGGCGGCACCCTGGCAAACGTCCCTGCTGCAGAGCTGGGCTCCATCGTCATCAAGGAGGCCCTGAACCGTGCTAACGTGAAACCCGAGCAGGTCGATCATGTTTACATGGGCTGCGTCATCCAGGCTGGTCTGGGCCAGAACGTCGCTCGTCAGGCTTCCCTGAAGGCTGGCCTGCCCATCGAGACCCCCGCCGTCACCGTCAACGTCGTCTGCGGCTCCGGTC
>OMCG01001775.1_pt1 | contig 11834 bp, 10 predicted proteins | sample 1674071 | NCBI WGS metagenome assembly OMCG01 (sample SAMEA103958139, study PRJEB25191) | human gut metagenome | biome: human-associated habitat [ENVO:00009003]; feature: intestine environment [ENVO:2100002]; material: feces | place: Germany | collected 2013/2015 | reverse complement strand
AGACGGCAGAAGCTCCCGAGCAGGAAGCAAAGGAGACCGAAGCTGCACCTCAGGAAGCACCCGAGACCGCCGCAGCCCCCGAGAAGGAGGCCGAGGCAGAACCCACAGACGCCAAGAAGAAAGATGGCTGGTTCAACAAGAAGGCACGCGAGATGGACGCCGTAAAGGCAAAGCTCGACGCAGCCGAGAAGAACGCCGCACAGGCCAAAGACCAGCTGCTCCGGATGGCAGCGGAGTACGAGAACTACCGCAAGCGCTCCACCCGCGAGGCTGACCAGAAGTTCAACGATGGCGTGTCCTTCGCCGTGAACCAGATCATCCCCATCCTGGACACGCTGGAAATGGCAGCCAACGCCCCCACCACCGACGAGAACTACAAAAAGGGCGTGACTATGACGCTGGACAAAGCCGCCAAGGCACTGGATGCCCTCCATGTGGAGGAGATCGAGGCGCTGGGCAAGCCCTTTGACCCCAACTTCATGAACGCCGTCCAGCAGATCCCCGCCCCGGACGGGCAGGAGAGCGGCACCGTCATCACGGTGTACCAGAAAGGCTACAAGCTGGGCGACAAGATCGTCCGCCACGCGACCGTCGTGGTGGCCGAGTAAATCCGCAAAGACCCGCAGGGGTTTTGAATATAGACATCCGCTTCACATCTAAGCATGAGATAAACAAGTTCTTTTGAGAGGAGACTTCATTTATGAGCAAAATCATTGGTATTGACCTTGGTACTACGAATAGCTGCGTGGCTGTCATGGAGGGCGGCGAACCCGTCGTCATCGCAAACTCCGAGGGCGCCCGCACCACCCCGTCTGTTGTTGGCTTCACCAAGACCGGTGACCGTCTGGTCGGTCAGGTCGCAAAGCGTCAGGCCATCACCAACCCCGAGAACACCGTTTCTTCCATCAAGCGTCAGATGGGTACCGACCACAAGGTGACCCTGAACGGCAAGGAGTACACTCCCCAGCAGGTCAGCGCTATGATCCTGCAGAAGCTGAAGGCTGATGCGGAGGCTTATCTGGGCGAGCCTGTCACCGAGGCCGTCATCACCGTTCCTGCTTACTTCAACGACAGCCAGCGTCAGGCTACCAAGGACGCCGGCACCATCGCCGGCCTGAATGTCAAGCGTATCATCAACGAGCCTACTGCCGCTTCTCTGGCATACGGCATCGATAAGGAAGATGACCAGAAGATCATGGTCTACGATCTGGGCGGCGGCACCTTCGATGTCTCCATCATCGAGATGGGCGACGGCGTCACCGAAGTTCTGGCCACCAACGGCGATACCCACCTGGGCGGCGATGACTTCGACCAGCGCATCATCGACTGGATGGCAGACGCCTTCCAGACCGAGAACGGCATCGACCTGCGCAAGGACAAGATGGCTGCTCAGCGTCTGAAGGAAGCTGCCGAGAAGGCAAAGATCGAGCTGTCCAGCGCAATGAGCAGCCAGATCAACCTGCCCTTCATCACTGCTGACGCTACCGGCCCCAAGCATCTGGATATGACCCTGACCCGTGCAAAGTTCAACGAGCTGACCGCAGATCTGGTCGATCGCACCATGACCCCTGTCCGCAAGGCTCTGCAGGATGCCGGCCTGCGCGCATCTGATCTGAAGAAGGTCCTGATGGTCGGTGGTTCCACCCGTATCCCCGCTGTCTACGATGCAGTCAAGAAAGAGCTGAACTGCGAGCCCTTCAAGGGCATCAACCCCGATGAGTGCGTGGCTGTCGGTGCTGCTATCCAGGGCGGCGTCCTGCAGGGCGACGTCAAGGGTCTGCTGCTGCTGGATGTCACCCCGCTGAGCCTCGGCATTGAGACTCTGGGTGGCGTCTGCACCAAGATCATTGAGCGCAACACCACCATTCCTACCCACAAGAGCCAGGTCTTCTCCACTGCTGCGGATAACCAGCCCTCTGTTGAGATCAATGTCCTGCAGGGCGAGCGTGAGTTTGCCCGCGACAACAAGAGCCTCGGCGTCTTCCATCTGGACGGCATCGCTCCGGCTCCCCGTGGTGTGCCTCAGATCGAAGTTACCTTCGATATCGATGCAAACGGCATCGTGAAGGTCAGCGCAAAGGATCTGGGCACCGGCAAGGAGCAGAACATCACCATCACCGCTTCCACCAACATGTCCAAGGAGGACATCGACAAGGCTGTGAAGGAAGCTGAGCAGTTTGCTGCCGACGATAAGAAGAAGCGCGAGGAAGTGGACATCCGCAACGGCGCCGACCAGATGGTCTTCCAGACTGAGAAGATGCTGAAGGAGAACGGCGACAAGATGCCCGCCGACGTCAAGAGCGAGGCTGAGGCAAAGCTGGCCGACCTGAAGACCGCTGTCCAGTCCGGCTCCATCGACGACATCAAGGCAAAGCAGGATGCTCTGAGCCACGTCTTCGAGAAGATGTATCAGGCTGCCGCTGCTGCCCAGCAGCAGGCCGCAGGCGCACAGCCCGGCCCCGATGCTGGCGCAAACGGCCAGCAGAAGCCCAACGATGACGGCGTTGTGGACGCAGATTTCAAGGAAGTCTGATTTGAGACACAGCAGTGCGTATCCGGCCAAACCGGCGGGTATGCGCGTAGAATAGCAAAAGCCGCTCCGGTTTTGCCGGGGCGGCTCTTGCTGGTTATAGAGAAAACCTCTCAGTCTCGCTGACGCCCGCCAGCTCCCCTGATAGGGGAGCCACTGGCAGGCCGGTCAGGCTTGTACAGATTTGCTTGAGGCTGTCTGTACTGGAAGCGGCAGTGCGCTGCTATATAGGGGAGGTTGCTGCTTATACGAGAGGTGATTGGATTATGGCACAGGAGAAACGTGATTACTACGAAGTGCTGGGTGTATCCAAGACGGCTACCGACGCGGAGATCAAAAAGGCTTACCGCAAGCTGGCCATGAAGTACCACCCGGACTATAACCCCGGCGACAAGGAAGCCGAGGAAAAGTTCAAGGAGATCAACGAGGCAAACGAGGTGCTTTCGGACCCGAAGAAGCGCCAGCTCTACGACCAGTACGGCTTTGCCGGTGTTGACCCCAACTACGCTGCCCAGAACGGCGGCGGCCCCGGCGGCTTTGGCGGTTTCAGCGGCTTTGGCGGCGACGGTGTTGACCTCGGCGATATTTTCGGCGACATCTTTGGCGGCGGCTTCGGCGGTTTTGGCGGCTCGAGCCGTTCGGCGAACCCCAACGCCCCCCGCAAGGGTCAGGACATCCGGGTGCGCATCACCCTGACGTTTGACGAGGCGGTGCATGGCTGCAAGAAGAACATCACCATTACCCGTCAGCAGGAGTGTACCGAGTGCCACGGCAGCGGCTGCGCCGCCGGTTCCAGCCCGGAGACCTGCCCTGACTGCGGCGGCAGAGGCTTTGTCATTCGTCAGCAGCGTACGCCCTTCGGCGTCATGCAGACCCAGCAGCCCTGCTCCCGCTGCGGCGGCAAGGGCAAGCTCATCAAGAACCCCTGCAAGAGCTGCCACGGCAGCGGCACCATCGCGGTCAAGAAGACTCTGGAGGCCAATGTCCCTGCGGGCATCGACGACGATCAGGGCTTCCGCCTCTCGGGCATGGGCAATGCCGGCACCAACGGCGGCCCCGCAGGTGACGTCATCGTGGCGGTGACTGTCCGGCCCAGCGAGGTGTTCCAGCGCGACGAGAACAACATCTACGTCGTCTTCCCCATCACCTACAGTCAGGCTGTCCTGGGCGATACCATCACGGTGCCTTCCATCGACGGCAAGGTCGAGGTCAATGTGCCGGAAGGCACCCAGAGCGGCACCACCTTCCGCCTGCGCGGCAAGGGCGTCCAGTATGTGAATGGCAGAGGCCGCGGTGATATGTACGTCAAGTGCGAGGTCGAGATCCCCAAGAAGCTCAGCCGCACCCAGCGTGAGGCCCTGAAGAAGTTCGAGGGTACCCTGAAAGAGGATAACTACGAAAAGCGCAAGGGCTTTTTCAAAAAGCTGAAGGATATGTTCAATAACTAAATCAACACGTCTATAAACAGGCAGAGGCATCCGGTTTGGGTGCCTCTGCTTTTGTATGGACAGATAAAAAGAGGGCGGCGGCCCTTCCCTTACGGGAAGAGCCGCCGCCTTTGTTGTTCTTTGGAGTCTCCTGATTTATTAAAGCAGGATAAGAGCTGCGTTAATCACAAGGCCAATTCCGGTAGCGGAGGTACCCAGAACCCAACTGGCACACGCAAGGTCATAGAGGAAATTAGACACACTCTTCCCCATATCATTTGCGAAATAGTCCAGACCATCCTGAGTCCAAGTATTAGGGTTCTTCTTGCGGTAATCACGGATAGCGGTGACGCCCGCAAGCCATGCATAAGGAGGGAAGACCCATGCAGCGATAGCCTGAATAGCACTGGCACCACCGGTGGTATAGGTCATTTCCTCTTCGTTCATCACGCAGTAGGAAGCGGGCAGCATCATGATGTTTTCCATAGTAGCACTCCTTTACGAACAATATCCCAAAACAGCGCGGTGTGCGCCGGTTTGACGAAAGATAGAAGTTCCCGAAAAGCCACAGGGGAACTTACAGGATGAGCAGCAGCGCGCTCAGGGGAGCGAGAGCCACCACCGTACCGGTGGAAACAACGTCACGCAGGAAGTTGGAAGGCGATTTGGACATATCGTCGCTGATGGCGTCCATTGCACGGCCCATAACGGTGAGAGGATTGCCCCTGCGGTTGCTGTCAACGCTCAGCCAGTCTCTGGCCTGCGAGATGCCCCAGACATAGCTGGATGCCAGAACGGCCACGCCCACGATGGTGACGACGCCGCCAACAGCGCTGCCGCCGGTGGTGTAGGTCATCTCATCGTCAGAAAGCACTGCGTAATCAGCAGGCAACTCCATATATTTCTTCATAAAGAATCACTCCTTCATATCAGCAGGCGGCGCACCGCACCGCGCTGCAAAGATCCCTCTTGCAGAGCTAACTTCTCTGACAGCATCATTCTACTACAATGCTGGATTTTGTGCAAGGGTTTTGGATAGAAACCACAAAAACCCGGGAAAATGCATGAAAAATACCTCGGAAGTTTGTGGAAAAATACTGCAATAATTCCCGGTATCAGCCCGCTACGCCGGCCCGGTAGAGGTAGGGGTCGCTCTTGAAACTGTCGAAACTGTAGAGCACGAGGAGCTGGTCGTATGCATTGTCCGCGATGAGCTTGTCCAGCCCGTAGTTGTAGTTGCGGAAATCCACCACGTCGATGTCGGCGTAGTTGGCCGTCAGGTAAGGCACGAAGCAGTTGGCGTAACTGTCCTTGATGACGAGAATGCGCCCGGTGCCGTCGCCCTTGATGCGGCTCAGGCCGTTGTTGCCGTGGAGGAACATGGCGTACTTGTCGTAAACGTCCAGCTTGGCCGTGTCATACAGGCCGGTCGTCTCACCGTCGGCGGGCTGGCCGGGGCCGCTGACCGAGTAGATGGTCAGCGCGTTCGGCAGGTCGTAATAAGTGATGGTGTCGGGTTCTGCGTCCGGCGTCCGCGCCTTGGAGTAGTGGGTGCCGTAGAAGCCGTCTGCCGCCAGCACGGTGTGGGCCGAGGGATCAAAGGGCGTAAGGCCCAGGGTGTCGCAGAGCAGCTTGTAGGCGTAGTATGCGCCGGCGCTCGTCCAGTGGTGGTCGGTGCGGTAGTAGATATATTCGTCCTTGTGCGCGGTGAGGGTCTGCCGCACGTCCACAAAGCGGCCTCCGGCGGCCTGTACGGCATCGGAAAGCGAGTTGAGATAACTGCCCTCGTCCAGCAGCGGAGCGCCCGCAGGGACGTTTTCCGGGTAGATGGCAGACGCCGCAGGCACCAGCATCACGTTGACCTTGCCCGGGTACCGCTGACAGAGCGCTTCCAGGGCGGCAGTGTTCTTGGGCAGGGTGCGCGTCTCGCTGGAAACGAGGCCGTAGGTGCGGGGGAACATCATGTGCTGTTTGCCCAACAGGATGCCGCCGCTCTGCTCCTTCTGCATCACCTTCGTTTCCACGGTGCTCTGCAGGGCGATCCAGTTGTCACGGCCCGCCACCTGGTCTTTGACGTATTTCGTGTAGGCCGTGAAGAACTTGTTCAGCCCATCAGCCGAGACGCTGGACAGGCTGGGCCGCTGGGAGAGGGTGGTGTTTTCCAGTTCACTGTAGGCCCGGTCCGGCGTGACAAGGTCCAGCACGAACAGCCCGGCAAAAAACAGAGTGAATGCGATAAGGACCGGATAGCGGAAAATCGAAGCGGAGCGCTTTGAATGTTTGTCCATCGTTCACGCCTCCTCTTAAAAGTTGAAATACAGGAACGGGCTGTTGGTGCTGCCCACGACGTAAGCCATCGAGACCGTCAGCAGCACCAGAATGGTCAGCGCCCTGGTGATGGCATTGCGGGAAAGCAGCTTCCACAGCTTTTCGATGAGCGGGGTGCAGCAGACGACGGAGACCGCCAGCAGTACGCCGTAGTTGCGCAGGAAGTAAAGGGGCATCACGCCGCCGGAAGGGATGAAAAGCTTGCGGAACAGCAGGCCGAACTCCACGCCTGCGTCGTTGCCCACGAACATGGCCCAGCCCACGACCACGAGGAAGAGGGTGTAGATATGGGGCCAGACCCTGCCCTTTTTGAGGTAGGGCAGGAGGAAGAGCTTTTCCAGAGCCAGCAGCACGAAATAGTACAGGCCCCAGCAGATGAAGTTCCAGTTCGCGCCATGCCAGATGCCGGTGAGCAGTTCGACGACGAACAGGTTGAAGATCTGTCGCTTGAGGCCCTTGCGGTTGCCGCCGAGGGGAATATACACATACTCCCGGAACCAGCCGGACAGCGTCATGTGCCAGCGCCGCCAGAACTCGGTGATGGACGCGGAGATATAGGGGTAGTTGAAGTTCTGGGGGAAGTCGAAGCCCAGCATCTTGCCCATGCCGATGCCCATCAGGGAGTAGCCGGAAAAGTCGAAATAGAGCTGGAGCGAGTAGGCGATGACGCCCAGCCAGACCAGCGGGGTCGAGGCGTTGGCGAGGCCCACGAAGGAGACGGAGGGGCTGTCCGCCACGCCGATGATGTCCGTCCAGAGCGCACCGATGGCGTCGGCCAGCAGGACTTTCTTTGCCAGGCCGAAAGTGAACAGGGTCATGCCGTCCTCGATCTGCTTGAGCTCATAGCGGCCTTTGTAGACGTGGAGACGGTCGGAGACATCCCGGTACTTAACGATGGGGCCGGCGATGAGCTGGGGGAACATGACGACGTAAGCACCAAAATCAATGATGTTATGCTCCGTTTCCACATCCCGGCGGTAGACGTCGATGGTGTAGGAAAGTGTCTGGAAGGTGTAGAAGCTGATGCCCAGCGGCAGTACGCTGATGCCCTGAATTGGCGCAAAACCGGTGCCGAAGATGGCATTGATGCTGCTGAGCACGAAATTTGCATACTTGAAGTAGAAGAGCATCCCGAGACTGCCCGCCAGCGCGATGAGCAGCAGGATGAGACGGGCGGTCTTGTTCTGCTCGAAGCGCTCAAGCCCCAGGCCGCAGAGGTAGTTGATGAGGATGAGCGCCAGCATGACCGGGAAAAAACGCACCTCGCCCCAGCAGTAGAACACGAGGCTGCACAGGAACAGAACGGTATTTTTGAGTTTCGGGGGCGCGAGATAGTACAGCGCCAGTGTGATGGGCAGAAAGCGCAGCAGAAAGATGATGGTGCTGAAGACCACGGAGTCAGCCTCCTTTTAACATTGTGATAAAGCTGAAAAAGGCCGATGCCGCCACGGCACCGGCCCGAGAGAGTCTGTTTATTTGCCCAGAACGTCCTTCACAGCGCTGGTCAAATCGGAAGAGCAGTCGTTGGAGGCAATGACCATCACCACGAGGTCGTCGCCGCCGTCGATGATGGCGTTCTCCACGTTGGACTGTGCCTGTGCAAACTCAGCATAGTTGCCGTAGAAAGCCACCTGGTCCTGCTGGTAGGTCTTGAGGGTGTCCATGACGTCCTGTGCCTTGCCAGCGGCGGGCTGGATGGCCAGCACCAGACCGGCGTCGCCGTTGTCGTTGCTCTTGAGGCCCTTGTAGCTGGTCACATCGTCGGCTTTCAGACCAAAGTCGTACTCGATGTTCATGGCCGTTATCTCAAACTGGTTGGAGATGGGGTCAGCCTCGAGCAGGGCGTCTACGGCAGAAGCCACGGCGTCGGAAGTGCCGTTCTCCTCAGCGGAAACGGAAGCTGTCGGCTCGGAAGAAGCGCTCTGGCTGGCGGCCTCGGAGGAGGCTGCGCTCGAAGCGGCAGAGGAAGCAGAGCCGCCGCAGCCTGCCAGCAGGACACAGCCTGCAGCCAGCGCAGCAGCAGAAAGGACGAGTTTCAGACGAATATTCATAAAAGATTTCCCTCTTTTGTCGTTAAAATTCTGAGGCCTGGCCGCCCCGAAAACTGTCGGCCCAAAACCCCAAGATAGTCTACCATATCGACGGCAGAATTGCAAACGAAGCGTGAAATTTTAACCTTTTCTTCACCAGTGGATTCAGCCCTCGGCGGCGATGCTCTGCAGAGTCTCGATATACTCCTCAAAGCACAGGCCGCTGGCGTTGATCTTAGCGGCGTTCTCCACGCCCACATACCGCCAGTGCCAGGGCTCGTAGATGATCTCCGTCTTGTCCTCGGCGTCCTTGGGGTAGCGGAGGATGAAGCCGTAGTCGCCCGCGTGCTCACAGAGCCAGCGGAAGGCGGCGGTCTTCTCGAAGCCCTCGTCCAGACCGGTGTGCTCCGGGCTGTTCAAGTCGGCGGCGAGGCCGCAGTTGTGCTCGGAGTATCCCGGAGGGTTGACGACGGCAGCGGCCTTTTCCTTGGCAGTGGCGTTGTCGTAGCCCTTGTCGAGGTAGTATTTGGTCTTCCGCTCGTAGAGGCTGGTCTGGTACTTGACGCTGCGGTAGCCGCTCTGCATCCAGACGGTCACGCCGTCGGCGGCAGCGGCTTTCTGCATGGAGAGGAAGGCGTCGCAGGCCACGGTCTGCAGCGTCTTGTTGACGGCGGTGGCAGAGCCGCACTCCTTGGTATCAAAAGTATAGTCGTCCGGCATCTTGCTGGTGTGGTTCACCAGCACCATCAGCGGGTCGGCCAGCATGGCGCGGGCCTCGTCGGCGGTGAGGCCAAGGGCGTTGGCAGGCGCAGCGGTGTTCTCGGCAGAGCTCACAGTGGAATCGGCGATGCTCTGGGCCGGCATGGAGATGGCGGACGCCGCCGAAGCGCTGGGGACGACGGCATGACGGGTGAGCAGGAAGGAGACGCCGCCTACGGCGACGCAGAGCATCACGGTAAGGCCGGCCACCCGGCGGATGGCGCGGTTACGTCTGCGGCGGCGCACCTCGGCGCGGGTAAGGCGCCGGCGGTGAGGATGAGGAGCAGAGGAATTCATAATGGACCTTCTTTCTTGTTGAGGGTGTGTATATTTTTGCACACGGGCGGACATCCTATTCCCGGGAGGCGAACAGGATGAAAATGTCGGCTGAGGAATACGGGCGCAGGGTGCGCCGGGTCGGCCCGCCCTCGCCGCTGGGCGGGGACTGCCTCTGGGCGTTTGGCGTGGGCGGCGGCATCTGCCTGCTGGGCGAGGTGCTGCGCGGGTGGTATCTGACCATGGGGCTTGACAAAGAGCTGGCCGGGACGCTCACCAGCTGCACGCTGGTGGCGCTGTCGGCATTGCTGACGACGCTGGGCCTCTACCAGAAGCTGGCCGCGAAAGCGGGCGCAGGCACCCTCGTACCCATCACGGGCTTTGCCAATGCGGTGGTCAGTGCGGCCATCGAGTTCAAGACCGAAGGCCGTGTGCTGGGGACCGGCGCGAAGATGTTCATCATCGCCGGGCCGGTCATCGTATACGGTACGCTGGCGGCGGTTCTCTACGGCAGCGTCTACTGGCTGCTGCAGTAAAAGTTCCCCTGCCAAGGATACGCATAAGGAAGTGCGGAAATTGCACTTTCACACTAAAATTCAGTATACCACAAAAAACAGATAAAATCAGCCCCATAAAGGAGGAAACTGTGATGGCTGCACGACGCGGAGACACTCTTTTGTTCCCGACGCCGCCCGTCGTGGCGGCTCATGCGGCCATCGGCGGCAAAAAGGAGGGCGAAGGCCCCCTTGCCGCCTGTTTCGACGAGCTGAGCGCCGACAACTTTTTCGGCCAGTCCAACTGGGAGGCCGCCGAGAAAGAAATGGCCCTGCGGGCGGCGCGGCTCTGCCTCAAAAAGGCTGAGACGACGCCGGATAAAGTCAGCCTCGCGCTGGCGGGCGACTTACAGGCCCAGTGTACCGCGTCCAGCTACGCCCTGCGGGAGCTGGGCATCCCCTTTGTCGGCCTCTTCGGGGCCTGCAGCACGATGGCCGAAGCGCTGGGCCTCGGCGCGGCGCTGTGCAGTGCAGGCATGGCCGACGGCCTGCTGGCTATGACGTCCAGCCATTTCTGTGCGGCAGAACGTCAGTTCCGCACGCCGCTGAGCTACGGCGCTGTCCGCACGCCCACCGCCCAGTGGACGGCTACGGCGGCGGGTGCCTGCCTGCTGCGGCCCGCCGGTGAGGGTGTGCAGCTCTGCGCCGCAACCTTCGGACGGGTGCAGGACTATAAAATAAAAGACATCAATAACATGGGTGCGGCTATGGCCCCCGCTGCCGCCGCGACCCTTTTGCGCTATCTGAAGGACACCGGCAGCGCCCCGGCGGACTTCGACCGCATCTACACCGGCGACCTCGGCCATGTGGGCAGCCAGCTCCTGCGCGATCTGCTGACGGCAGAAGGACTTCTGCTCAAGAACCATGTGGACTGCGGCTGCATCCTCTACGATGCCGCCGAGCAGACTGTGAAGAGCGGCGGCTCCGGCCCGGGCTGCTGCGCCTCCGTCCTCTGCGGGCATATCCTGCCGCGCCTCGAGAAGGGAACGCAGAAGCGGGTGCTCTTTATCGCCACCGGCGCGCTGATGAGCCAGACGACCTTTTTGCAGAAGGAGAGCATCCCGGCCATCGCCCATCTCGTGGAGCTGCGCAGCCCGCAGCAGAAGGAGGAAAACGGATGAATTACTTCTGGGCCTTCGTGGTGGGCGGCTGCATCTGCGTCATCGGCCAGCTGCTCATCGACCTCACCGGCCTGACCCCGGCCCGCATCCTGACGGGCTATGTGGTGGCGGGCGTCATTCTCTCGGCGGTGGGATGGTATGCGCCGCTGGCGGAGTTCGCAGGCTGCGGCGCTACCGTGCCGCTGCTGGGCTTCGGCCATCTGCTGGCGAAAGGCGTGCGGACGGCCATCGAAGAGGAAGGGGCCATCGGCATCCTCACCGGCGGGCTGACTGCCGCCGCGGCAGGAATCACCACCAGCCTTGTGTGCGGAGTCGTCTGCTCGTGGGTGGGGAAGAGTCATGACCAGAATTAGAAAAACATCCCGGCTCAAACCAGGATGTTTTTGTGTGTAAGGCGGGCCGTTTCGCCTCATTTTTCGTCCGGAGTGCGTTATATTGGGGCCAGAAGGAGGCGAAAAGCCATGCGACAGGAAACACAATGGACGACGATCTTCTGGGAGGGCTGGACGGCGCTGGCGCTCTGCGCAGCGGCGGTGTTCTGGCCCGGCAGTGCGGCGCTGGGCTATCCGGCTGTGCTCTGGCCGGGGCTGGCCCTTGCGGCGGCGGTCCCCGTCCTCTGGGCCGGGTGGTGGCTCTGGGCGGAGAAGGCTCCGCCGCTGCCGGAGGAGGAGCTGATGGCGAAACCGGGGAGAATACATATTGTTACTGAGGAGGCTCTTCTGTGATGATGGAAGAGCGTTTTCTCGCGCCGGTGGCGCGGGGCAGAGCGCTTTTTCATTAAGGCTAATTGTTCTCTTTTGATGTCAAAA
>OMCG01001773.1_pt1 | contig 11842 bp, 10 predicted proteins | sample 1674071 | NCBI WGS metagenome assembly OMCG01 (sample SAMEA103958139, study PRJEB25191) | human gut metagenome | biome: human-associated habitat [ENVO:00009003]; feature: intestine environment [ENVO:2100002]; material: feces | place: Germany | collected 2013/2015 | reverse complement strand
CTGCGCCGACAATACTTGCAGGGTGACTTGCCGGGAAGATAGGTAAAGCCAACATCAGAAAAACCGCTTCGCTTTTGTGAAGCGGTTTTTTTAGGATTTTTCCTTTTTCACAGCAAGGAGGACGGCTATGCTGACCCATCAGCGCATTTATTCCTTGGACCTTCTGAAGACCCTCGGAACGGTCATCATTGTCTTTCACCATTACCAGCAGTATATGGAGGTCACTTTTGCATCTGGCATAAATTTTTTCGCTGGGGCTTTCCCTTTTCAATATACTGTGGAATTGTTTTTCCTTTTGTCCGGTTTCTTTGCTTGGCATTATATCCGAAGAATTCAAAATGGCTTGCCGTTCCTTGATTTTTTTGGCAGGACCTGGCTCAGATTTGCTCCATTTCTGATTATTGGAGCCTTCGGTTCGGGATTGCTGCATCTCGTGTATCAAAAGCTTTTCCACGAGCTTTTTCTGAATACCTCTGTCAGTCTGTGGAGCATCCTAAAGGCTGCACTGGGTATCCATGACGGGTGGATGTTCCTTCCACGACAGCCTATCAATGGACACACCTGGTATGTCAGCATCTTGTTCCTGTGCTATATCATACTTTGGCTCCTGGTTAAACTTTCTCAGCGAAGGGATTTGGCGCTTCTGCCGCTATTTGCGGTAATGATCGTTCTAGGAATTATTTTTTGGGAGAGAGGCGGTTCGCTTCCTTTCCTTTGCCAAAGCGACGCACGGGGCTATATATCCTTTTTCTTTGGCTTACTGTTTGCGTCTTACCTGGAAAGGCAATCCCCTAGCCGGAAAGATATTTCGCTCGCCTTCGCCATTATTCTGATTTTGACGATCTTGTTTATTTTTAAGCCTGTCTATGTGGAAGATGGATTGAGTTATCTGCTCATATTTCTTTATTACCCTTGTTTGATTATTATCCTCCTGTCTGCGCCTGTGCGAAAGCTGTTTGACCATTCCTGGATAGGGACGCTGTCTGCCGTCGCATTCAATACCTATATGTGGCATGGATCTATTCTTCTGGCGCTACGGATTCTGACGAATCTGCACCCTCAGTTCCTGGCCCTTCAAAGCAGGGTGACCATGTATGCCGTGACCGCTGTGTGTTTCCTGTACGGTACTGTCAGCCATTATATTCTGGAAAAGCCGTACAACAACTACTTGTCGGCACGCCTGCCTGAGAAGAATCCAAAGGTGAAATAAGACAATTTTCTCCTGTTTTCGAAAAACATTTCGAAAACAGGAGAACGAAAGTCAATGAAAAAAGGATTGCAAAATCAAAGGACTTATGCTATAATACAGAACGTGCCTAGTCAAATATTGGGATGTCGCCAAGCGGTAAGGCACCAGACTTTGACTCTGGCATTCGTCGGTTCAAATCCGGCCATCCCAGCCAATCAATGATCCGCTAGCTCAGTTGGCAGAGCAACTGCCTTTTAAGCAGTGGGTCCGGGGTTCGAATCCCCGGCGGGTCACCAAAAATCGGCAAGCACTTTTTGGGCTTGCCGATTTTTACTTATTCACTCTTCACTAGATACCAGACCCACTGCCTGTTCCCTTATTTTTGAGAAAGGCAGTGGGTTTTTATCATGTCCAGGCAACGGATATTGTCAGGAACGAGAAAGGCGGTTTGTGAAAAAACTGCAAATCCTATGCCGCCAGTTAATTGTTTTTCAAATTCCTATGTGGTAGACGCTAACAGAAAGTTATTATACTGAACGCTTTGAAAAGATTCAGGTTTTCCTTGAATTTTTCGGGCGGGTATGATAGCCAAACAAATCTTAATAACGCAAATGTGGGATTCCCATAATCTTTTTGTGGGGGTAGTGTACCCTTTTTGCCATCATCCAATTTGAACTTGCTAAAAATGCGGCTCCACTTGGATGATAAAAGGGCTTTCCCTTTTGCGTTTAAGATTTGTTTGGCGACAATCGGAGTTGCGTTTTTGAGTGCGACAGCTTCGGCCGGCGTGTGCGTCGGTGTGGGACTGACAAAATTTTTATATTACCCCAACAGAATCGCGTTCAGCGCTTCCATGAGGCTGACCGCATCGGAGCGGCGGAGGTAGCACAGGCTCTTGCCGTTCAGCTGGGCCAGGCTCTGCTTGCCGTCCTGGCGGTATAGGGTGATGGTCATCTCATCCGGGCCTTCCCGGTCCAGGTGGACGGTCACGGACAGCTCCTGCCTGTCGGCGGGGACGTTGGCAGTGAATTCCTCGGCGGTCAGGCATTTCAGGGCCGTTTCCACGTCGGTCATGTCCACCTTTTCCCCGTTCAGCATCCAAACCGCCTCGTCGGTATCCTCAGGGATTTCCTTGGTGAATTCCCAGGTGGTGCCCTCCATGGTGACGGTCATGGAATCGGCCTGATCAAAGTCGGCGCAGAAGACGTCCTTATGCCGCAGGTCGTTGTAGTCACAGGCCATCAGAGCCTCATATGTGGTGTCGCTGATGCGGTAGAGGATCTTGCTGTCCCCCACACGGGCGTAGGCCTGGCCGGTTTCCCCGTCGCTGGGGTCCGGCTCCTTGCCCAGGTGCAATGTGAAGGTCTGCGCTTCACTTTCCGCTTCCTCCGGAATATAGGTCAGTGTGACGGTTTTTTCCGGTTCCGCCAGATAGCAGTCCGTCAAATCCTGCTCTGTGGCATTGTAGGTTACATAATCTGTAAGGGCGGTGTTTTGCAGGTTCTTCACATAGGCGTTTACCCGGTCCGTATCCAGGGCCCCGCCGTCGGAATCCCGGAAGTACAGGTCGTCATCGTCAAAGCCCGTGCCCTCCTCGTTCCGGGTGAAGCTGTCTCCGCCGGAAAGGGCGATGTTCTCCACGGTGCCGAAGGTGGGAATTTCATCCTGCAAAATGAGCCCCGACAGATCCGTGTCAAATTCCTCCATCGGGTCATGGCTGAGAAGATAGACATTGCCGTCTCCCAGGGCGGCATAGCGCTGGGAGTCCATCTGGCTGAAGTCCCCCAGGGTCAGCTCTGCGGCTTGCTCCCCAGCGGTCAGGCGGATGGTGCATTGGGGCTTTTCCAGGCCGTACTGGCCCAGGTCCTCCGGCTCCTCAATGGTGAAGGCCGCCCCCAGGGAGGCAAACTGGGAAAGAAGGTCATCCATTTTCTCCGGGTCTACGGGGAAGGTGGCGTCTGCATCATAGACCCAGGTGCCGTCCTCCTTGCGAAAGGTATAGCTTACGTCGTTATAATCCCAGCTCACGGAGTCGATATCCTTCATTTCCAGAACGGTGGCAGGGGTATTTTTGATTTTTTCCTTGTGCTCCTCCTGCTTCATGACCCCCAGGGTCACGGCGCTGACAATCACCAGCAGCCCCAGCAGAAGCAGCAGCTTTTTTTGACGCTTCATTTCTGCATTCTCCTCCTATCCCAAACGGTAGCCACGCCCATGGCAAGATAGCACAGGGGCACCAGGCCGATCATGACCAGCTTGATGAGGGACGCGGCGGACTCGCTGATGGTCAGATAGTTGTAGTTCAGGGACTTGCTGCGGATGGACATGGCCTGCCGGTCGCCCATCAGGGCGGACAGGGCGTTCATCACCAGATCGTCATTGGCGCCGGAGGAATAGGCATTGTACATATCGTCCAGCAGGTAGGAGGACGAGAAGAAGAGAATTCGGCCGCTGCTGTGGTCCTGAATGTCCACGCCCAGGGAGAAGGGGCCGTCAATGTCGCCTTCCTCTTTTTCGTAGGTGGTCTGCTTGTAGCCCGCGAGCTTACTGTAGGCGCTGTCCGTGGTGTTCAGCAGGGACACCGCCTCGCTATCCGAAGAGATCTGCAATCCGGCGGCAATGGGGACGATGGCCATATACTTCTTCTCCGCCAGAGGGGCGGTAATGTCGCTGTCCGCCAGATCCGGCAGCAGCACATAGGGGGCCTGGAAGGCATAGTGCTCCCGGTCGCCCTCGCTGACAATGCCCTGGGCGGCGGTAACGCCGTAGTCAGAGAGAATGCCGTAGAGGTTGGTCAGCTCCCCGTCTGCCACGGGCCCCGCCAGAGCCAGCAGCTTGCCGCCGGACTTCACGTACTCGGAAAGCATTTTGGCCTCTTCCGCGGAGAGATCCGAAGCCGGGGCATAGATCATCAGCGCTGCCGCATCCTCGGGAATTTCATCCACGGTCAGCAGGGATAGGGATTTTGTCTCAATGTTCTCCTTCTCCAGCTGATCTGCGAAGGTCTCCGGCAGGTCAGCCTCGCCGTGTCCCTCCAGCGTGTACACAATGGGCAGCTCGGTGCTGACCACATAGTCAATGGCAGAGGTAATGGCTCCCTCGCCGTCGAAGGAGGTGGTGTAGGAATAGGAATAAGCACTGCCCTGGGACACATAGATGTCCGAATAGGGCACGTAGCGGTACTTCTCCCCGGAGACCACAATGAGGGAATTGTTGCTCACGGTCTCGTCGGTGTACTGCTTGGCAAAGGCAGGGTACACATCCGGGTTTTTCTTCACCACATCGATGCGGTCGGACAGGCTGTCATATTTGGCAAGCAGATTGTCGATGACATTGTCCTCCTGGCCGGACTGGACCACCCAATAGATGGTCACGTCCTGCTCCAATGCATTCACCACGGCCTTGGTGTTGCTGGTGATGGAATAGAGCTTGGAGGCGCTGATATCCAGCTTGGTAAGACTTGCCGGCAGGGCATTTGTCAATAGATTCACCACCACCAGCAGGGCCAGCACGATGCAGGTGAGCACAATGGCATAGCTGCCACCCTTAAATGCAATGTTCTTTTTCATCAGTTGTACCTCCGTTTCTCCATGGACTGCACCGCCAGAAACAGGAAGAAGACGATGACGGACAGGTAGTACACAACGCCGGTCATATCAAATACGCCGTTGACAAACACGGTAAACCGGGAAAACAGGGAAAGGGTTTTCATAAGGCTGGGCAGCAGGCCTTCCAGCGCCGTCTGGTCCAGCAGATACACCACAACCAGACCAATCAGCAGCACAAGGCCTGTGGATATGGCCAGAACATCGTTTCTGGTCAGGGCCCGGATGATGAGCACCAGGCAGACGGTGAGTACGGCAAAGGCAATCAGAGAGCCAACCGCCGTGGAGGATACGTATTCCGACAGGCTGACGGAATAGTAGTTCAGCAAAATGGCTCCCACGCCCAGACCGGCGGCCAGCCCCTGGTTATCCGTCAGGGAGCTGAGGAAGACCCCCACCGCCATCAGCGCCGCACCCAGCAGGAAGAAGGCAAAGAGAGAGCCGTAGGCCGTGGGCAGATACACCTCGCCGAACCGGGAAAACAGCAGCGGATACAGTGCCACAAAGCACAGAGGAATGGCAAAGACCACCAGCAGCGCCCCAAATTTGCCCAAAATCACCTGTGTGGTGGAGATAGGCAGGGCATAGAGCAGCTGATCCGTCTTCTGCTTCCGCTCCTCGGAAAGGGTTCGCATGGTCAGCACAGGGACGATGACCACGAAGACAATGGCGGCAAAGCTCAGGACAAATTCAAAATTGCTCACCGCCGACTGCAAATTGTACAGCATGGAGCCAATGCCGATGAACAGCAGCAGAAAGGCTCCGAAGACATAGGCGGTCATGGAGTCGAAATACTGCTTTAGCTCATGCTTGAATACCGCTTTCATGCCTCTTCCTCCTTGTTTTCAGGATTTTCGGTTTCTTCCGATTCCGCAAGCTTTAGGAAGACGTCCTCCAGGTCTGCCTTGTTCACCCGCAGCTCCGCCAGGGGCAGGTCTGCCGCTGCAAAGGCCCGGAAGAGCCTCTCTGTCAGGCCGTAGCCGCCGGAGGTATTCACGGTGACGGTGGTATAGCCATCCTCTCCGGCGACAAAAGTGGCGGGGAAGGTTCCCTCCACCGTGGAAAGAACCTCCTGGAGCCGTTCCTCTCCCGCCCGGGCTGTCAGGCTGACCTGCTGGGCGGCCCGGAGCTGCGTTTCCAGATTCTCCGGGGTGTCGAAGGCCACCAGGCGGCCTCCGGCGATCATGAGGATCTCATCGCACACGGTCTGGACCTCGGAAAGAATATGGGAGCTGAAAATGACGCACTTCTGCTTGCCCAGGTCCCGGATGAGGGACCGGATGTCCAGAATCTGGATGGGGTCCAGGCCTACGGTGGGCTCGTCCAGAATGATCACCTTCGGGTCTCCCAGCAGAGCCTGGGCAATGCCGATGCGCTGCCGGTAGCCCTTGGACAGAGCCCCGATGCATTTATTTTGGACGGCTTCCGTGCCGGTCTTTGCCAGAGCGTCCTGCACCTGTTCATCCAGGTCCTTGCCCCGCAGGCCCTTGGCTTCGCCTACAAAGTGCAGATACTCCCAGGGACTCTCCTGCATATACACAGGGGGCTGCTCCGGCAGATAGCCAATACATTTTTTTGCCTGTTTGGGTTCCTCCAGAATGTCGAAGCCTCCAATGGTGATTTTTCCCTCGGTGGGGGACAGGCAGCCGGTGAGCATATTCAGTGTGGTGGATTTGCCCGCGCCGTTGGGGCCCAGGAAGCCGTAAACGCCCGTGTCCCCAATTTCAAAGGACAGATCCTTCACCGCGTGGGTTTGGCCATACCATTTGGTCAGGTGTTCCACTTGAATCATATCGTTCCTCCTCGCCAGGGCTCTTCGCCCATGATTTGGAAACAATAATAGCGCCCCAAGCTGAAAGTACGCTGAAAGCTTGGGACGCTGTATTATGAACTTTTCGTAAAGGACTTACCGCTGGAATCGGGTGCGCAGGGTGGTGGACCAGCTCTCGCCGGGGGCCAGGATGGCGGCAGCGGGCTTTTGCAGCCAATCGGTAGAGCTGCGCTCGGGGCTGGGCAGGCTGTGCCAGGGCTCGATGCAGACGAACTTAGGATCCCCGCCGGGCATACTCCAAATCAGGGTGTAGGGGAAGTCGCCGATGTCGCAGACCACGGCCCGGCCGGTGTCCTTTTCATAGATGCCCAGGGTCTTGGAGGTCAGGTTGGTCATGCAGTGGCTGTCGTTGGCAAACAGGGCCTCGTTGATGGGCAGGGCGATGATGTTGGAGCCCAGATAATAGAAGTTGCCGTGCATCAGGCCGTGGGGCAGATTGTTGATGCACAGAGGGGACTCCATTTTTTCGAAGCGCAGCTCGTAGTCGTCCAGGGTGTGCTTGTCATCAAAGGGCACGGTAAAGCCGGGGTGGAAGCCAATGCCGAAGGGCATCTCCTCCAGGTCGTTGTTCTCCACCGTCAGGGTGTGGCACAGGGTGTCTCCCTCCAGGGTGAAGGTGGATACCAGCCGGAAGGCATAGGGAAACCGCTCCTGGGTCTCGGGGTTGCTCTCCAGGGCCAGGACCAGCTTCTCGGGAGTCTGGCTCACCAGGACGGTCTCCATCTCCCGGGCGAAGCCGTGCTGCTTTGCCGGAAAATCCCGGCCTTTGGCATGGATCGTGCCGTCCACCACCTTGCCGCAGTGGGGGAACAGCACCGGCGCGTGGCAGCGCCAGACGGCAGGGTCCGCCTGCCAGATGTGCTCCACACCGTCGCTTTTGCGCACCAGGCTCACAACCTCTGCGCCAAGGCTGGCAACCGTCAGCTTGAGATATTCGTTTTCAAGGGTATATTCCATGGTTTTTCCTCCTATTGTAGTAGAGAACTTACTTTACAAATGCGAAATACAGCAGCACCGCCGCCCCGAGAATGATGCGGTACACGCCGAAGGCGGAGAAGGAGTGGTTGCGGACATAGTTCATGAGGCCCCGGATGACCAAAAGGCTTACCAGGAAGGACACCAGGCAGCCCACCAGCAGCACAGCCAGCTCACTGCCTGCAAAGCCAACGCCTGTGAGGAAGAATTTCAGCAGCTTAATGCCGCTGGCGCCCAGCATGGTGGGAATGGCCATGAAGAAGCTGAACTCCGCAGCGGCGGACCGGGAAGCCCCCAGCAGGATGCCGCCCAGGATGGTGGAGCCGGACCGGGAGGTGCCGGGAATCAGGCTCAGGCACTGAAAAAGGCCAATGCCAATGGCGGTTTTCCAGTCCATGTGGTCCACATTGTCCACGGCCAGATGGCGGCCCTGGTACTGCCGCTCCACCAGAATGAAGGCAATGCCGTAGACGATCAGCATAGCGGCCACCACGGGGGCGGTGTGCAGATGGTCATCCATCCAGTCGTCAAACAGCACACCCACAACGCCGGAGGGGATGATGGACACAACGACCTTGGCCCACAGGCTCCAGGTGCTCTTTTTCTCCTGGGGAGTCTTGTCCCCGGCGAAGGGATTCAGCTTGTGGAAGAACAGCACCACAACGGCCAGAATGGCACCCAGCTGGATGACCACATCGAACATGGACTTGAATTCGGCGGAAACGTTCAGGGCCACAAATTCGTCCAGCAGAATCAGGTGCCCCGTAGAGGAAATGGGCAGCCACTCCGTAACGCCCTCCACAATGCCGAAGAGAATGGCTTTTAGGATTTCGATCATAGTTATTACCTCGGATGTAAAGTATTCGTTTTGGCTCTTTCCGCCCCTTATGATACAGGATATGTGCGCATTTTGCAAGACGAAAATGCCCCGGGAGCCGAGGCTCCCGGGGTAAAATTTCTTTTGCTTAGTAGCAGCCGCAGCCGCCGTTCGTATTGTTGTTTCCGCAGCCGCAGTCATTCCCGCAGCCGATGCCGCCGCAGTTGAACAGGAGAATCAGGATGATGATCCACCACAGGTTGCCGCCGAAGCAAGAGTTGTTACCGCACATAGCATTTCCCTCCGAAAGATTTTTTTCGAGCTTCACCGCTCAATCCATGCTATGTAGAATTTGGAAAAATGTGCTGCGGTCCCCTTACCCGCAGGGGAAGGCCGGATATCAGTTGTTGGTATCTGCTTTCTGGGCCTCGATGGTTTCTGCGGCGGTGAGCGGACGGAGGACGCTGTAGCTGTCGAAGCGGGTGTCGTTGGCGGTGGCCAGGAACACGATCTGAGCCTGCTTGTCCGCCACGGTGGACTGGTCTGCGGTGGCCTGCACATTGGCGGCGTCGATGCCCTCAAAATAGATGCGGCTTCTGGCCCCGTCGATGAGGGTCAAAGTGGGATCGTTGGTGCCGAAGGACAGTGTAAAGGTGCCGCTGTCGGAGGCCGTGGAGGTCAGCAGGTTCTGCATGGCATTTTGCAGGGCTGCCGTTTTGTCCCCGGTGTAGATATAGGCATCCGAGGTGGGGAAGCGGAAATTGCTCAGCATGACCTCGTGGAAGCCCATGTTTTTCAGCTCCAGCACGGCGGAGGTGATCCAGCTCTGGGCGCCGGCACTGGCGGGGTCCAGCCAGTAGCAGCCCTGATCATCCATCCACAATCCTGCCCGGGAGGTCATATACAGGCCAGTGGTTACGTTGTTGTTGCCGTACTCATAGTCCTGAAAGGCGGATACCTTTGCAATCATGTAGCAGCCCTTGTCCTTGAGCTTCTGGATAAAGGCGTCCACCCGGTCAATGCCGATGGCACCCGCCAGGCTCTCGGAGGTTTTGGCCCCGGAAATCTTTGTAGAATAGAAGAACACGCCGTAGCCGCTTTTCAGCTCGATCATAACCGGCGTGCCGGAGGGAATCAGATCCACGGCGGCCTCCAGGGTATCCATGCTCTTCAGGAGCATGGTGTAGTCGACATAATATCCGTTGATGGGGCTCAGATCCTTGGAGATCTCAATGGCATCGGAGCCCTCGTTGTAGAAGATGGACACGCCGCCCTGGGCCTGGGGCGGTGTGGCGACCACGCCGGCAAAGCCCGCGTCCCCCAGCTCAAAATCCACCTGGGCGCCGTCTGCACTGTAGACCACATACCGCTGGAGCCAGATCACGCTGCAAAACCAGGCGATCAGCAGCACCACCAGCACGATCAGCGCCGTCACGCCGAGTTTTTGCAGCCGACGGCGGGTTCTGTAAGTCATGCTCATGCTTTTTCTCCTTTGCGGGCAGTGACGCAGCGCCACTCCTCCTTTTGCCGAATGCCGGTGACGGTGAGGCCCGCCTTCTGAAGGGCCCGGAGTACATCCTCAAGCCGGGTATCCAGAATGCCGGAACAGATGAGGACCGTATCCTCTCCCAAAAATTCCGGCAGCACCGGGGCCAGGCCGATGATCACATCTGCCACGATGTTCACAAGCACCAGGCCGTACCGCTTCCGGGACAGCTGCTCCATGAGCTTCCTGTCCCCGGTAACGTTGCCGGTGAGGGCCGTAAAGTCGGGGGCGGCGAAGCCATTGTAGGCAGCGTTCTCCCGGGCGATGTTCTCGGCCTTGGGGTCAATGTCCACGCCAACGGCGCTTTCCGCCCCCAAACGCAGGGCGGTGATGGACAGAATGCCGCTGCCGCTGCCCAGGTCCAGGCAGTGCATACCGGGGGTGACGGTTTGTTCCATGGCCTCCATGACCATCTGGGTGGAGGGATGGGCCCCGGTGCCAAAGGTCAGGCCCGGGTCCAGAACCACCATCTTCCGGTCACCGCGGTAGTCCTCAGATAGCCAATAGGGCAGCACCACCAGGGACTGCCCCACCTCCTGGGGCGGGTAGTTCTCCTTCCAGCTTTCGGACCAGTCCGTATCCGGCAAAGCCTTTTCCTCCAGGGGCAGGCCCTTCTTCTCGGCGAAGGCGCGGAGCTTTTTCAGGTTCTCCGTGTCCGTATCCTCCAAATAGAGCTTCACCCGGCTTAGACCCTGGAGCTGCTTTTCCAGACTTTCGTCGATATAATCCCAGTATTCCCGGTTTTCCTCCAGGAAGCTTTCAAATTCCTGTTGATCTTCTATGCACAGGTCCTCAAAGCCCAGCGCCGTCAGCTCGGTAACCAGAGCGTTCACAGAGCCCTGCGGGGTATTCAATGTCATTTCCAGCCATGCCATGGCATAGTCCTCCGATGTTTTCAATAATCCAACCTACATTTTACTTCATAATTGGAGATATGGCAACCGAAAAAGTCTTAATTTTTTGTGTACTACTTTCTATTTGCGGGGAAATATAGTATAATGGAAAATCGATTTGAGGATGGCTTCCCTTCCAGGAGAGCCCAAGTGCGCATTTTCCCACCACTCTCGTCCATAACGCCCCTCCTCAGTCTCGCTGTCGCGAGCCAGCTCCACTTTTTATGGTATAGCTGCCACCGGCAGCTATACCAGATTAGATTCGCTGCGCGACGCACCGCCCGGAGGGGAAGCTTTTTCCTGGTCTTCCAGGGCGAAGGCCGCCACTTTTCCTTTCTTACAGGAGCTTTTATGATCACACATTCCGAAATAGCCCCCGGCATTTCTCTCAGCTGCATCCAGGACCACCGGTTTAAGCACAGCGCCATGACATTTCAGTATCTGCGGCCCATGTGCACGGAAGAGGCGGCCATGAATGCCCTGATCCCCAGCGTGCTGCTGCGGGGGTGCAAGAGCGCCCCGGATCTGCGCCGGATCACCCAAAGGCTGGATGACCTCTACGGCGCTTCCGTCAGCCCCATTTCCCGTCGGGCGGGAAACTGCCAGACCACCGGACTCTATCTGAGCCTGATGGACGACCGCTTTGCCCCCGAGGGGGAGGCGCTGACCGAACAAGCCATTGCCTTCTTAAAAGAGCTGCTTTTTGACTACCCTACGGAGCAGGGCGGCTTTCTGCCGGACTTCGTGGAGGGCGAAAAAACCAACCAGATCTACGCCATTGAGGCGGAATACAACGACAAGCAGACCTACTGTTCCCGGCAGCTGCTGAAAAGCATGTGCCGGGAGGACCCCTTCGGCGTCCCCAGGCTGGGAGAGCCCGCCGATGTGGAGGCCATTACACCCCAGGGTCTGCTGCGCCACTATGAAAAGGTCCGCCGGGAAAGCCCGGTGGAGGTGCTCTATGTGGGCTCCGCTGCTCCGGAGCG
>OMCG01001771.1_pt1 | contig 11884 bp, 9 predicted proteins | sample 1674071 | NCBI WGS metagenome assembly OMCG01 (sample SAMEA103958139, study PRJEB25191) | human gut metagenome | biome: human-associated habitat [ENVO:00009003]; feature: intestine environment [ENVO:2100002]; material: feces | place: Germany | collected 2013/2015 | reverse complement strand
ATTATACCACATTATTTCCACGATTTGTTAAGCTGGCTGCTTAGGATAACGATTACATTTTGTAAACAAAATGTAAATTTTGCAGATGTAAACGTTGATAGGGGGTGCTTTTGAAATAAGGGGTTATGTAAAAAAAGCTCGCACATATTTCAGATTCACGATTCGGCAACAGGATATGGTGCTGAATAGTGGCTGATGATATGTACGAGCTTATAGCTCTAAGTGGTTGATTATGTTTTTATGTATGTGGAGCAGAAACGGTTATGGCAAGAAAACTATCACCAGCAATTACGGCGAATGCGAAATATCCGTACCCCGTGACCGCAATGGTAAATTTGAGCCTAAAGTCATCGAAAAAAGACAGACTCACACAGATGAAATTGAACAGAAAATCATGGCAATGTACGCAAAGGAAATGTCCCAGCGTGACATTGAAGATACCCTAAGAGAAATCTATGGTGCAGAAATTTCTCAGGGACTTGTTTCACGCATAACCGACATAATTCTTCCTGAGGTAAATGACTGGCAGAACCGTCCTCTTGACAAAATATACCCCGTAGTTTTCTTTGAGGGAATTGTTTTCAATTCAAGAAAAGACAACAAGATCATCAGCAAATGCGTGTACTCCGTGCTTGGCATAAACATGGAGGGACATGGATATTCGAAAATGAATCCGCAAGTTTCTACGCAAGTATATGCTCAGACCTGAAAAACCGCGGTGTTACGGACATTTTCATAGCTTGTCACGATAATCCGACTGGACTTTGTGATGCAATAAATGCAATATTTCCAAGGGCAAAAAATCAGCTCTGTATGACAGATTTGCAGCCTGACGGCTGATGAGGGTTCCACCCTCAAACTCCCGAGGTTTATTCGCTTTGGGAATATCCAGTGAAGATGAAGAAAAGCAGCAACATTTCTGTCATTGCTCTTCACCGTTTTATTCCGCAGCCTGCGTCGGGGCACTCCTCAGCGTTGCCCTGTTTGGACTGCATCTTTACTATGGTCAGAATTTTGGCGATTATTGCGTTTATACGGTTATTTTTTCATACCCGTAATACCTTTACAAAATCAAAATTACACCAAAGTTCTTTTGCAAATGTCAATAACTTAGCCTTACGCTTTTTTATGGATTCCAACGTCCACACATCATCAATCATGAATTCTTCAAGCTCATTCTGGCACTTATATGGTGCTTTCGCAAAGTATTTTGAGTTCTTTTCATCAACATCTTTTTTACCTTTACTTGAGTTAGCCGACTGAGGATCAAGTGTTAGATTTCCAATGCTATTGAGGTACTTTTCATCAAACACTTCAACAGAACCAACATCTATTTTAAGCGCATCAGTAATAACCTTAGATTTTTCGCCTGAATTGCTTTGCGCAACAATATGTTCGATTGTCATGACGAGCTTCTTGTTTTCTTTCTGACGTAAATCCTCGTGTGTCATTGGGGTAGCAACTGGCTGCTCAGTACGTCTAAGATAGTTTTCATATTTCCAGTAGAAGTAGTTTTTTTCGGGGCTGCTGTACTTGGTGCAAAAATCGGGAGCAGTAAGTGCCTGAATAAAAGCATCATCACTCTCAACGTCCTTGATCATGGCTATTATTTCATCAGAAGCATTTTTGAAGTTGCCATCAAAGTCTCTGGCAAGGCTGTACCACTTACTTTGCAATTTGTTTGCCATCTTATCAAAGATAACATATACTCTGAAACTGAAAATTTCACACAGTCTGCATATAATCCTAAATTTGGATTTATCATTAGTTTCATCGTATCTGTAACACTTAATCAAAAGCGGCATGAACGAAGCAGTTCTGTCAAGAGCTATTATATCCATGAATTCAAGGTAACGACCTTCATACATTGATTTGTAAGCTGAGAAGCTCTGCTGTACATTGTAAGTATAGTTTTCTATGTAGTCAGATAATAACGGTTTATCTTCTTTAGCGCCATTGCTGTTTCGAGCCAATTCTTCGACAGTGTTCTTGAAATACTCCATATATCTTGTATATTCTTTGATACTACTGTCAGTTTTCCATTTTTCATAAGCGATATAGTTGTACTGCAAGACGGAGTTTTCATCAACTCCTATATTAAGAGAAATCATGCTCTCGAAGTCACGATAAACTTCACTAAACCTTGACTGTATTTTACCGAGTATTTGCTCCGGTTCATCAAGGCATAACGAAGCCTTATACATAAGAAAGCTCTTTGTTTTTTCCAGGTTAGTGAGGCTCTTGCCACGATCATTTGTTGTTTCAAAAATCATAGCAGCTTCGATACTATCCTGAATCAGATAAATCAAAACGTTAGTTGAGCATACTCTATCAAGCAGTTCCTCAATCTGTTCGTCTGAACAACACTTGATCTTATCTTCAAAAAAAGCCTTAGCATACAAAAGTCGTTTTTGCGCAGGGGTTTTGGTTTCACTTGCCTTTTTATCATCAAGGATCACAGTCGAAAAGAAGTCGTTATCATCTGCTTGCAGTTTTAATATGCAGAGATCCCCGTTCTTTATGAAATGCTTGTACAGCATAGCGGTTTCGTCATATTCTATCGACGATAACCTTGAAATCAAGCATTTCATAAAGATAATCAAAGTTGTAAAACGCTGTTGACCATCAACAATGTCACAAAACTCTTTTTTATCTTTTTTCGTCATTTGAAGAAGAATTGTGCCATAATAGTATTCCTGAGAATTATAGTTATTCATATAGTCCTCGAAGAAATCCCTCAACTGCTTTTCTTCCCAAGCATAGCTGCGCTGATAATCAGGAATAGAAAAGAAAGTTTTGCCGTTGAAGATATTATCTATTCTTAATTTTCCATTGTCCATCGTTACACCTCCTATTATTCTTCTGCTGCCTTCTTTAAGGAATTATAGATTTCTTCTGTGAAAATTCCAAGAACTTCACGCTTGATTTCCTCATCGTTCAACAGCAGGGAGAAGAAATCCTGATTTTGCTCTAAGCCCTCGATCAAGGCATCGTCAATATCATCGAAGTAAGAGAACTCAAAGTCCTTTACAGTATTGTTCTTTGCACTTGCTTTCAGCTTATCCGACTTCATGAGAATGTCTCTGATCTGGAGCATAGCTTTTACAGCAACATCGCTGTCATAGGCTTTTCCAGTCCGAGCATTTATCGCTGCAATGATTTCTGAGAGTCTTTCTTCCTTTGCAGGCGTTAATCCGAAGTTTTCGGCGGACGGCAGCTTGACAACAGGCTTTGCGACAATATCGGATTTTGTATGTTCGTCCTGCTTCTTTTGAACAAACTGCGTAGCTCTGATCTTGCCGTCAAGATTGAAGCCTGGTCCTGAATGCTTGATATTGATATGAGAAAGCAGGAGAATAATATAGTTATACTTCTTGTGAAGCTCTATATCCTCGAAGCTCGATACCTGAATCATGAACTCATAGAAACGGACGAAGTGTCGGAGATCAACAACGATCTCTTTCTGGCGTTCTATGCTGTAATGCTCGATTAACTTCTGAGACTTGTCAAGGCAGAAGTTGACTTTCTTCTTATCTGGAGCAAGTACTTTTTCTTTGTATAGTATCTCATTTACCTTATCCACATCTTCGGGATCAATGATTGCATAAGCATCAATCTGAGCTTCAAGATCATAGATAGCTGTAGGCGTTACCGAGTTGGAAAGAAGCGTCGTTGTATAATATGGAGCAAATGCACCGATTATATCCTCATAGGTGTTCACAAAGTCAAGAATAAATGTCTTTTTCTCAAACGGAGGGCAGATTCTGTTCAGGCGTGAAAGTGTCTGCACAGCGTTTACGCCCTTGAGCTTCTTCATTACATACATTGCACAGAGTTTCGGCTGATCGAATCCTGTCTGATACTTATTCGCCACAAGAAGCACTTGATAATCGTCTTTATCGAACTCTTTTGTGAGCCTATCTTCAGGAATACCGTTGATACCCGGCTCTGTGTATTCTGTATCATCATCAGGGAGCTTCACCTTGCCAGAAAACGCAACAAGCGCACGAATGCCCTTGTATCCCTTTTTAGAGCAATAGTCCTCAAATGCTTGACAATACTTGACGGCGGCCTGTCTTGATGCGGTGATGACCATTGCCTTTGCCTGTCCGCCAAGTTCCTGCATAACAGTTGTGCGGAAATGCTCTACGATGACCTCTATACGCTGGGCAATATTCGTTTCGTGCAGCTCAACAAACCGAGCGATCTGCCGTTTCGCACTTGCAGTCTGCATTTTTGGATCTTCTTCAATTTCCTTGTTTATCTGATAGAAGGTCTTGTAGGTGGTGTAATTCTGCAATACATCGAGGATAAAGCCCTCCTCAATAGCCTGCTTCATCGAATACACATGGAACGCTTCACGCTGTCCGTTGGGATTGATCGTGCCGAAAAGCTGTAAGGTAGTCGGTTTCGGAGTAGCCGTGAAAGCAAACATCGAAACATTCTGCTGTTTGCCGTTTCTTGCAAGCTCTGCGGCAATCTCGTCCTCCATATCCTGATACAGCTCATCACCCATACCGAGGGACTGTGTGACTGCTGCCATATCTTTTCCGGCAGTAGATGAATGAGCCTCGTCAATAATAACCGCAAAGTGTTTATTCTTCAAGCCCTGAACACTGTCCACAATATACGGGAACTTCTGGATCGTTGTTGCAATGATCTTCGTATTGCCGTTGAGGGCGATAGCGAGGTCGGCAGAATTGCACTTTTCGTCCATCACACGGATAAGCCCCGACTTATGCTCCATACCCATGATCGCTTTCTGAAGCTGTCGGTCAACAACTACTCTATCTGTCATTATGATAACATTGTCGAAAATGATCTTGTTGTCGGCATCATGGAGCGTAGCAAGGCGATACGCAAGCCAAGCGATAGTGTTGGTCTTGCCGGAGCCTGCACTGTGCTGAATAAGATAGTTGAGCGAGGTGCGGTTTTCCTCTACATCGGCAAGGAGCTTGCGGACAGCATCGAGCTGATGATACCGGGGAAAAATAATGCTCTCCTTGACTTCGACCTTTCCTGTCTTTTCGTTCTCTTTCTCCGAGGTCTGAATGAAAATGAATTTGGAAATGAGGTCAAGTATCGTGTCTTTGGTGAGAATATCGTCCCACATATAATGAACGGGATAATCGTCCTCACAGGGTGCATTTCCTGCACCTGCATTGACACCCTCGCCGTTGCCCTGATTGAACGGCAGGAAGAAGGTCTTTTCACCGTCGAGCTTCGTTGTCATATAGACTTCGTGCAAGTCCATAGCGAAATTGACAAGTGTGCCTGCCTTGAATAAGAACAGTCTGGACTTCGGATCACGCTCCATACGGTACTGATATATCGCATCGTCCGTTGACCGTCCTGCATAGTTGCATTTCAGCTCCATAGAGATGATCGCAAAGCCATTGAGGAAGATAACAACATCAATTCGCTCTTTGTCGTTCGCCCACACTTCTTCCATGACGGTAAAGCGGTTCATTTCGTATTTCCGCATCAGATCTTTATTGAAAGTGGTTGCAGGCTTTGTGAACATCAGTTCCAGCTTATGCCCCGACAGCTCAACACCGTGTCGGAGGACTTCAAGCAGGCTGCCCCTTTTCTTCGTACACTCCGCATTGATGAACGAAACAATGGTATCTTCGAGCCTGTCCTTATGTATCTTGCGGAGCTTCTCCATTGTCTCAGGCTGGGTATCGTTCAGAAAGCCGAACAGCATTTCACGGTCAAGGGCAAAACGGCGGTCGAAGTCTGTTGCTTTTCTTATCGTGTAGCCGTTTTGGTCACGAAGTATACCGAGCAGTTCAGCTTGATATTGTTTTTCTGTTAGTATGTCATTCATGCTGTTATCCTCCAATCCATTCTCCAGTTTCAAGATTTACAAAATTAGCGAGTTTGATCTCAGATACAAAACCGTCGCCATATTCGCCGTTTCGTGTCTGATCATCAAGCTTAAACGAGATATTGTATAGCTTTCCAAGCTTAGTTTTTCGGATAAGACCGTTTTCAAGGAAATATGTGATACAGCGTTTATGAGCTTTTTTATCATCGAAATGAAGATAGAAACAGCACACACCGTCAGGAGCGTTGCTATGCTTTGCTTCTGCCACAACGCCATCGGCAACCGCTTTCTCGCATATTTTAGCCGCAAAGTCATTATCTTTGAAAAAATACATCCATTTTCCGACCTTGCTGTCATCAAACTTCTTGGCTTCTGCTTCGTTCACATAATAAACCCAATAGGCATTTGAGACTTTTTTCAGCAATTTAGCCATACCACACACCTCCATTTAATTGGCTTTCAGTCGTTTGATTAGTTGTTTTGCAAACAGCAGAGCGATTTGATCGCAATTATATTTGCTTGAATCGATTGCCTGAATATCAGCTACATTTGGATACTTCGCCTGAAGCTGCTGCATAGTAATATTGTGTACTATGGGGAGAATCAGCTTTTGTCCATTACGGTTCTGGCGGTTCAGGAACTCAGAAAGCTCACGCTCTGTCCATTCACGGTCAAAGAAATTCTCGGAAATAACAATAATAGCAAACTCAGCCTTCTTTGTACCATTCAAAATCCGCTCTTTCCAGTTGTCGCCCCATTCAAGTGATTCTTTGTCATAGAAGATGCTTATCCCTAACTTTTGAAGTGACTGGTAAAGTTCCTCTATCAGCTCCTCTTTATCCTGGTTTGCGTGGGAGATAAACACATCATATTCAGGCAAAGTTTTTGCCTGATACTTTGGAACTTCCACCTTTTCCACTCCATTCATCTTATCAATAAAATCTCTATCTTTGCTTATACTTGTCAATGAAGCAACCAAACGGCTAAAGCTCCTATGGAATAAAAGCGACTCCATTGACGAATACAAAGGGTGTTCACTTAAATATTTGGCGCGGAAGATCCTCACATCGTCCATCCACACATTGGCAGGCATATTATGCTCTGCAATACTTTCACCGTCATAGGAAACTTGTGTGGGTGGTCTGATGTTTTGGGCTCGTTCAAGTAAATCAGTAAGTTCTCTTTCAAACGCTCCCATAGTCAGTTCACGTTCAGCTTTTTCTCGTTCTTCTTTATGCTGCTGATAAAGGTAGCCATCTTTTAGCACCTGAATGATAACGGGGATATTGTCAGCCCAAGTAGTGTGAACCAAGTTATTATCTTTCAGCTCCTTGAAACAGCCACGAAGTATAATATCCTCTCGATGGTCGGCTGCTTCAAATCGTTCTGCCCAATGGTTTCCGTCAGACTCATGTTCGATAATCTCAAACAGGAGGTTTTCAGCTTCTTTTGAGATCATAATCAAGCCTGCACCTCCTTCTTCCCCGTCACATACTCAAATATCAGCGACTTCTTGTATTCCTCTATTGTTTCGATCTGCTGTTTCTTTTCAGCGATTATACTGTCGATCTCTGCACACTTGCTGTCAAGATAATCTGTGATCTGCTGTTGTTCTTGAATTGGTGGAATTGGCAGATAGGTGTTTCCAAAATCTGCAAAGGCTATATTTTTACCGTCTCGTAGGCTCATTGTAAAGGAATTCATTTTGTCGATAAAGATCTGCGTCTTAAACAGATGTTTGTAATAACCCCTAAACACTTCAATTACTGGATAGAACACCTGATATGCAGGCGAAACTACACCCTCATACTCAGAATATTCAAAACCGCCTTGAAAACTTCTGAGACTAATACAATAATCACCTTTATGAATTGTTTTCAATAAAGAATAATCAGTCTTTTCGTCGAGCTTAACAGCCTTGTATCCGCTTATTTCCTCATACAAATCTTGCGGAATAACACCGTATTTTTGCGTTGGGGATAACAGTTGGAGTTCAATGCTATTACCTCTTTCATTCCTTTGAACAAAGATGTATTTTCCTTTTCTTGTTTGCCAAGTAGAGGGGATAAATCCTAGCCATTCAATTCCACTATCCCTCATCTCCACATCAGGATCAAGCCCCTTTGTGACCGCTTCGGTAATGACGGAGCGCTTGTATTCCTCAAGGGCTTCGATTTGGGATTGAATGTCGGTGACAAGTGTATCAATCTCAGCACATTGTTCATCGAGAAAATCGGCAATTACTGCTTGTTCAGTAATCGGAGGAGTGGGAATCGAAATTTTCTTCATGTCTTGCCAACCAGTCGTCCACAAATCATCGACTATACCATGTCCCCACTTGTAAAATTCATCGCCGAACTGGATAGTATGAAAAAGCCAGTCATAGTATTGAGGGTGCATCTCCGTCATAGGACGGAGAATGGTATTTATAAGCGAAACTGAGCCTGTATATGAAGATATACCACATGAACCTCTACGGTCAGAACGGCTATTTATCGCAAAATCTCCTTTGCAAACGAGTTTTCTGTCATCGTGTGCATTAGTTTTTGCTGCTGTTTCTAATTGAGGCAGAATACCTTTGTTTGTTACAGAAAGAGGTGGATAATCCCTGTCGCTAACCTTTGTCACTCGTAGAGAGTATAACCCTCCAATCTTAGAAACACTCCAATGCTCTGGAATATCTGCTATCCACTCAATCCCACTATCCTTCATTTCACGCATATTCACACCCCATATCTTACTCTGTTTTTAAGAGCGTTAAAGCCGATATGTGCCATAGCATACACAATAAGTATAAGTGCAACAGCCCATGTAGCAAACCCGAACAGTCCCATTAAATAGAGGAGTCCGACATGAACACAGTAGAACATAAGATATAAGAAACTGCCCTTTGAAGGATTGTGCTCACTTCTTGAATAGTACAGTCCGACAAGTGCAAAAGTGAGCGCATGAAGCACAGGCTCTGCAAGATAGTTCATGACAATAGGTGTCATCGTCAATGTGTTTTTTCCAATAGTAACAGGGAAAGTAGTGCCTAATGAATCAAAGGGATTAGGCAGATAAAATGTTCTGATAATAACGCTCAGAGCTGCAATGAATTTATACATATAATCTCCTTTCATTAGCCAAACAGCCGTGCGATACGCTCACTTACAGACTTTTCAAGCTCCAAGAACCGCTGCTCAAGCTCCTCGCTGGGCTTAGGCTGCTGATATTTATAGAAATATCTTGTAAACGGAATCTCCGCACCCGTCTTTACAACAGGTGACTTCTTGCTCAGATCCTCCTCAAAGAACCACTGTGCATCGGGAACATGGGGAAGCACCTCACGAGCCATATAGTCCTCGATGCTTTCATCAAACTTCACGATCTCCGTGTCCTTTGTCTCTTTATCGTAGATGATGTTACCCTTCTTGTCACGCTGAATCTCGGCAGACTTGTCCATGACCGACAGACCGTCAGCGATCTTGTCAAGGAGCTTCTTGTCCGTTGTTGCGGTGCTGAGTATTTTAGTCAGTACGGGCATGAACTCCGCAGGGGATAAATATACCTTATCATCATCGGCGCATCTCAGCAGTTCGATGATAGCTTCGTAAACATGTGCGTTGTTTTGGTAGTTTTCGAGCTTTTTCAATTCTTTGCCCGTCAGCTCCTCCTCAGAGTTTTCAAGCTCTGCCACCTTTGCAGGATCGTACAGCGAGGAGAGCGAACCCTTTGACAGCATTGCCTTGATACGCTCCTCGGTCACGGCATAGCTTCTCTGCAACGGCTGCATGACCGTGTACTCACGATAGATGAACTCCGTGTTTGGGTAGATCTTGCAAAGCTCGTTTTCAGCAAAGTCTGCATACAGCTTAGTGATAGCAGAACGGTCTTCGGGACTGATCTCGTTCTTCTTGTTTCCAAGAGCTTTGCGCAGCTTGTGGAAGATCGAACCTGCATCAATGAGCTGAATTTTACCACGGCGCTCCTCACGCTTGTTCTTCGACAGCACCCAAATGTATGTAGCGATACCTGTGTTGTAGAACAGGTCAACGGGAAGTGCGATGATCGCTTCGATCAGGTCATTTTCAAGTAGCCACCGTCTGATCTGGCTTTCACCCGAAGAAGTACCGCCCGAAAACAGCGGAGAGCCGTTTTCGATGATCGCAGCCCGACCGAGGGCATTGTCCATTTTATTCACAGCCGACTGAATGAAAAGCAACTGCATATCGCCTGAACCTGGCAGTCCTGCACCAAAGCGACCGTCAAAGCCTTTCTGGTTTTCTTCCTTGACAGCCTGCTCAACACCCTCTGCTGCGTCCTTACCACCCCACGGCGTACCGAACGGCGGATTTTCGATTACGAAACGCATCTGTCTGTCAGGGAAACAGTCAGCTTTCATAGTGTCCTGCATACGGATATTCTCGGCATTCTGCCCCTTGATAAGCATTTCAGCCACGCACATAGCATAGGACTCAGGGTTGATCTCCTGCCCGAACAGACGCACCTTCGCAGTCGGGTTATAGCGATGAATGAAGTTATATGAAGTCGAGAGCATACCGCCCGTGCCTGCTGCCTGGTCCAGTATGGTGATCTCCTTGTGGTCATCGAAAATATCGTCACAGCCCTCTGCAAGCAGAATGTTGACCATGAGCTTGATTATATCTCTGCCCGTGTAGTGATCGCCGGCTTCGGCATTTTCAGAGAACCTACGAATCAAGTCCTCAAAGATATAGCCCATCTTAACATTGTCAATGGTCTTGGGATCGAGGTCAAGCTCCGAGAAAGCCTTTACCACCGACAGCAGACGGTTATTCTTGTCCATTTTGTCAATCTGCTTATCAAAATCAAGGCTTTTGATAATGTCCTGCACATTGGCAGAAAAGCCCTCGATATAGTTGCGGAAATTCGCTGCAAGATGATCGGGATCGTTCACAAGCTCCGCAAGGGTGTACTCGCTCGTATTGAAGAACTGATACCCCGACACACGGCACATCGCCTTTGCAGGGTACGCAGGATTCTTCTTGTACTGCTCCACGACAGCCTGCTTTGTAGCTTCCAATGCGCACTCAAAACGACGAATAATGACCATAGGAATGATAACGTCCTTGTACTTATCGCTCTGATATGTACCACGCAGCTTATTGGCAATAGACCAAATGAAGTTGACCTCGGTGGAAACATCTACGGGAGCATCGTCCCACATGACATCTATCTTATGTTCGCTCATTTATAATTACTCCAATCTTGATTTCATATTCTCAATCATATCGAAAAGTTCTGCATCTAAAATAAACGATTCTGAAAATGCGTTCAGCACAATTCCGGCAACATTCTTCTCGCTATTTCGTGCCATTGGAATGACCTCTAAGATATGCTTCTGTACTTTTGAGAAGTGTTCGCCGTATTCTCCCATTTCTTCTACACTTGAAAAGATAGGGAAAAAGAATTGTTCGCCGTTTTGCAGAATGTCAGGAATCATACGAACAGCCTCTTTAGTGCTGAATGTCTTGCCAATCATAGATGAAAGATCGTCTCCGGATTCTTTAACACCCTGTTCTTAAAATACCCTATAACGCAAGTATTCGGTAGTTTTCTAACAACACTACTAAATGCATTTCCAAGTTTAACACTAATATGCGCATCGGATCCTAATACAACCCTACGTCCTCCAAGCTGAACATATCGATCAATGATACTGTATCGAGGCAGCGGTTCGTCAGAAGCATTCATGATGGAAGACGTATTAACTTCAAGAATAATGTCTTTTTTAATCATAGCATTTAATATTTCATCCATGATAGTATCACTGACGTTCCAATTATCAAAATAACGTCTGGGAAAATCTATATGTGCCATCGCCTGGAACTCGCAGGTCTGAATTGATTTTAACATAAGATTATAGTATTCATCAATCGCTTTTGATTCCTCTATGTTTTTTGCACCTGGAAAAACAGAGCCATAGCAATGATGAATGCTTCCTAGAATATAATCAAAAGGCATAGAACTGTAATCCTCGAATTCAGTAGGGAATAGATGTGGCTCGGAGAATTCAATCCCAATCAAAATCTG
>OMCG01001750.1_pt1 | contig 12038 bp, 19 predicted proteins | sample 1674071 | NCBI WGS metagenome assembly OMCG01 (sample SAMEA103958139, study PRJEB25191) | human gut metagenome | biome: human-associated habitat [ENVO:00009003]; feature: intestine environment [ENVO:2100002]; material: feces | place: Germany | collected 2013/2015 | reverse complement strand
ACCGAAACGCCCAGCACTTCTGCAAATATCTTCAATTCAAAGTCGGACACGAAGCGCGTACCGATTTCAATTCGGCTTATGCTGTCCCGCTCCATGTTGATCCCTTTCAACTGTATTTGTGCGGCTAAATCCTCTTGACGTAGCCGCCGGACGACGCGCGCTTCGCGCAATCGGTCGCCGCAAATGTTCTTTTTGCCGTTGTAATCGTATATCTTCATTTCCGCCGCGTTCCCTCTTCATTCTGATTATTTGCAAAGCGTGTGTGAATATTCTGCTTTATTCTTGATTTTAGCGCACGGCGGGCGTATAATTGTGTTAAAGGTCAGAATGGGCGAATTCTGCCTTAAAAATTTACAATTTGAAAGGGGAATGAGAATGAAAAAATCTTCTATCGCTCTTTTTGTTGCCGCCACGCTGTTCCTTGTATGTTCCTTCACCTTCCTTCCGGACGGGATCGGCGAATTCGCTTCCGGTGTTGCCGTTGCCGTTGTCCTTGCTCTTGTAGGATTTTCCAAAGAGAAAAAGGCGCGTAAAGCCGCCGCCGAAGCGCGCTTGAAGCAAGAGGAAGAAGCCCGCGCGCAAGCGGAAGCAGAAGCCCGCCGACGCGAATTTGAAGCTACGCACGGTGTTCTTTCTTTGCCTGTGTCCGGCGTAACATTCGATAGCCGCCAGCGTGTTCTTGCGAAGCTGTATCGCGAAAGCGACGGGATCGGAATTGACGGTCGTTTAGAAACGTGCGAATACGAAGGCGCGCCAGCCGTCCGTGTTTTTGCAGAAGATGAATTGATCGGATACGTTCGGAAAAGCGATCTTTCGCAAACGCTCCCGATTGTTGATCGCGTCGATGATGTAACGATCACGATTGATTGCTTTGAAGATAACGAAAAGATTTACAACGCCGAAGCGCGCGTCGTCTATACGAAGTGAACCAAACAAAAAAATCCCCCGTGCAAGGCTCGAAAGCCCGCACGGGGGATTGTTCTTTATGCGGCGGAAGGCTGAAAGGGGAAGCGCGATCCGCCGCGCGGTCAATTACTCTTTGTTGCTGTCGGTATCCGCCGGAATGCCGGAAATAGTGAAGTAGTCCGGAAGATTAAAGACGGCGGCTTCGATCAGTTTATCCAGCGTTTCCGCGTCGATCTTGAAGCCCTTGCTATTCAGAAATTCAACAACGTATGCTTTCTTCTCTGCGCCCCTTCCGCTTCCGGTGTAAAGCTGTTCGGCGGCTTCGACGGCAACCGTTACCCACATTTTGATTTTCTCAAACTGTGCGGCGGTCGTCTTGCTTCTGATCCACGGGATCACGAAGGCGGTAATAATTGCCGCGATAAGAGCGATCACGGCGTTTGCAATGCTGGTAAGATCAATAGTCATTGTTTGTATCCTCGCTTTCTGTTATGTCGATTTTTTCTTTTTTCTTGATCCTGCCGACGATTACTTCGGCAAGACGCTTCATCATCATTGCGCCGCATTCGATCACGACGGCGCGGAAATACCATTCGATCAGAACGGTTTGTTCCTGCCGCGTGATAAGGAATGAAACGTACTGCGCGACGATGAAAGCCGCCGTTGTAATTGCGATCACAATAACGGCTTTCGTTGCGAAGCGTTCGTCAGCCTTGAAGAAGCGGCGCTTCGCCACCCGCTTCCCGCTCGAAGGTTTGTTTTTCATTGTGTCCCCTTTCATAGCGCAATTAACGCACGGCGCGCGTTGTGTAACGCATACCGTGCGTTGTGCGTGTGTTAAACAAGCGTTAGATCATCTACGTTCACCGCCGCGACAACCGTTCCGCCGTAGGTAATCACGGCGCGCTTTCCGGAAAGCTCTTTGACGATGTGATCGCGGGAATAGACGAAGGAAGCAAGGCTTCCGCCGGAATAGGTTTTCGCGCCCGCTTTCACGCGCACTTTGCTTCCCGTTGTGATCTTCCGCGCCGATGTCCCGCCGGACGTGCCGGAATAGGTAATGAAAGCGTCGTCGTGTCCCGCCTTCTTCAACTTCTCCAGCATAGCTTCCGCGTTCTTCTTGACGCCGAACGCGCCCACTTGAACCTTGTAATACTTGCCGATCTGCACGATGTACGTATCGAAGCCTTCCTTTTTCAGCTTCGCCGCGAACGCTGTTGCGTTGTCCTTCTTCTCAAACGCTCCAAGCTGTACGCGGTAAAGGTTCTTCGCGTCGCCCTGTGGCTTCTGCTCCGGCTTCTGATCCTCTGCCGGAACGCCCAGCCGCCTGTTTACCTCCGCCGCGATCTCGCCGTGTCGGTTATACAGATAATCGCCTGGGCAAGACTTGTTCGCGTAATCCCTGTGAACGGTCATATTGCACCCGTTCTTGTGGTTTACGCGGTCGTCCTTGCTTGTACTCCATACCAGCTTTTTGATCCCGTTCCGGCGGCAAATATCTTCGACAAGATCAAGAAGCGCCGCGTATGCTTTATCATTCACGGCGTATGGGTGCTTTGTGTCGCTTGCAACCTCGATCGTGATTGCGCGGTTATCGTTCGCCGCCGAAGAACTGCACCACGAACGATCGGCTTCATCGACGTAAAGCCCGATCCGCCCGTCGTAGCCGATCCCGTAGTTTGAACTTGCCTGTCGCGAAGTCGGCTTGAAGATTTCGCCGATCCTCTCGGCGGAACATTGCCCGACGACGCAATGAATTGTGATCGTGTCGATCTTGTGATTTCGTGGGCTGTTCTTGTTCGGTGAAATCAGCGTACACGAAATAAGTTTGCTATTGCTCATTGCTGAACCCTCCTTTGCAATGAAGAAGCGGCGGGGAAGCCCCCGCCGTCGCTGGTGTTACTCTGCTTGATCCATTCGTTTTTCGATGTGGTCAAGCCGCTTGTGTGCCTGTTTCGCCGACGCTTCAACGTCTGTCAAGCGCGTTACGAACTCCGTATTCGTCTTTCGCTGTTCCTTCTGCTCCGCCTTGATTTCGTCCGTGTTCGCCTTGATGTATCCGATCTCGGTTAAAACGGTCGCGTCGTGCTTCACATTGCTTTCCTTGTCCTTGTCCCTGTTACGAACAAAAGCGATATAGCCGAACACGATAGCGCATACGGTAGAAAAGACGGAAAGAACCGTTGTGAAAGTGTCCATCGTTGATCCTCCTTCCCGTTAGGTTACTTTTTCCCATTGCCACAAGCCCGCCGTGTCCGGCGGATAAACGCAATTCGGCATATCTGCTTTTGCAAGGTATACCGCGCCTTTGTAGCTGTAATACAAGCCGGAAACGACATTAACGACGATCCCCGCCGTTTCCGGATACGGGATCGGATCGTCAAGCGTTCCGGTCGCGGAAAGCTCGATCAAGCGATAGTACGCGAAGGTGGTTTCAACGGGATAAGCCGCCGCGTTCGACGTGTGCGCCGCTTTGATCTCGTAATACCGCCCGTTGTGCTTGATGATTTCGCCGACGGTGTTGTAAGCGTGATTGTCGGCGTATTCGTCGTATTCGATCACTTCCGCCGATTGCAGGATCGCCGCGTCGGAAATGACGTTCGTTCCGGCGGCGCGATCCTGCACGATCTGCGCTTTGAAGGATAGGGCAAGCAAAGCGGCGGTTTGCTCTCCCGCCGCTTTGACTTCCCGAACCTCTTTTTCAATTTCGGTGGAAGCTCCGCCGTTGCTCTTCTTGTGAATTACGCTCATTCAAAATTCCCCCCGATCCCCGATACCCAGCAAGCGGTCAGCGCGTCGCCGCGCTGGACGGTTACGCGGATATTCATTCCGTACTGTGCCGCCGTGTTGATCTTATTTGTGAAAACGTGTGCAACGCCTTGAACAACCGCGTTCGTGCAATCCTCCCAAACGGGGGAAGCGTCAAACGGATTGTTCGTCGCTTCAACCTTGAACGTGCCGCCCGCCGGAATATCTCGCGTTACCTTGATATTCGCGCGTGTCGGCTGGCTGTTTGCTTCCAGCGGCGTGGAAAGCGTGATAACGAAGCCCGCGATCGACTTCGTGAACGTCAGCGTCCGGACGGCGCTATTTCCTGCGCTGTCGGTCGCCGTAATTGTGATCGTGTGCTGGGCGTTCGTAAGCGCCGTGAAGGTATTTCCGGAAACGGAAAGCGTCTGCGTTGCGCCCAGCGTGATTGCGTTCTTCGTCGCGATTGTCTTTCCGTCGATCTTTTCAACAACGTTCACCGTGTCGCCGTCCGGATCGGTTACGCTGTATTGATAGGTGAAATCGGCGCGCTTGATCCCAAGATCGGCATTACTGCCGGAAATCACGGGCGGCTGGTTATGGATTACGGCAATATCTCCGCTTGTGGTGTACGCGGAATAATTGCCGTAGCTGTCCTTTGCGCGGACGCGGTATTTTAACGTGTTCCACGCGGTCGATACCGCTTCCGTGAACGTCCTGCTTGCGGACGCTTGAACCTGTGTCCACGCGCCGCTGTTGTATGAGCGTTCAAAACAATAGGTCAGCGCGTCGCCGTCCGGATCGGTCGCCGCCGCGCAAGAAATGTTGATGTTCTGCCCGCTGTAACACGTCGGTGGCGCGGTAATGCTGGGCGGCGCGGAAGGCGCGGAATTGTAGATTACCGTATAATTTCCGTCGCTGTTCGGGCTGTCAGATACCAAGATAGAAGATTTAAGATTACAAAGCGGGCGAACGCCATAGTGGCCGCCGCACGCGTAGTAGTTGTACAAAGAGCCGTCCGAATAGACGCTGCGGACGAGGCTGGCGTACGACGAATTAGGCGTTCGAAGCCACCAATACCAGCCCTTTGACGTGCTGAAATTGCTGTTCGTGTACTCCGAATTGCTCACGCATTGCGCCGTAGGATAAGCGACGCGGGAAGCGTCGTTGCTGAATAGCGCAAGAAGCGTTCCTTCTGCGATATTGTTTTCATTCGCAAGCCCCACTTCTGTGGTGGACGGAAGGAACATTTTTGACGTTACCGTTTCATAGCTTCCGCCGTCGGTAACGGTATTTCTTGCGACGGTCTGCGTTGTTGTCAGAAGCTCCGCAACGAACTTCGGATCAAGCATAGCAAGGAAGCCCGCCCACGCGTCGTACTCGTTGTAATTGTTCCATACGTTCGCGTTTGTAGGCGGCGCGTCCGCGCTGTGCTTTGCGCTGTACCATGCGCCCGCCGCCGCGTTGCTGTTCAGCCATTGCAGAATGTTTGAATGCTGATAGCGGTTATTGCCGTATTGTTTCCGGTCGCCGTTGCTGTTGTTCGGCTCTTTCGCGTCGAAACACATTAACTGAATGATCTTTTCCGTAATCAGCGTTACGGAATTCGACGGGTAGCCGCTGTGGTTCTTGTCGGCGATCTTGAAAACGATCTTCGATCCGAAGCGGGATTGATACGCCGAAAGAACCGGAACTTCAATCTTCGCGCCCACCGACAAACTGCCTAATGTTTTTGACATTGTGCCGCCTCCTTTGATTTCATTAAGCTGTTGTAATACTGATCCGTCCGCCGGATCAAGTGATAGCTGTTTCCCTTTTCGGCGTGTCCTCTCCAGCTTTGATAGGATTGTTCAACGGTCTTTGCGTCGATCCGTCCCGCCGCGTGAAGGGCGGCTAATTTCTTCAACTTCCGCTTCATATTGTTTTTGCTCCTGCGGCGCACCTTGCGGATCACCGCGCCGCTTTCGGTCAAGTATGTATGAAAGCCCAAGAAATCAACGCCGTGTTTTAAGGGAAAGATATTTGTTTTCGCATTCAGCGAAAGCCCGCGCGCCTGTACGAACACTTCAATCTGCTTCCGGCACTCCTGCAAATACGCTTTGTCGTGATGGATCAAAAAGAAGTCGTCCATATAGCGCCCGTAATATTTGATACCCAGCTTTTCCTTTACGAAGTGATCCAGCCCGTCAAGGTAGAGAAGGGCGAAAAGCTGTGAAGTTTGATTGCCGATCGGTATTCCGACGTTGCCTTCGGTGCTGTCGATGATAAGATCAATCAGCCACAAAACGTCCGGATCGGTTATCTTCTCGCGGATTAAGGTTTTCAAAACGTCGTGCCGGATCGAATAGAAATACTTTGAAATATCGCCTTTCAGTATCCCGCCGTCAATTCCGTTCTTTCTGTAAAACCTCCGCATGAACTCTTGAAGCCTGTCTAACCCATAATGCGTACCTTTCCCCACCTGCGACGCGTAGTTATCGCGAATGAACGATCGTGTCAAAATCGGTTCAAGCACGTTATCGCAAAGCGAATGTTGAACAACCTTGTCTTTGTAGCTGTTCGACATAACCACGCGGCGCTTCGGTTCGTATACCTCGAACGTGTTATACGGGGACATGGTATAGCGCTTCGTTCTGATCTGCGCGCTTAATAGGTTCAGCGCTTCAAGAAGATTAACTTCAAACTTTGCCGCCGCTCCTTTCCACCTCTTGCCTTGCCGCGCCTTTCGGTAGGCATTGTATAGGCTTTCAAAACTGTGTATCTTTTCAAAGTCTGTCATAATAAAAAATCCTCGCTGTTTATAACCTTTGCCAGCCGCCGGAAGGCGGTATGCTCCGGTATCGGCGATCCTGTATTCGTCCCCGCCGTGGATAGCGGCGACGGGATACACCTTCCTTTGATGGTGGTATTCTGCTTTCGGCTGTGCCTACTCGTTCACATAGTCCACCGAAGCGGGCGAACGCCATTGTTGCCGTTGTACGCGTTGTTGTTGTTCAAAGAGCCGTCCGAATTGACGTTGCGGACGTTGTTGGCGTTCGACGAATTAGGCGTATCAAGATGTACCCCGAACGTTTTTCAAGCTCTCGTTTTGTCCCGCTTCTTCCACGCGGTCGTCATGTACTTCACTTCAAGCGCAAGTTTTGACCAATATTCGCAACTGCTCATAGAAATAAAGCCCATTTCCTGCGAAAGCTCTATGAAAAATAGAAGCTCCTTGCAATAGGTCAGCGCCTTTGCTTGTAGCTTCTGCCGTTGTCTGTATTCCTGCGCGTCCCGAAGGTCTAATTCGTTCGCTTCAAGGACGCATTCGTAAATGTCCACCGCTTTATCCTGTATCCTGTTTACAAGCGTGAAGCGGTATTTCTTCGGGTAGCGCTCCGTCGAATTCGTGATCGTGAATGTGTGCTTTACAAGGTCTTTCGCTTTCACAATCACGTTGAATTCCGTCGGTTCTTTCCGCTCCCGCTCCGGTCTTTGCATAAATGCACCGTCCTTTCCGCATTCGCTCGATTATCGCGGTATCGTCGGCGCACCCGTCGAAATCGAAGCCCGCTTCGGTAATAGTCAGCGTTGCCGCGTTCCCTGTAACCGTTGTTCCTGTGATCTGTAATACCTCCGCGCCGCAAGCCGCGCATGGCGGGGAAAGCTCCGCGAAGATGTTTCCGATCACGCACGACAATTCCGCCGCCGTGCAAGCGTACCGCGTCAGCATTCGATCCTCTGCAAACTCTCGTTCCAAATGCCCGTAGACGTTACGCCGTCGAGATCATCGAAGAGGATCAAGAACGGATTTGTCGTAATGTCATTGAAAAGCACCGCTTCCAGCATATCCACGCGCGTGTCAAGCGCGTTCGTAATATTCAGAAGATTTGTTGCCGCGTTATCGTCAAGGACGTTTTGCAAGCCGTTAAACCATGCGTTGAAGTCCGCCGCCGCCTGTGTTTCAAAATCCGCCATGTGTTGCTCGAACGCTTCGTACTGCGTGTTACCCTGCAATTTCAGCGAATTCATATACGAAACAAGCGTGTTGTACTCCGCCGCCGAAAGGGATTGATATTCAGCGAACCACGCTTGAAGCTGTGCGTTAAAAGCCGCCGTGTCGATCTGCTGAACGACGGCGGCAACAACGCCGCAAAGCGACGTGTTCAAGCGTTGATCCGTGATCTTGCTTTGCGTGATTGCTGTTATTCGTGCTTTACCTCCAGCACGTTTTCAATGTCAATTCCGGCATACGCGCAATAATCAAGAACGCGAATAATCACGTCGGCAAGCTCCGCCGCGATCCCTTCGGGCTTTTTGCTCTGCGCGGAACAACGGGCGTTCGGATTTTCCGGATCGTAAGGGCGGCTTCCGCAATGCGCGCTTCCGTCCTCTTCGCAACAAACGCCGCCAGCGTTGCAGGGGAAATAAAGAAGCGGTTTCCCGTCGCGGTATTCCTCCAGCGCTTCGGATACCTCCGAATGAATGAGCGCCACGATCTCTGGAAACGTTCTTTCGCCTTCCCACCATCCGTGGTCAACGGCGTTCTTGTGAACCTCTGCCGCGAACTCGTTAATTGTCATTGTCCTTTGTCCTCTCTTTCAATTCTTTTTCGGCGTTGCCGTCGGCTTCCGCCGCGCGGCAATCGCATTTTTCGCCGCTGTCAAGATGTGCGCCGCAATGCGGGCATTCCTTGTATGGTGTCGCCATGTCGTTCTCCTTCTTGATAATCAGCCGCCGGAAGCCGTCGGCGCATAGCGTCAAGCCGTGTTCCTTCACGTACTCCCGCCGCCGTGCGGCTTCTGCCGCTTCCCAGCCGCAAGAAGCGCATTCCGAAGGCTTGCATTTCTGCGCCTTCTCCGGATCAATGCCCAGCAAGCACTTCAAGGGCGGCTTTTCCTGTCTGTTACTCATTTTTCACCCGCTTTCCGCACGAAGGGCAATAATTGAGCGGGTAGCCCTTGCCGTCCTTCATGTAATCCGTTGTCCGTCCGCATTTACGCCCGTTTACTACTGCGTAGGAAACAAGCGCGGCGGATAAAGCCATTCCGAACCCTGCGGGCTTGCTATGGTGTTCTTCAATGAACCGTTGAAGCGCGATCGCTTCGCAAAACGGACATTTCTTTTTGTCGCTCATTCCTTCACCCGCTCCCCGTTATAGATAACTACCATTGAAGGGAAGGGCGCGGGATCGGCGGCGTTCCCGTCGTCGTCCGTGAACCGTAGCCGCCCGCGCACGAAGCGGATTTCCGCTTTCCCGTAAATGTAATCGTGAAAATATGCCGTATCCGTCCGCGCTGGGATAAGTAAAACAATCGGATACCCCCCCCGCGCTTCCTCGAAAGCCTTTTGAACCCACTTGCCGATCTCGCGTCCGTAAGGCGGATTGCAGAATACCGCGCCGCCGCGATCCCAGCTTTGCGAAAGCCCGTCCGTTTCCGGCGTGTAATACAAAGAGCATTTCGCCGTCTTGTCGGTCGCCGCCGGATCAAGCACGAAGCCGAATTCGGCGTTCAGCTTGTCGAAGAAGTCTTGCGGCGTACACCAGCACATATTTTTAGAGGATAGAAGCGCCGCGTTCATTCGTCCGCCACCTCGCTTTCCTCGACAACCTCGCCCGTGTCCGGATCAACGTTCAAGGAACATTGTTCCGGTTCTGTGAATGTGAAGCGGTCGCGGGCTTCGCGCTCCCTGCGTTCCTTTTCGGAAAGGGAAAATTCGCATTCCCGCGTTAAGTCCTGCAAGCTCTCCACGAACTGCTGATTGATAACGTCATACGGCATAATCACCGCTTGAAGCAGGAAGCCCGCCTTCGCGACGATGTAGGGCGTTCCCTCCGCCGTGCGGCGTTCGTAAAGCTCCAGCACGTCCAGCACGTCAGCGACGGGCGAAAGATAGCGGCTTTCGATGAATACCAGCCCGCGCGTTGTGCGGATCGGCTTCAAGGTTCGTCCGGAATAGATGATCGAAATTCCTTCCCGCTCGAAGATCGCAATATTCTTGTTCTTTTTGCATATAGCGGCGATACTTTTAATCTTCATCTTCGCCGCCCTCCGTTTCCTCTGCGTCCGCGTCGTGCCGTTCTACAATAGCCGGAAAGTCAATGCGCGGCGCGCGGATCGCCAGCGCGATTTGGCAACCGCAAACCGGACAATCAACCGCCGAAAAGCGCGTCGGCGCTTTCGTCAGCATATCCGCCATAGAACGCGGTTCTTCCGCCGTGTAGATGTTTTCCCGCTCCGGTGTGAAGCGATAGCCGCAAACGCGGCATTCTGTCTTTTTCTTGCTGAACATAATTGAATAGCTCCTTTCGTGTGATTTAATATTTACCGTAGACGCGGACGGCGGTTTTCCCGCCATGCGTCGCCGCCGATACGATAGCCGAAGGCATAAAGGAAACGCGCAAGAAGTCCCGCGCGGCGCGCTTTGCAAGCCGCCATGTAATCAACTTCGCGTTCGGCTCTTCCGCCGCCGTGTCGTCGATCGGATATTCGCAAATAAGCACGGTGTTTCCGAACGGGCGACGCGCCGGACGCTCCTTCATAAACTCTTTGTTGCCTTCCTTGCACTTGATAATTTCAAGCGCCTTCGGGAACTGCCAGCCGCTTTTGTTGTCCTTCATGTGTGCCGTTCCTTTCAATCTGTGTACGGGCTTTCAAGCGTCCAGCCGAAGCGATCCGTACTTTTCCATTCTGTCGTGAAGTGATTGCGCCGCCCGTCGCCCGTGAAGAAGCAGTATTCCGCCGGAAGCACCCGCCCGACGTTTTCTTCGCCGTCCCGCTCCGCGCGGTATCGCGTCAGCACGTCCGCCGCAAGAAGGGCGAATTCCTCTTTCACGGGATATTCGGGATCGTAGCCGCTGAACTGATAGGGCGCTTCGATAACCTCCAGCACCGTGTCGGGGAAGCGCGGATCGTCAACGCGGTTCAGAACGCACCATACAACCGCCGCTTGCTCCGTCGTAGAAGGAACGATCCCCGCTTCGCCGTAGATCAGCTTTGCAAGGGCTTCAACCTCCGCCGCGTTCGGCACATATTCCGCCACCGTCCCGCTCGAAGGAAGAAGAACGGCGGTCGGCTGGTGTACCTCTTCAAGCGTTCCGGCGGTCGTGTCCTTCGGCTTGTCCGCCGCACCGCTCCCACTCCACGGCATAAGCGCCGCAAGAAGGGCGGCAACGGTCAGCAATGCAACCGTAAGGGCGACGCGACGGCGAAGCATTGCCCGCCGCCGTCGTTGTGCCTGTATCCGCCGGGGCTTGTGTGCGCTGGCTGTCTGCTCGACTATGTAACCGCAAGGCACTTCGCAAATAAACTTCCCGTCCGCGTCTTGCAGGACGGCAAGCGCCCCGCGCGCCCGATCCGCCGTCATTGCTCCACCTCCGCCGCCGGAAGGGAAAGCCACCATTCCGGATTGTTCCGGAACTGCTCATTCGCGCAAGCGTCGCAATTCTCCGCCGTGCAGGAAGAGCAATAGCGCTTCTGAAAAGCCGCGTCCCACGGCGCTTCTATGACCGGAAGGGAACGAAGGAAGCCCGCCAGCGTGGGCTTGTCCTTCGTGATAGCGTCAAATACCGAAGCGAACTGCCGAACGTTCAAAACTTCGTCGCCGATAATGCACCCGTTCGCGATCCGCTCTTTGATGAACTCAACGCACGGCATTTCCTCCGAAACTCGAAGATCATTGAACCGCGCTTCCGCTTCTGCGAAGCTGTCGAAGGTAACGGCGTTTGCGACGGACGCTTCGCCGTCGTATTCCCATAAACGGATTTTGTATCGTGTTGTACTCATTCCGAATAGCTCCTTTCCCGCGTTACTCTTCAATGCCGATGTAAAGCACGTTTTCATCGGCGCGAAGCTCCGTGATCTTGCAATATGCGTATTTGTTCATTTCGTCGTGCGCGAAGTGCTTATACAAGCCCCTGTAAATGTCCCGCTTCTGATAGCCGCATTCCCGAACGTAGATATACACGTTCGTAAATCCGCTAATTACGTAGCCGATCGTTTGAAGTGCCACGTTGTTTGCGATCCTCTTCATTTTCATATTGAATAGCTCCTTTCGTATTTCAGCAATTCGCGCCGCGTCGGTTTCCTCTGCGTCGGAAATTCTCTTGCACCGTCGCTTGTGCAAGATCGGCGCTGTACTTCGGGCGGGCGTAGCCGTCAAACTCTCCCGTATAGCCACGCTTCAACTCTTCGTAGATAGCGGCGGCGCTCCTTTTCAGACGGGCGGCAATGTCAACAACGCGTTCACCCTCTGCATACATTCTTTCGATCTCGCGGCGCTGTTCCAGCGTCAAATAACTGTATCCGTTCAATGTTTTAACCTCCTTCCGCCTGCCTTCGGATAAAAAAATAATGCAGGAAAAACCGTAACGGTTTCTTCTGCATTTAATGATACTCTCAACA
>OMCG01001749.1_pt1 | contig 12039 bp, 13 predicted proteins | sample 1674071 | NCBI WGS metagenome assembly OMCG01 (sample SAMEA103958139, study PRJEB25191) | human gut metagenome | biome: human-associated habitat [ENVO:00009003]; feature: intestine environment [ENVO:2100002]; material: feces | place: Germany | collected 2013/2015 | reverse complement strand
TGAAGTTGGTCAGGATGCCGGTGTGAGCGGAGATACCATCCGCAACTACATCGCCTTGACGCAGTTAGTCCCGGAGCTTCAGCAGATGGTGGACGAGAAGAAAATCGCCCTCAGTCCCGCCTATCAGCTTGCGGCGCTGACACCCAAGGAACAAGGGCTGCTTCTGGAAACCATCGACAGCGAACAAGCCACCCCCTCGCTCTCGCAGGCGCAGCGGATGAAAAAGCTCAGTCAGAGCGGCGAGCTGAACGAGGACACCATGCTCTCCATTATGATGGAGCAGAAGAAACCGGAGAATGTAGTCTACAAAGTTCTCGCGCTCATCAATTTGCAAAAATCGGCCTACGCTCTGCTTTATTCAAAATCCTCTCAGATCATATCTTCCTATTGACTTTTAAATGTACATAGCGTTATAATTTTGGGGTAAAAGTATAGGGCGAAAAGCTCGCAGAGTGACGAACTCTGTGAAAAATTCAATGGGCTTTGACAGCTCACCGATCAGGCTTGCCGGATTTCAAGGCCCGTATGAACGATCACTTATTTGCGGCGAAGGCTGGGTATTCGAGCAGATACACGGCGGCGCTGTGCCATACATCAGGCCTGAAGTTATAGAGGAAGAAGATAGATGAACAAGTCTCTCAAGAAAATCTGGAACGTGATCAGCACCATTCTGGTAGCGCTGGTGGTGCTTCTGGCGCTTCTGCTGGTGGGCGCGAGAGTCGTGGGACTGCAGGTGTTCACCGTACTGTCCGGTTCGATGGAGCCGACGTATCACACCGGTTCTCTGATCTATGTAAAAAAGGTAGACCCTTATACGATAGAGGAAGGCCAGCCCATCACCTTCATGCTGAATGAGAACACCATTGCTACCCACCGCGTGGTCGGCATTGTCCCGGACGAGGAGGACCCCACCGTGATCCGCTTCCGCACAAAGGGCGACGCTAACGACGCCGAGGACGGCGGGCTGGTGCATTATAAAAATGTGATCGGTACGCCGGTCCTTTCCATTCCATATCTGGGCTATGTCGCGAATTACATCCAGCACCCGCCGGGAATGTATGTTGCGATCTCCGCAGGCGCGGTGCTTCTGCTGCTGGTGTTCATTCCTGATATATTTGCAGACAGCAATGGCAAAGAAAAAAAGCCCTCACGGCGCAGTAAGGGTGAGCAGACCGCAGAGCGCAAAGCCGAAGCTGCACCGGAGGAGCCGAACAACGAAAACCCGGCAGATTAGGCTCGCCGCAGTCGGGATCTAAGCTGCATATCTGCGGGGAGGAGGAAAACGAGAAATGAAACGCAATACGGAACACCGCAGGAGCAATAAAAAAATTATTGCAATGCTGTCAGTTCTCACAGTGCTGGCATTGGCGGTGACCGGATATCCCGTATCCGGGACGGTTGCCTGGCTTGCAAGCAAGTCGGAATCGACTGTCAGTACATTCACCATCGGGGACATTAACATTACGCTGACCGAGAGCAGCGCGGACAGTCAGCCGGTCAAAATCATCCCCGGCATCGATATTGGGAAGGACCCTAAGGTGACGGTCGAGTCCAACTCCGAGGCCTGCTGGCTGTTTGTGAAGGCAGAGGAAACAAACTGGCCGGCTTTCATGGACGCGAACGGCACAGCGAGGAAGGTCTCCTACTCTGTCGCCGCGGGTGACAATGGCTGGAAGGCTCTCGAAAATGTCCCCGGTGTCTATTACCGCGAAGTCAGCGCGGAGGATGCCAAAGACGGCAACGCGTACTATGTCCTCGCGGGCAGCCCGGAGCACCCGAATGGTGTTGTCACTGTCAGCCAGGAACTGACCAAGACGGAGGTCAACAGCTTCGCCGGGACCCAGCCCAAGCTGACCTTCACGGCTTATGCCGTCCAGCGCGAGGGCATTGACGATGTGGCTGCCGCATGGGCGGCGGCCCAAAATTAAGTTTCTCCTACTGTGCGCGGGCACAGGAAAAATATAATACTACAGAATAGGAGCAAACAAACATGAAAAAGAAACTGACCGCGATCTTCCTGTGTGTTGCTCTCGCGGCGATCGCCATCGTGGGCGCATCCCTCGCGTACTTCACTGACACCAAGAGTGTAACGAATACCTTCACCGTCGGTAATGTCAAGATCGACCTGATCGAGTCCAGATACCACCGCGAGGGCAACGACAACTCCGGCGATACTTCCATCCCCGACCCCACCGGCACCGCAAGCGGCATGAAGTATGTCACCGACGGCCACAAGGCGTTCACTGATGCGGAAATCAAGGCAGACGCCGCGAAATACTCCGAATATATCGGCGAACGCGGCAAAAACATGGTTCCCGGCCGCAACTTTGCCAAGTGCCCCTATGTGGTCAACACCGGCGCAAATGATGCATATATCCGCATCCGTGTGATGGCTCCTCACGATTATGAGGGCAGCTATCGTGGCTTCATCAACGCTATGTTCTGCTCTTCCGCTACGAACTCCGGTGAGTTCCAGCATGGGGCAAACGGGGTGGACTGGCCTGTCATTGAAGAGAACGGCTACACCGATGCGGATGGCTTGAAGTATGACGTCCTTACCTTCACCCGCATTGAGCCTCTGAAGCCCGGCGAAATGACCGAATGGAATGTTATCAACTATGTCGGCATTGGCAAGAACGTAACCAGCGCTGACATCCAGACAGCCGTTGAGAAGGGCTTTATTAAGGTATCTGAGGATGGCACCATGACCGTCAACGTTCTGGTGCAGGCCGACGCTATCCAGGCTGAGGGCTTTGCGGACGCAAAAGCGGCTTTTGCCGCATTTGATGCGCAGAAGTAATTGCCTTTCGCACGTCATGCGGCTTTTTCGATAAGCTGCGTCAATGAGTTTCCCCCCCTGTGCACGGGCGCAGAAAAATAGATACATAAAAGGAGTAAGCAAACGTGAAAAAGAAACTGACCGCGATCTTCCTGTGTGTTGCTCTCGCGGCGATCGCCATCGTGGGCGCATCTCTTGCGTACTTCACCGATACCAAGAGTGCAACGAACACCTTCACCGTCGGCAACGTCAAGATCGACCTGTTGGAGTCCAGCCTGCATCGTGAAAACGCTGGCGTCGCCAACGGCGCAACTTCTACCTCCGAGCTGTGGTCTGATGTTGACAAGGAAGGCTCCGGCAACACCAGCAAGTACAAGGCTGGCGATACCTTCTACACCGATGCACAGATTGAAGCAAATGCGGCAGAGTATAAGTGTGAAAACGTGCAGCTTATCCCCGGCCGTTCCTATCACAAGATGCCCTATGTCAAGAATGTCGGCAAGAACGACGCCTACATCCGCATCCGTGTTATGATCCCCGCCGATCTGGACACCGCAGTTCTGAACAGCAGCATGTACACCTCTACCGCCATGGATAAAGAATTCACCATGGCAATTGATCAGACTGGCACCGTAGAGCGTAACGGCGTCAAGTACAACGTCTACACCTTCACCCGCATTGACCCGCTGGCTCCCGGTGAGATGACCTACTGGAACGTCTGGGGCACCATCCACATGGATACCACGGTTACCAGCGCTCAGAGCGAAGCGCTCTTCGGCGAGAACGGCCCCTATCCCGGCGGTGTATTCCCCGTTCGGGTCGAGGCCGACGCCATCCAGTCCGAGGGCTTTGCCAACGCTACCGCAGCTTGGGCTGCATTCAAGTAATTTCCCCCAACCGGCTACCCCGGTTGATTAAGGAATCCCCTGCGCACGGGCGCAGAAAAAATACGTAGTAAGGAGTAAACAAGCCATGAAAAAGAAACTGATTGCCATCTGCCTGTGTGTAGCTCTGGCAGCCGTCGCTGTTGTGGGCGCATCCCTCGCGTACTTCACTGACACCAAGAGTGCGACGAATACCTTCACCGTGGGCAATGTTAAGATCGATCTGATCGAGTCCAAGTTCCACCGCGAAGGCAACGACAACTCCGGCGATACCACCATCCCCGATCCCACCCATAAGGTGGTCGCTGATGATGGCATGAAGTATGTCGCCACGAATCACACCATGTTCACCGATGACGAGATCAAGGCAGACGCCGAGACCTATGCGGCCGACTATCTGGCCGTAAAGGGTCAGAACATGGTTCCCGGCCGCGGCGTTGCCAAGTGCCCCTATGTCGTCAACACCGGCGCCAACGACGCTTACATCCGTATCCGCGTCATGGTTCCCTCCGCAGCCAACAATGACTTTGTTGCCGTGAAGGACGGCGGCGTGATCACCAACCAGTGGTGCTCCTCCTGCATTAGCACCGGCGAGTTCATCGATGGCAAGGGCGGCGGCTGGGACAATGCTCCTGCGATTGATAAGGCCAGTGTTACCAAGGACGGCGTAACCTACGACGTTTACACTTTCACCCGCACCAAGCCTCTGGCTGCCGGCGCTATGACCGAGTGGAACGTCTGGAACTTCATCGGCATCAACAAGACTGCTACCAGCGCCGATATCCAGAAGGCCATCGATGCCGGTGCTATCAAGGTTGTCGAGACCGACGGCGCTAAGGTCATGACCCTGAACGTTCTGGTGGAGGCTGATGCCATCCAGGCCGAGGGCTTTGACGACGCTGCCGCGGCTTGGAAAGCATTCAAGTAATTCACTTTGGCGCGGCTTTGAAACGGCTGCGTTATTTCCCGCATGGTCTGCGCCCTTTGGGGCGCAGACCATATGAGAGCACCCGGCCTGTCCCGGATGTTCTCATATGGTCTGATAAAGCCATACGGCTTCGTTTTTCGATCCGCGGGAGGATCTTTCCAATACAGCTTGAGAGGAGCAAGGACAATGAAGCGAAAACTTTTGATCCTGTCGGTACTGGCGATCTGCGTCGCTATGCTTGCCGGCGGGACCCTTGCGTTCTTTACCTCTGAGGACAAAGCGCACAATGTCATTGCCACCGGCGGCGTGGAGATAACATTGCAGGAATGGGCTGACGAGGCAAAAACAACGCCATTTAAAGACCTGACTGGAGTTATGCCCAACACCACCGTCACGAAAATTGCGGAGATCAGGAACACCGGTGCGTCTGACGCATGGGTGCGTGTGAAAGTGGAAAAAAACATCAGGCTTCAAGGGGATGGAACGCCGGATACCGGGCTGGTGGAGCTGAAGCTCAACACAGTCGACTGGACTGAAAAAGACGGTTACTATTACTATAACAAAATCCTGAAACCCGGCGAGGCCACGGCTCCCATTTTCACCGCTGTGAGCTTTGCCGCCGACATGGGCGATGAATATCAGAACGCGGCGGCGACAGTGGATGTTTTCGCGCAGGCCGTGCAGACCGCCAACAATGGCGATACCGTCCTGACTGCCCAGGGCTGGCCGCAAGCGTAAAGAGGAGGAAGCGACTTGAAGAGCAAAAAAGCAATCGCACTGATCATCAGCGTCACACTGAGCGTCAGCATGACGCTTCCCGGCACGCTGGCAGTTTCCGAAGGTCAGGCCGCTGTGCTTGACAGCTATACACTTGCGGAAGAAGAACCTGCTGTACCCACGTTGGAGGAAAAACCGGAAGCGCCGGAAAATCAGGATAACCGGGAAAATCAGGATAACCGGGAAAATCAGGATAACCGGGAAAATCAGGATAACCAGGAAAATCAGGATAACCAGGAAAATCAGGAAAATCAGGAGAATCAGGAGAATCAGGGAGAACAGCAGCAGACCCCGGAGAATCCCACAGAGGGCGAAAAGACCTGCACCTGCGGCATGACGGAAGGCACGCACACGGAAGAATGCCCGCTGTATACCGCACCGGAAGCGCCAGCAGAGGGGGAAAAAACCTGCACCTGTAATCCTAAGCCTACCGAGGGCGAGCCGCACAAGGTAGGCTGCCCGCTGTATGAGGAGCAGACCGAACCGGCTGAAACAGAGGTAGAGATCAAGTATCAGGTCGTCGGGCCTGAAAATTCCGGCACGCTGGATACGACAAGTGAGACTCTGCTGCTGCCCGTCAGCGGCACCGAGACCGGCTCTGCCGATGAAAACCGGAGCGGCGGCGACGCTGAGCTGCACCTTGCCGGTGTTGGCGATACGGCGGCAGGCTCCACACCCACCGCGGCTGAGGGATTCGTATTCGTCGGCTGGTACAGTGACGAAGCCTGCACCAAGCCTGTTGAGACAAGCTGGGTCAGCGATAACAAGCTGGTCCCCGGCAAGACCAAAAATTACGGCACAGCGGAATCTCCCGTCATGGGCTACGAAGCCGCAACGTATTATGCCAAGTTCGCGGCCGACGCGGCCGACCTGACCATCACCAGACAGGGGCAGGACATTGACGAGGGACAGAGCTTCATCTTTGATGTGACCAGCCCGGAGGGCTACAGTAAGCGCGTCGCAATCAGCGGCAGCGGCTCCGTGACCATCAAGGGACTGAAACCCGGCACTTATACCGTCACGGAAGTGTCCGCATGGAGCTGGCGGTACACGGCAGGCGGTGTTCAGAGCGTTACTCTGCAGCCCGCACAGACCGGCACGGCCTACTTCACAAACGCCATCAGTAATGGCGGGTGGCTGAGCGGCTACAGCAAGATCCCCTTTAACAGCTGAGAAAGGAGGCGGCAGTTATGTATCAGGATGCACATAATGAAAAAAGCGGCAGACATGGGATCCGCATGAACAGGACGGCAGTCCTGCTGATTGCCATCATCCTGCTCATCAGCACGGCGGTCGGCTCTACTGTCGCATTCCTGGCGACAAAAACCGAGCCGGTGGAAAACGCCTTTGAGTACGCCAATGTTTCCTGCGAAGTGATGCAGGACCGCGATACGGAAGGCAGCAGCATTGTGAAGGTCGAAAACACCGGCACCATCAGCGCCTACATCCGGGCCGCTGTTGTCGTGAACTGGATGGATACAGATGGGAACATTGCTGCATCCGTTCCGGAGGGGTACAGCTATGACCTGACCTACTCTTCCGGCAGCTGGGCACAGGGCACTGACGGATTTTTCTACTATCTGCTGCCCGTTGCCCCCGGCGCATTAACGGAGGGGAACCTTCTGACCTGTACGGTCGCATGCCCCGAGGACCCGGAGTATACCCTTTCTGTCGAAGTTCTGACGGAAGCTATCCAGAGCACCCCGGCAAGCGCAGTGAATGAGGCTTGGAACGTTAAGGTCGATGGCGACGACAAGCTGAGCGTGAATCGATAAGGGGTGGCAATATGAAAAAGTCATGCAAAGCAGTATTCTCACTGGTTCTGATGCTTCTCATAGTCATGAGTCTCTCATCCACGGCGTATGCCGCCGCTCCCTCTATCACCTTTAAGGGCTTTACAAGCGGCTTCGATTTCCAGCCCGGCAGCGAGTACACGGAGACCGACCTGTTTAACAGCTTCAAGAACGTCATGCCCGGCGATACCGTGACAGAGACCATCACCTTCACAAACTCCGCCTCCGACTGCGACTTTGTAAATCTCTACATGAGAGCCGAGGCGCATGATGAGACGGCGAATCCCCTCAGCCCAAAGGTGGCCGAGAAGGAGACCGTCGCCGCAATGACGGAGTTTCTCTCCAAGCTGTCTATGAAGGTCTGGAACGGCACGGAGCTTATCTATGACGCTGCCCCAAATGAGCTGGGCGGCCTGGGAAGCAATAAATTCCTCGGCACCTTCCGCAGCGGCGAGACCGCCACGCTGAAGGTTGAGCTGAGTGTCCCCATCGATTTGGACAACAAGTTTGCCGACCGCATAGGCGAGGTGGACTGGATTTTCCATGTGGAAGCTTACAATGAAAGCCAGCTCTCTGTCCGAAAGGTCTGGTCTGACGGCAGCGCGAACCACACGAATGACAGCATTACCGTCAATCTGCTCAAGGACGGCAAGGTGGAAAAATCTCAGGTGCTGAACGCCGAAAATAACTGGGCATATACATTTGACCGGCTTGCGGAAGGTCATACATGGACAGCCGAGGAAGCAGCTGTTCCCGCCGGGTACACTGTCAGCTACAAGACGGAGGGCACAGAGACGACCATCACCAACACCAAAAACGACACGCCGCCCACTCCTCCGACCTATCCGCTGGACATCACCGTCCACAAGGTCTGGAGCGACGACAATGGGAAGGCTCGTCCCAGTTCCGTGACCGTAACGCTGTATAACGGAGATATCGCTTACGACAGAGTCCGTCTCAGCGCGCACAACAACTGGACATATACCTGGAAAGACCCGAATGCCTACGGAAACTGGCAGGTGACCGAGACCAATATTCCCATGGGCTATGTCCCGTCCTACAGTGTCTCCGGCAATATCGTGACCGTCACCAACACCCGCAGCCTGATTCAGACCGGTCAGCTCAACTGGCCTATTTGGGTACTCGGCGGTGCTGGACTTGCCCTTGTTGCTCTCGGCGGGGCAATGCTGGTGAAGAAAAAGAAGCAGAATAATGCCTAAAAGAGCGGACATTATCATCATAGCAGTGGGAGCAGTGCTGATCCTGTCGGCACTGCTCCTGCTCATATATAACCGCTGCGAGGACGTGCGCGCCGGTCAGGAAGCCGAGAGCCTGCTGGCGAGCGTGGAGGCGGCCATCCCCGCGCAGGAGATGGCCACGCCAAACAAGCCGGAACCTACGGAAGCACTGTCCCCGCCGCTTGATCCGGAAATGCCGGTAGTCACGCTGGGCGGCTATGAGTATGTGGGCTATGTGGAAATCCCGACACTTGGGCTGAAGCTGCCTGTCATGGCGGAGTGGGACTATACGCGCCTTCAGATAGCCCCCTGCCGTCAGTTCGGCTCCTCCCGAACGGACAACCTTGTTATTGCCGCGCACAATTATGACACGCACTTCGGCAAGCTGAAGGAGCTGTCCAAAGGAGACACAGTCATTTTCACAGACATGGAGGGCATCGTCAGCACCTATTGCATTGAGAAGCTCGAAACGCTGAGCCCGGATGCGGTTGATACCGTTCTAAACAGCGGCTATGACCTTGTTCTCTATACCTGCACCAAGGGCGGCAAGACGCGGGTGACGGTGTTCTGTGACAGGGCAGCAAAAATCACCCCTTCACCAGCGCCCGAGCAAACGGGAACATGAGTGTATGTACTGGATGGACGCAGCAGGCTCGTATACTGCCGGTCCCCGACACGAAAGCCTCGAAAACGCCGTTGACCCAAACCGTGACCCAAATGCGGATAGGAGCGGAAAGCACCGGACAGTTTTTGCCCGGTGCTTTCTGCGTTTGAGAGGGTTCTTTTTATCCGATTCCAGTTTGTGCTGACATACGCTCTGTTTTTTGCAATATTTTATCTTGCGAATTTATCATTGTAACGAATATGCATATCTTCCCAATCCATGAACAATACGTAAAATACTTTCCCGTATTGCGGGCTCTCTACAATTCTTCCATGATCAAGAACAGAAAAATAAGTTCCGTCAGCTTTTCGAAGATGAAAGTGAATATAGTCATTTTCATTACCATTGTCAATCTGTTCCCAGATACTTGATTCTATCTGTTGCTGTTCATCTTCACGAATCAAGTTGCGAAAACTTTTCTCAGTAAGTCTGAACAGTTCATCTATATCTTTATATCCGGACATATGAAGAAATTCATCATTTGCAAAAAATAGTTCATCATCTTCTTTGTCAGCTCTGTATATGATGAATGCACCTGGAAGATGTTCAGAGATATCCTTGAATGCGAATCCAAGTTGTTTGCGGGCACCTGACCGAAAACCTTCCCTGTAGGCCATGCATCCATTTTTACCATGAAGCTTTATCTCATAAAGAGCTGCATCTGCGCAGCGCATGAGCTGTGAACAATTGGATGCAAAAGTTGGATATTCTGCATATCCTAGAGAAATATAAAATGCATGTTCCTTACCATCGTATGAGAATGATTTAGGAAGTTTGGTGAATTGCTGCAGCTGTACAGCTGCTTCTTTAACGGTACAATTTGGTAAAAGAATGCAGAATTCATCACCACCATTTCTTCCCAGTAATGCATCGGATGGGAAAAAAGCCTTCATGCTGTCTGCAAGATTTTTTAATGCCCTGTCTCCGTAATTATGTCCATAGATATCATTGATAAACTTGAAATCATCGATATCAAAGAGCGCGGCCACAAAATGTGCTTTTGGATTTTTTTGAATCATTTTTTCTGCAAATTCATCAAATCCATAGCGGTTATAAATATTTGTAAGAGAATCTGTGCGCGCCAGTATCTGAAACTTTTTCTTATGTTCTTTTGCTACTAACCATACTCTGGTAAGAACTGACAGGAGAAGGCTTATTGTAAGAAAAATTCCGATGATGATTATCAGTAATGTGGCATTTCTCCATCCACTTTTAGGAGTTACTTCAAATTTCCAGTTTTCGTCTCCTATTGTAAATGTATAAGAAACAGGACGATTTATTTGCCCATCTGATTGATAAACCACTTTATAAGTATCACTCCATGGAGCGTCTGTTTTTGAAATTTTGTATTCGTATCCAAAATTTGAAAGTGCACTGATTGAATCTGAAAAAATATCCGGAACACGCAGGATAACAATAGTAAATCCCCAGAAATACTCATGTCCGTTTTTATCTTTCAGGTATACGGGATTGCGGACTGCAATTCCATATCCTCCCTGTTTTAATTTGAAGGGGCCCTGCGTAATGATTGTATGGTTGTCTCTTGCGTAACAGGAAATTTTTCCACGGTCTTTATCATGGATCAAATCAATCTTACCTGCCTCATTTTCATTAGCCGGATAAATATCTGTAACAACACCATTAGGAGCGAGCTGTACACTTTCAATGGAATCAGACATAAGATTTCCTGCAATTGTTTCAAACTGATGGATTTCGCCATCTCCACTTATTAAGATTTGCTTCAAGGTATCTGTGATCTCAATTCCATTTGTAATTTCATTCTTTATGCGTTCGCCATAGGTGTCTACGTTTAATTGTGCTGTTATGTGTCTCTGCTCTTTTTCGTGGGTGTCTGTTTTGTATACAATCAAACTAACAAGGCATATGCCCAGTAAAAAAGTGATAAGAGGCACAAGTGTTTTCTTTTTCACTTGGTTCACCTCATTTTGCCAATGGGAATTATATAATAAAGCATTATATCACAGAAGTTGAAAAACAGAATAAGTTTTTTGAAAAAACGAACTGTGCAAAATCTTTATACATCTATGACAGAAGAATGTATATCGATAAGGATTTGTGAAATCTATATATTTTAAGAAGGAGCCTTCGCTTATTCGAAAGCTCCTTTTCTGCATACCTTACTTTTTCAGCTTTAAGCCATCTCGGAATGCTTCGCCCACACGCTCAGTGACTTTATAATAGCCGTGGGTGTAGGGGTCAAATGCGATGGCGTTGACCTTAGACATATCAATTTTTCCATCCACCATAACGTTCTCAGCGGCAGTGACATTGACGCTGCCGTCCTCGTTGTAAGTTGCAACCATCAGAACCGGCATGGGGAAAATGCCTTCGGTAATTTTCAGCTTTGTTCGCATGATAATTCCTCCTTGTGATCATATTGACAGGACTGTTCATCCTGCTTATAATTATCTCCATGCAAATTATAAATTCAAGTACTGGCAATTATGACAGGTACTATCTTAGGAGAAAGTGAATGATACAGAACTATATTGAGAACGCCAATTTCGAAGATACCGGCTTTGCCTACACGTTGTCGCTGATCTCCGGCAAGCACAAGATGGTCATTCTCTACTGCCTGATGGAGTTTGAGACCGTGCGGTTCAATGAGCTGAAACGGTATCTGAAAACCATTTCCGACAAGACTCTCAGCACGAATCTCAAGGAGCTGGAAGCAGACAAACTGATCGTCCGTACCGAGTATCCGCAGATTCCGCCGAAGGTGGAATATGCACTTTCGGAGCGTGGAAAATCGCTGATGACTGTGCTGGATCAGCTCTGTGTCTGGGGCGAGGAGAATCGACTGACAGAGTGATAACTTCAAGTTTGTTGAACTGAATCCGAAAAGCATTAGGGCGCAGAGGAGATAGAATCCTTTGCGTAAAAGACTAACGAACATATTTAATGAAACATCGGAACCATCTTCTTTTTGTTGTCTACTTATAATAACGATTGGAG
>OMCG01001742.1_pt1 | contig 12074 bp, 7 predicted proteins | sample 1674071 | NCBI WGS metagenome assembly OMCG01 (sample SAMEA103958139, study PRJEB25191) | human gut metagenome | biome: human-associated habitat [ENVO:00009003]; feature: intestine environment [ENVO:2100002]; material: feces | place: Germany | collected 2013/2015 | reverse complement strand
GACAGGTATCTTAAAAGAGAGAATAAAGATAAGAAGCGGGTTGTTGTATTTACATTATCAGTAAGAAATACAACTGATGACATTATTAGTTATAGTCCATCTTTTGTCATGGTAATTGAAGAACTGTGTGCAAGTAATGGTGCATTTCCAATAATTAATAATGACAATCCATCACAGCAGAGTATTAATGTTTTGCCGGGTGAAGAAAGACAGCTGGTATTAAAAAGCATGCTTTCAACATCAATGCTTAAATACGAAAATTTTGATAAGATTGAATCATCAACAATGACGCTTGTATATTCGTTCTATCCATATAGAAGAAAGCTTGTATTTGATAAGAGGTGAATGTATGGAAAACAGAACGGGGAAAAAGCTGTGTATTGCACTGATATATCTGATACCAGTTATCATATTCATTAATACACTTTCTAAAATGTATAAAGTATTCTGGAATGTGAACGCATGCATGTCAGATTATTATCTTGCCGTATTTGATTGGAAGACGATTTCTTTCATGGGATTATTCGAGATGATATATGTATCTTTTGTATCTATTGTAATTATTAAAAGAAATATGACTTTGAATAGAATTGTTCTTTACCAGTCAATGGGAAAAATGTGGAGAGACTGTATTAAAAGAGGCATATTAATAACTTTGCTTATTCCAGTGGTTAATTGTCTTATTATATTGCTGGCTGGATTAAGAGAAGGGGCAGTATTTAAGTGCAACTGGAATATTACAGGAAGTCTTGCAAAAACATGGATACCTTATCATGAACTGGCATATGAGAATACATTTGAAGTAATAGTCCTCATGTTATTACTGGATATCTTAAGACTTCAGATTGTTTATGTGCTTTTATGTCTGCTTTACTGGATTACACGCTCGGCTGTGTGGAGTTTTATCATAATATATTTTAATGTATTACTTTTAAGTATAGGTAAAACAGGGCTGTTTGACAGATTTGTGATGTATCAGACGGACATGTACATATATGGAATATCTGTATTTGATAATGTAGTACTGCCTGTTATTATCTGGGCGGTGTGTGCAGCAGTAAGTTATCTGACATTCAGGTTTTATAGAAAGGACATGCTTAAGAACTAATGAGATGTTTTATTAATGTATTTAAGGCAGACCTGAAAAGGTTCTGGAATATTGCATGGAAATTATACATAGCATTTGCAGTGTATTCTTTAATGCAGGCTTTAATATTCTTTGCTAATATGAACAAATCAATCAATAAGGGGAGGATAGCAGCAGTGTCGTTAGGCGACAGCCTTATGGATTTCTTTAAAGGAGCTAAAGAGTTCTATCCCGAAAGAAATCTGGCGATGGATATTCCAGTGCTTGAGATATTTGTCCTTTTATTTCTGCTTTTTATTGTTGCGTATTATATTAATTCGGACAGGAGTGCGTTAAGCAGGAGCATAATGATTGCCTCGCGTTCACCAGTGTACTGGTGGGTCAGTAAATATATTATCGCAGTATTAGCTGCACTTGTATATATGGTTGTGATAATTGTAACATTTGCAGTCAGTGGCTTTGCAGTTCTAGGAAATAAGTTCAGTCTGAGGATGCATTTTACTGCCAGAGAGAACATAAAACTCATACTTGGAAGTGAAGATATAAGCTGCCAGACCAATGTTGTTTTACTTATGGTTCTGTGTACGCTTAGCTTAATTACTGCATGTATTATAATTCTGCTGGTTTCATATGTGTTTAACTCTATATTTGGATTTATTATTAATCTATTGTTATTCATATTCAGCATATGTTATATGAAGTGGTTTGGTTTCTATAATTATATGATGATGTACAGAATCCCGCATGTTTATGACAGATGGTATCTTGGAGCGTTATTAATGCTGGGGATAGATGTGGGGATTATGGCAGCTGGAATTATATATTCAAGAAAAAGAGATTTTCTGTAGGAGGAGTAAGTATGTATATTGAATTGAAAAATGTATCTAAGAAAATTAAAGGCATTGATATTCTTGATGATGTCAGCCTTAGAATGGAATCTGGAAAGATATATGGTTTCAGGGGAAAGAATGGAAGTGGTAAGACAATGCTTATGCGTGCGATAGCAGGTCTTATCAAGGTTACAGGAACTGTTGATATTGATGGGAAGATATTAGGAAAAGATGAAATGTTTCCGCCAAGCATAGGTATTCTTATTGAGAATCCGTCGTTTATAAGTAATTATACTGGGTTTGAGAATCTAAAGACTCTTGCTTCAATCAGAGAGAGGATTGATGACGATAAGATAAGGCAGACACTTACGGAGGTTGGGCTTGAACCGGATGATAAGAGAACATTCAAGAAATATTCACTCGGTATGAAACAAAGACTAGGTATAGCGGCTGCGATAATGGAAGATCCAGATATTATTATTCTTGATGAACCGATTAATGCGCTTGATGATTCAGGAACTGAGCAGGTAAGGCAGATTCTTTTAAAGCACAAGCAGAGAGGTGCGTTAATTATTATTGCCTGCCATGATGCTGATGAACTGGAATTCTTATCAGACGAGATTATAGAGATAGCAGAGGGTAGAATACAGCCAAAGAAAGAGAAAAAATAAGAAAAAAAGTTCCTGCAGCAGATATTTAAAAATATCAGACTGCAGGAACTTTTTCTTAATCTTCGTCGTTAATATCTTTCTGTGCAACAGCAGCGGCTACAACGGATATGATAACCACAGCAGCAATAATAGCAACTGCAACACCTATAATTGGTCCGATGAATAACATAAAACTCATAATATTACACCTCTTCGAACATATTTATTATATCCATTATATATCGGAATTATAATATGTACAAGCAATTAAGCATCTTTTTTAGATTCTTTTTCTTCTTTAGCAAGGTTTTTATTAGCAGTTGAAAGCATAAGCTTGATTCTGTTTAACTGGTTAACCTCGGAAGCACCAGGATCATAATCTACAGCAATTATGTTAGCTTCAGGATAAGCTGCACGAAGCTCTTTGATAACTCCCTTTCCTACAATGTGGTTAGGCAGACATGCAAATGGCTGACAGCATACGATATTGCCTACACCATGATGGATAAGCTCAATCATTTCACCGGTAAGAAGCCAGCCTTCACCAGTCTGGTTGCCAAGTGATACGAAGTCTTTAGCGTAATTGGCTGTCTCACTAATCTTAGATGGAGCATCGAATCTCTTGCTTTCTGCAAGTGCCTTGGTTCCAGCCTTTCTGAAGGTTTCAAGTATCTTTATAAGTGTACTTGAAAGAATAGCCCCCTTCTTAGGTGTCTTTAATAATTCATGCTTATATGTTGAATTCTGCATACAGTAGAGAAGGAATCCCATAAGGTCAGGCATAACAGCCTCAGCACCTTCTGCCTCAAGTAATTCAATAATGTGGTTGTTAGCAGCAGGCATGAACTTAACAAGAATCTCTCCAACAACACCAACTCTAGGCTTCTTGATATCCTTAAGTGGAATATTATCAAAATCCTTAACAATAGCACGGAGGTTCTTATTGAACTCTTTCATATGAACCTTATTTTTAGTAAGCTGCTCAATGCAGACCTTCTTCCATTTTTCATGAAGTGCATTAACTGAACCAGGAACGGCCTCGTAAGGTCTTGTACGGTATACAACATTCATGAAGATATCACCATATTCAACAGCCATCATAGCTTTCTTAAGCATTGGTATGTCATAGCTGAAGCCCGGATTAGATTCAAGTCCCTGTGCACTCAGTGAGATTACAGGAACATCTGGAATACCAGCCTTTATGAGTGCTCTTCTGATGAATCCGATATAGTTGGAAGCACGGCATCCACCACCTGTCTGTGACATAATCACAGCAGTTCTTGAAAGGTCGTATTTGCCTGAAAGAAGGGCGTTCATAATCTGTCCGACTACCATAAGTGAAGGGTAGCATGCGTCGTTATTAACATATTTAAGACCTACATCTACTGATGACTTGTTGTCGTTCTCAAGGACTTCAATATTGTAGCCACATGAATTAAGGGCAGGACCTAATATGTCAAAATGTATTGGTGACATCTGAGGGCAGAGAATTGTGTAATTCTTTCTCATATCTTCAGTAAACTGTACTCTGTGGTAGGCAGATGACTGAATCTTTCTCTGGTAGTTCTTCTGTTCACGTACTCTTAAAGCAGCGATTAGTGAACGTACTCTGATTCTTGCAGCACCAAGGTTATTAACCTCATCAATCTTAAGTACTGTATATATCTTTCCAGACTTAGTAAGTATATCGTTGACAGCGTCAGTAGTAACGGCATCAAGACCGCATCCAAATGAATTGAGCTGGATAAGGTCGAGATTATCTACAGTCTTTACATAGTTAGCAGCAGCGTAAAGTCTTGAATGGTACATCCACTGGTCAAGAATGATAAGAGGTCTTTCAACTGTTCCTAAATGTGCAACACTGTCCTCTGTAAGTACAGCAAGTCCGTATGAATTAATAAGTTCAGGAATACCGTGGTTTACTTCAGGGTCAACATGGTAAGGACGGCCGGCAAGTACAATACCGCGCTTTCCGGTTTCGTTAAGGTAAGCAATTACTTCTTCACCTTTATTTCTGACATCCTGTCTGCAAGCCATCATTTCATCCCATCCGGCTTTGACAGCAGACTTAATCTCTGCGGCAGGAATGTATGATGAGAATTCCTCAACGAGTCTTTTTGATATCTTCTCCTCACTTTCAAATGACATGAAAGGATTTCTGAAATCTATATTTTCTGACTTAAGTTCTTCTACATTATTCTTAATGTTCTCGGCATAAGAAGTAACGATAGGGCAGTTATAATGGTTGTTAGTGCCTTCATATTCGTTATGCTCATAAGGTACACATGGATAGAAGATAAATTTAACTCCCTGCTTAATAAGCCACATGATATGACCATGTGCAAGCTTTGCAGGATAACACTCTGACTCAGATGGAATTGATTCAATACCTAATTCGTAAAGCTTGTGGCTTGACTGAGGTGAGAGTACAACTCTGTATCCGAGTTTTGTGAAAAATGTATACCAGAACGGATAGTTCTCATACATGTTAAGAACTCTTGGAATACCTACAGTGCCTCTTACAGCCTTTTCTTCTGAAAGAGGCTCATAGTCAAAGAGTCTGTGGAACTTATAATCGAAAAGGTTAGGAAGTTTTTCTTTGTTCTTCTCTTTACCAAGTCCACGTTCACATCTGTTACCTGTGATAAACTGTCTGCCGCCAGAGAATTTATTGATTGTAAGGTGACAGCTGTTAGTACATCCCTTACATCTTGTAAGCTTTGTTTCATATGTAAGAGAGTTAATCTTATCTATAGAAAGCATAGATGATTCTGATATACCGTCATATCTTTCTCTTGCAATAAGGGCAGCACCAAAAGCGCCCATTATACCAGCGATATCAGGTCTGATTGCCTGAACGCCTGTAATCTTCTCAAAACTTCTAAGAACTGCGTCGTTGTAGAATGTACCACCCTGAACAACGATATGCTTACCTAAATCATCAGGGTCAGAAATCTTGATAACCTTGTATAAAGCATTTTTAATAACAGAATAAGCAAGTCCGGCAGAGATATCTGCAACTTCAGCACCTTCCTTCTGAGCCTGCTTAACCTTGGAATTCATGAATACTGTACAACGTGTTCCCAAGTCAATAGGATGGTTCGCAAATAAAGCAGCCTTGGCAAAGTCCTGAACTGTGAAGTTGAGGGATTTTGCAAATGTTTCTATGAATGAACCACATCCTGATGAACATGCTTCGTTAAGCTGTACTGAATCTACAGTCTGGTTCTTAATCTTGATACATTTCATATCCTGTCCACCGATATCGATGATACAGTCTACTTCTGGGTCAAAGAAGGCAGCAGCGTAGAAATGTGACACTGTCTCAACTTCACCCTCATCTAACATAAGAGCCGACTTGATAAGTGCTTCACCGTAACCTGTTGAACATGACTGTACAATCTTGGCTTCTGGTGGAAGCAGTGTATATATCTCTTTAATAGCTTTAATTGTTGTAGCAAGTGGTGAACCGTTATTGCTTGAGTAGAATGAGTAAAGAAGATTACCGTCTTCATCAACTAAAGCAACCTTGGTTGTTGTTGAACCTGCATCAATTCCGAGATAGCAGTTGCCCTTGTAAGATGCGATATCAGCAGTCTTAACATGATGAGAGCTGTGACGCTTTGTGAATTCATCATATGCAAACTGGTTCTCAAAAAGAGGTTCCATACGTTCAACCTCGAACTCAAGCTTAATCTTTCCTTTGAGTCTTGCGATGATGTCTTCCACAGGAACACATACATCTTCACTGTAATTCATTGCTGAACCAACAGCAGCAAATAAGTGTGAATGGTCAGGAGCAATGATTTCATCCGGACCTAAGCTTAATGTACGGATAAATGCCTGTCTTAACTCTGATAAGAAATGAAGTGGTCCGCCTAAGAATGCAACATTACCACGGATTGGTTTACCACATGCAAGACCACTGATTGTCTGGTTTACAACAGCCTGGAATATAGATGCAGAAAGGTCTTCCTTAGTTGCACCTTCATTGATAAGAGGCTGGATATCAGTCTTGGCAAATACACCACATCTTGCGGCAATAGGGTATATTGACTTATAGTTCTTGGCATATTCATTAAGTCCCATTGCGTCTGTCTGTAGCAGAGTTGCCATCTGGTCAATGAAAGAACCTGTACCGCCGGCACATATTCCGTTCATTCTCTGGTCAATACCGTTAGTAAAGTAGATAATCTTAGCATCCTCACCACCAAGCTCGATTGCAACATCACACTGTGGAGCATAATCCTGAAGGGCAGTAGACACGGCTACTACCTCCTGTGTGAATGGTACTTCTAAATGCTTGGCAAGAGTAAGTCCGCCTGAACCTGTGATAACAGGATATACTTCAAACTCGCCAAGCTCAGCCACTGCCTTTTCAAGAAGTGACTGGAGTGTTTCCTGGATATTCGCAAAATGCCTTTCATAATCAGAAAATAAAATATTATTATTATCATCTAAAACAGCGATTTTTACAGTTGTTGATCCAATATCAATACCTAATTTGAATTTGTTCATAACCTAATACAGCTGCAGCTGTCCTCCTTAAAATAAATATACAAAAGTTACCCATTGCATAGTGACTTTGGCGAAAAAACGCAGAATATGTCATTTTCTATGCAACTCATGCATTATAGAGTAAAATGGAATAAATTTCAATATTAATAGGAAATAATAAAATAGCTTTAATTATTTATGGTGGATATTTTTATTAAAATTTAAGAGCTTAAGAGTAAGTTTAATTGACATCATATTGTTTTGTTTATTATAATTTCTTGTATATGATTATGAATTATTAGTCTGTAACATGTGTAAGACTGAAAGGAACATTTTATGAACTGGTTTGCTAAATTTGAGAAAAAATTCTCTAAGTATGCGATTAAGAATCTTATGTTTTACATCATTGTCCTTTATGCAATAGGATTTGTGATGAATACATTTTTTAATGGATTATATGACGCATATTTTTCACTTGATTTTGCTATGATTTTCAAAGGACAGGTATGGAGACTCGTCACATTTATATTACAACCGCCTTCTAACAGCATAATATTTGTGGTATTTGTGCTGTATTTCTACTATCTGATTGGTTCAGTACTTGAAAGAATATGGGGCTCGTTCAGATTTAATGTATACTTCTTTACAGGAGTTATCCTTAATATACTTGCATCACTTATTATCTATATTATATGGGGATTAAGCTTTAAGTTAAGTACGAATTATATAAACCTTGCGTTGTTCATGGCATTCGCTATGGAGCAGCCGGATATGGAGGTTTTATTATTCTTCATTATCCCAATCAAGATTAAATGGATGGCAATACTTGATGCTGTAATATTCGGAATTACTATAGTATTCGGATATCTTGTGCCTTTTCTTCCAAGAAATGTATGGTACAGCCTGTATGCAGCAGGTTTCCTTGCACCATCAGCAATTATGTGTTATGCCAACGCAACGGCGGCGCTTGTGTCAATGCTGAATTTTATAATATTCTTCTTCCTGTACAAGAAAGGCCCGACAAAGAGCAGTACACAGAGAAACTTCGACAAAGCAATGAGAACAGCAAAGAAAGCACAGCAGAACGCCAGAAAAGACTATTGGCAGCAGAATAATACAGCACAGTCTGGCACATATGGTTCTGTGTCCCCAGACAGCAGAACACAGGATAGTCAGGCACAACACGCGAAGCGCGGCGTGCCGAAGCACAGATGTGCAGTATGCGGAAGGACAGAACTTGACGACGAAAACCTCACATTCAGATTCTGCTCAAAATGCGCCGGCAACTACGAATACTGTTCCGACCACTTATATACCCACATCCATGTAACCGGGGATAAACAGTAACCATCTGGGGTAGAAGTGTAAGCAAAGAGAAACAGGGATGGTGTCAGAATTGAATTTTCTGAGTTGTGTGGGAGTTAAAGCCAGAGTTTGCGAAGCGCGGTTCAAAAAATCGCGTTCAAGCGAAGCGCGTTGATTTTTTGAACAAAAAAGCGAAGCAAAAACTGGCTTTTACTGCCACTAAACGAAGAAACCTGAAAGACTGACACCGTCCCTGTCTCTCTTTGCGTATCCTTCCACCCCTAAAAAGCTTGTTAAATAAAAAACTTAGTTGATTTGACACGCAAATATGTTATTATATTGTAGGTATGTGTTTGAAAAGATTTTAATTATTTTGGAGGAAACAATGAAAAAGACTAAGATTATTTGCACAATGGGTCCTAATACTAACGACAGAAACCTTATTAAGGATCTTGCGTTAGCAGGAATGGATATTGCAAGATTTAATTTTTCTCATGGTGATCATGAGGAGCAGGCAGGAAGATTTGCCTTAATCAAGAGTGTAAGAGAAGAACTTAATATCCCTATTGCAACTCTTCTTGATACTAAGGGACCTGAGATTAGAACAGGTGCTGTAAAGGATGACAAGAAGGTTACACTTGTTGAGGGACAGAAATATACATTAACAACAAGACAGGTGCCAGCAGATGATAAGATTAATATGGTAACTTATGCAGGTCTTCCAGAAGATGTTACTACAGGTAATATTATTCTTATCGATGATGGTCTTATCGAGCTTAAGGTTGATAAGGTTGAAGGTACAGAAATTGAATGTACAGTAATTAATGGTGGTGATCTTGGTTCTAAGAAGGGTGTTAATGTTCCTAACGTAAGCATCAGACTTCCAGGCATCACAGAGAAAGATAAGGAAGATATCATCTTTGGTGTTGAGCAGGGATTTGATTTTATCGCAGCTTCATTTGTAAGAAATGCAGCATGTATCGAGGAAATTAAGCACCTTCTCTGGGAGCATGGTTCAGATATCCCAGTTATTGCTAAGATTGAGAATGCCGAAGGTATTGCTAATATAGATGATATCATCAGAGTTGCTGATGGTATCATGGTAGCCCGTGGAGATATGGGTGTTGAGATTCCTGCTGAGGAAGTTCCACACGTTCAGAAGGAAATCATCAAGAAGTGTAATGCTAAGTATAAGCCAGTTATCACAGCTACACAGATGCTTGATTCTATGATTAGAAATCCAAGACCTACAAGAGCTGAGGTTACTGATGTTGCTAACGCTATCTACGACGGAACAGATGTTGTTATGCTTAGTGGTGAGACTGCTAATGGAAAGTACCCATTAGAGGCTGTTAAGATGATGGTTAAGATTGCAGAAAGAACTGAGCAGGAGATTAAAGGACATTCAGTAGAATATTCTAATCTTCACAGCAAGAGAAGCATTTCAAGCGCTGTATGTAATGCTGCAGTTCAGACAGCAGATAACCTTGGAGCTAAGGCTATTATCTGTCCTACAATTTCAGGATTTACAGCAAGACTTACATCTAAGTTAAAGCCAGAAGCTGAGATTATCGGATGCTCTCCATACGATAATGTTCTTAGAAAGATGCAGATTTACTGGGGTGTAAGACCTCTTAAGACTGCAACAGAAGCTTCTACTGATAAGATTATTGAGCATGCATTAGTAGTTTCTGAACATGCTGGATTCGTAGAAGAAGGATATACAGTAATTGTTTCTGCTGGTATCGCTACATCTTCTGATCCTTCATCTAAGAGAGGACTTACTAACACAATGAGAGTTGTTACAATCTAGTGTTAATTTGATACATTTGTTTCGGAATGAGGCTTGATTTTAATATTCTATTATGTTATAAGTAATACACAATTAATATTACAAAGCGTTGATGGAAACAAGTAGGTTATTACTGAACTTACAGAAAGCAGCCGGTTGATGAGAGGCGCAAGGGTAAGGGTAACTGAATACATTCCGGAGCGGCGAACTGAAAGCATATTGTAAGTAGGGGCAGCCGGAGTAGCACACGTTATAGTGCATAAGTCCATGCTGGTGGACTTAGTGAGGTGGCAGATGCGAGTCTGTCATGAATAAAGGTGGTAACACGTAAGTTCAGGCTTTCGTCCTTTTAAAGAAGGGCGGAAGCCTTTTTTGTAAGCAATGAGCCATGCAAGCCAGAATGTGCTAGCACAGATTCTGTCTTATATGGCGAATGCAGATAATGAACAACGGAGCACGGAGTGCGGAAGTTGTGAATTATCAAGGCTCGGGAGCAGCAAAGCTGCGGAGAGACTTGGCTTACAAAGTTGCGCAAGCAGCAATAAGAAAAATGAAAAGAGAGGAAACAAAAATGACACTTTATGACGAATTAGTTGCAAGAGGTCTTATTGCACAGGTAACAGATGAAGCACTTATCAAAGACCTTATTAACAATGGAAAGGCTACATTTTACATTGGATTTGATCCAACAGCAGACAGCCTTCATGTAGGACACTTTATGGCACTCTGCCTTATGAAGAGACTCCAGATGGCAGGAAATAAGCCAATCGCACTTATTGGCGGTGGAACAGCTATGATTGGTGATCCATCAGGACGTACAGATATGAGAAAAATGCTTACACCAGAGCAGATTCAGCACAATGTTGACTGCTTCAAGAAGCAGATGGCAAGATTCATTGATTTCTCAGATGACAAGGCATTACTTGTTAATAATGCTGACTGGCTTCTTAATCTTAACTATGTAGAACTTTTAAGAGAGGTTGGAGCATGCTTCTCAGTTAATAACATGTTAAGAGCTGAATGCTACAAGCAGAGAATGGAAAAGGGATTAAGCTTCCTTGAGTTTAACTACATGATTATGCAGTCATACGATTTCTATATGTTATACCAGAAATACGGCTGTAATTTACAGTTTGGTGGTAATGACCAGTGGAGCAACATGTTAGGTGGAACAGAGCTTATCAGAAGAAAGCTTGATAAGGATGCTTCAGCTATGACAATCACACTTCTTCTTAACTCAGAGGGTAAGAAGATGGGTAAGACAGCTTCAGGTGCTGTATGGCTTGATCCGGATAAGACAAGTCCTTACGATTTCTACCAGTACTGGAGAAATGTTGATGATGCAGATGTTCTTAAATGCATCCGTATGCTCACATTCCTTCCACTTGAAGAGATTGATAAGATGGATAGCTGGGAAGGTGCTCAGCTTAATAAGGCTAAGGAGATTCTTGCTTATGAGCTTACAAAGCTTGTTCATGGTGAGGAAGAAGCTAAGAAAGCAGAAGCTACAGCAAAGGCAATCTTTACTGGTGGGGATGCAGCTAACATGCCTACAGCAAAGCTTGAAGCAGACAGCTTTACAGATGATGAAATTGATGCAATTAATCTTGTGTTTGGAGCAGGACTTGCAACAACTAAGTCAGAGGCCAGAAGAACTATCCAGCAGGGTGGTGTTTCTGTAGATGGAGAGAAGGTAGCAGATATAGCAGCTAAGTTCCCTAAGAGTATGTTCGAAGGAGACGGAGTAGTTGTTAAGAAGGGTAAGAAATCTTTCGTTAAAGTATCTGTTAATTAATTGTTTCCCTGAAAAGGAAGGATTATGAAAAAAGATGAGATTACAAGGGTGAGGCTTTTAAGCCTCGCCGTTCTTATGGCTCTGAGTCTGTTTATTTTACTTGTTCTTGTAGGAAATA
>OMCG01001731.1_pt1 | contig 12140 bp, 6 predicted proteins | sample 1674071 | NCBI WGS metagenome assembly OMCG01 (sample SAMEA103958139, study PRJEB25191) | human gut metagenome | biome: human-associated habitat [ENVO:00009003]; feature: intestine environment [ENVO:2100002]; material: feces | place: Germany | collected 2013/2015 | reverse complement strand
AGAGAAGATAATGCGGCTCCTAAAGATGAAAATTGAAAAGCCGGAGTTGACCGAAAGAGAACATTATTTGCTCGAACTAGCACAAACAGGAAATACTTCTCAATTAAATAGAATGGTTACTATTTTCTCAAATAAAAATGTTTGTGCCTGCCCTGTGTGTATGCAACCAGTTTCAGAAGAGTATAAGCAAAATCTAGTTCAAAGTGTTCAAAAGGTACTTAGCAAAGCTGTTGAGGAACATCAGGAATCTCTACGCCAATTTATAATGGATGAAATCGAATTTAACTTTTCACCATTCATAAAACTAGCAAATACTGACTTATGTTCGAAGCTGTTGTTAGAATTCAATGCTGCAATTAAATATAACAACTTGGTTATTCAAAGCAAAATAGATGATCCTTATACCCCCTGTGAGCAGCAATTACAACCCATCTCTACTTTGTTAACTCGACTAAATGTCGCATTTGACAAGTTGGAATGTGAGAGAATTGAATACAACAAAGAGATTACTGCCACAAAACCAATTGTTGATTACTTAACAAAAATCAATAATCAAATTGCGCATTTTGATATTCAAGATTCGTACTTGCGGTATCTTGCATGTGCTGCTCAAGCTAAAAAGGAACAAGAAAAATTAGTTGAGCTACAAAATGCTTCTGCTCGTACAAAGCATCGTTTAGACGAGTTGGAAGCCATGCAGAAGAATGTTCAAGTTGCTGTTTCAATTATCAATAATAACTTAAATTATATATTCTTCTCAAACACCAGATTCAAAATTGACTATCGCAATGGAAATTATATACTGCTTTCCAATGGAAAATCCGTGCGTCCCTCTCAAGTATCGCAAGGCGAGCGAAATATAATTGGATTGTGCTATTTTTTTGCCAGTATTTTACAAAATCAGGAGGAGTCTTCTGGATATACAAAAGAGTACCTATTAGTAATTGACGATCCTGTTTCAAGTTTTGATATAGAGAACAAAACGGGCATCATGTCATTTTTGAGGTATCAACTTGGGAAATTTTTGTTAGGAAACAAAGATACCCGCGCAATCATTATGACTCATGATTTGCCCACATATTACGACTCCGAAAAAATATTCAAAGAATTGACTGCAGCGAGCGAAACAATATGTGGCGAAAAGCCGGTTTACCGCTTGTATGAATTAAAAAATCAAAAACTGGTCACATTTTCTTACAATAAGCGTCAGGAATATTCAGAACTTATAAAAATCGTCTACAATTATGCACTGGGAAATGCAACCGAGTACGAATTAGTTATTGGAAATATTATGCGTCAGATGTTGGAGGCTTTTTCTACATTTCAGTACAAAAAAGGATTCGATGATATTTCAACTGACCAAAGCATATTGGCCTTGTTGCCAGAAGATGTTTATAAAACCTACTTTGAAAATTTAATGTACCGTTTGATATTGAACAATGGAAGTCATCGCCTTGAACAAACCCAATCAATGTCCGATATGTATTTCTTCACTGTAATATCAGATTCTGAAAAGCAGCGAACTGCAAAAGAAATTCTTTGCTTTATCTACCTTCTGAATAAAAAGCATTTGCTATCTCACTTGGAAGGCTGCACTGATATAGAAAGTAATTTACAGCATTGGTGTAATGACATTAAAAACAGCTGTCTAATGTAAATTCGCAAATTGTTTCTGCTAATAAAAACACACGCATTTCTTTGCGGGTAACCATAAAATGGTTACCCGCTCTTTTTATATCCTGAAATCGGAAGGAGGAACGCAATGCCAAACAAAACGCAAGAATATCTTAATCTTGCCCAGCAAACAGCAAAGGAACTGACCCGGTATTGGGAAAACTGGACGGATTACCTGACGACTGCATCCCGGCTGTACAAGTACAGCTACGCAGACCAGCTCATGATTTATGCCCAGCGTCCTGATGCCACCGCCTGTGCCAGCTTTGACCTCTGGAACAATCGGATGAACCGTTATGTTCGGCGCGGCTCCAAGGGTATCGCCCTGTTAGACCAGTCCAGCAGTGTGCCGCGTCTGCACTATGTTTTCGATGTGAGCGACACCGGGGTGCGGCGCAATTCCCGTGACCCGGAGGTATGGCAGCTCGGCCCCGATCTGGTGCAGCCTGTGTCGGAAATGCTTGCCAGAGAGTACGGTATCAACCACGAAAACCTCGGCCAGCAGATTGCGGATATTTGCGGCAAGCTGGTGGATTCCTATTGGGATAACAACAGCGGTGACATTCTCGACATCGTTGACGGTTCTCTCCTGATGGATTATGATGAAGCCGGACAGGAGTTCCAGTTCAAAAGTGCCGCCGCAATCAGTATCACCTATGCTGTTCTCGAACGCTGCGGCTTCGAGCCGGAAGGTCATTTTGACCGGGACGATTTTCAGGCCATCTTCGCTTTTTCTACTCCTGCCGCTGTGTACGCACTTGGTACGGCAGTCAGCGAGTGCAGCCGGGATGTGCTGCGCAACATTGAAAGAACCGTAAAGACGACGATCCGCCGCCGCAATGCAGAAAGGAGCCAGTATGAATATGAACAGCAGGAACGTGACCTACTCAACCATCGGGGACTACCAGCTCCCGAACCTGACCCTGCCCCAGCAGGAGAAAGCACTGGGCAAGTACGGGCGACTGCGCCGGACTTACCTGATGAAGCATCGCCCGGTGCTGTACAACTCGATGCTCCTGTCGGGGACTCTGCATCCGCACCTGCTGGAAGTGGAGCAGACCGCAGAGAGCCGGATGCAGCAGACCATGCAGGAACTGCTGAAGCAGAACCCGGCTCCGAACAAAGAGCAGCATCAGATGGAGTGGGTGCAGCACATGAACGGCCTGAAAGCACAGGCCGAGGAACTGGTGATGAACGAGCTGATCTACAGCTAAGTTTCTTCGATGCCCACATTCCCACCGAAGCCGAACAAATTGAATCCATCGACCAAGCGGAGAGCGAAAAATCGCCCTCCGCTTTCTCTTTGTCACAGGCTGACATTGAAAATGCGCTGCGGAGAGGTTCCAACTTTGAAAACAGCAAACTTCGGATATGGAAAATTTATCAGCTCCAGCCTGACCGAAAACTCCGGGCAAAAGCTCTCGCCAAAGAATATGCCCCATACGGACCCGGCGGCTCCTCGCACACCTATCTGGACGGAAGCAGCGGTTGGCTCGACCATGACAGCAAGGGACTGACGTTTGAACACTATCCAGACCATCAGAAAGTGCTTCTCCGCTGGAATCAGGTTGAAAAATATATTGACCTGATGATTCAGTCTGACCGCTACCTGTCGGACAAAGAGAAAAGGACTATTGAATTTCCCCTTGAACTGAACGACACCAGTGCCGCCGAATACACTGCATTAAAGGAACAGTACCCGGACACTCTCGTTGGATTTGAGGCTGGCGGCAATTTTATGTTCTATGGAGAAGATGCTGCCAAGGTCGCAAAAGTTCTCAACAGTGCTTTGTTTACGAGAGAAACAGCACTGGGCGAAGTTCAGGTCACAGGCTTTCCACCTAGCTTATGGGCAAGAAAGTCAAAAGAATTGTGGTCTGCGGGCCACAATGTCTATCTTGCCGGATTGAACGAAAATGGCACTCACCATCAGACCAAATACCTGCGCAAAGAGGACTATCTGCCCATCGGCTCCATCATCAATATGGATGGCCGAGAATTTCGGATCGACGGAGTGGATTTTGATAGGGACAAGGTTTCCTTGCAGGATATGGCACTGGCCGATATGCGGGTGCCGATTTTCCGGGAAGAACCGCTGTCTGTTGTCCGGGAATTGTACGAACAACAGGATGAAGTCCTTGATGCTGCTCCCGAAAAGGCCGTTGATTACAAGGTCGGGGACGATGTTGTGGTAGACCTTCCCACCCGAACCATCAAGGGCACTATCGGCTATGTGGGTGAAACCGATGTACGCATCGACACCAGCGCACAGGGCTATTCGTGGAACAATGAGGTGCTGAACAAACAGCAGTTCGAGGACAGTCTGCGGCAGGATGAGCCGGAACTGTCCGATGAAGAACTGGACAAGCTGCCTATCTCTGTGGAAGTCAACGGCGAATGGCAGACTTTCCCGGATGCCGCTGCCGCAGACAAAGCCCTGAACGCTGAACCTGTGCCGGAAGCTGCCGGGAACTTCCACATCACGGACGAACATCTGGGCGAGGGCGGTGCAAAGCAGAAGTACGCCCGGAACATTGCAGCCATCCGCACCCTGTTCCAGTTGGAGCAGGAACATCGTGGAGCCACCGCCGAGGAACAGGAAGTGCTTTCGCAGTATGTCGGCTGGGGCGGTCTGCCGGATGCGTTTGACCCGGACAAGGGCAACTGGGCAAAAGAGTACACCGAACTGAAAGGGCTTCTCTCCGAAGATGAATATGCTGCTGCCCGTGGCTCTGTTCTGAACGCCCACTACACCAGCCCCACCGTGATTCATGCCATCTACGATGCAGTGGAGCGCATGGGTTTCCGCAGCGGCAATATTCTGGAACCGAGCATGGGCGTGGGCAATTTCTTTGGTATGCTGCCGGACAGCATGGCAGACAGCCGCCTTTACGGTGTGGAACTGGACAGCATCACAGGCCGCATTGCGAAAAAGCTCTACCCGGAAGCCGACATCAAAGTGGCTGGCTTTGAAACCACTGACCGCCGTGATTTCTATGACCTTGCCGTGGGCAATGTCCCTTTTGGCCAGTACAAAGTCAACGATAAGGCGTACAACAAGCTGGGATTTTCTATCCACAACTATTTCTTCGCCAAAGCCATCGACCAAGTGCGTCCGGGCGGCATCGTGGCCTTTGTCACCAGCCGCTATACGCTGGACAGTAAGGATTCTTCTGCCCGCAAGCATATTGCAGAGCGTGCCGATCTGCTCGGTGCTATTCGCTTGCCCAACAACGCTTTCCGCGCCAATGCTGGTACGGAAGTCGTTTCGGACATTATCTTCCTGCAAAAGCGTGACCGTCCCATCGACCATGAGTCGGACTGGGTACAGCTTGGCAAGACGGAAGATGGCTTTGCCATCAACCAATATTTCGTAGACCACCCGGAAATGGTACTGGGTGAACTGACTTCCGAAAGCACCCAGTATGGCCGTGAGGAATGCACCGTGCGTCCTATCGAGGGCGCAGTGCTGGCAGACCAGCTTGCAGAAGCTATCCAGCATATTGAGGGACAGTATACAGAAGTCGAGGTCGAAACACCAGATATTGCGGATGCGGAAAATGAGCGGCACATTCTCCCGGCTGACCCGGATGTAAAAAACTTCTCCTACACCGTGGTGGACGGTGAGGTGTATTACCGGGAAAATTCCATCATGACACAGGTGGAACTTTCCGACACCGCTAAAGGCCGTGTGACCGGGATGGTGGAGCTGCGGCAGATCGTGAACGAGTTAATTCAGCAGCAGTTGGATGACCACCCGGATGCCGACATCAAGGCAACGCAGGAGAATCTGAACGCCGCCTACGGTGCCTTTACCGCAAAATATGGCTTATTGAATGACCGCAAAAACGGTAGACTGTTTGAGCAGGATTCCTCTTACTATTTGCTGTGTTCTCTGGAAAATCTGGACGAGCAGGGGCTGCTCAAAAGCAAGGCAGCAATGTTCACCAAACGCACCATTCGCCCGGAGCGCACCGTCACCAGCGTGGACACTCCCACGGAAGCCCTTGCAGTTTCCATCGGAGAGCGTGGCCGGGTGGATTTGCCCTATATGGCAGAACTGCTCGGCACTCCCGGCGACTATGAGCGCATCACCAGCGAACTGTCCGGCGTGATTTTCAAAGACCCCGGCACAGACCCCACCGACCCGGAAGCGGGCTGGCAAATGGCAGACGAATACTTGTCCGGCAATGTCCGGGCAAAGCTGCGCATGGCACAGCTTGCCGCCGAAACTAACCCGGAGTTTGCAGTCAACGTCACCGCACTGGAAAAGGCACAGCCGAAAGACCTTGAAGCGTCTGAAATTGACGTGCGGCTGGGTGCAACATGGCTCGACCCCAGTATTATTCAAAAGTTTATGGCAGAAACTTTTCAGATTCCCTACTATCTGCGTCATGCTGTCAAAGTGAGATATTCTCCCTATACCGCAGAGTGGCGCATTGAGGGCAAGTCGGCCATGGGCAGAGGCGACATTACCTCCACCGAAGCCTACGGCACCTCCCGCGCCAATGCCTACAAGATTCTGGAAGATACGCTCAACTTGAAAGATGTGCGCATCTATGACACCATCGAAGATGAGGAAGGCAGACCGAAGCGTGTCCTGAACAAAACGGACACCATGCTGGCACAGCAGAAACAACAAGTCATCAAGGATGCGTTTGCCAACTGGATTTGGAAAGACCCCCAGCGGCGTATTTCGCTGGTGCGGCAGTACAATGAGCTGTTCAACAGCAGCAGACCGCGAGAGTACGATGGTTCTCATATCCACTTTGTCGGTATGAACCCGGAAATTTCGCTCCGGGAACACCAGCGCAACGCCATTGCTCATGTACTTTATGGCGGTAATACGCTGCTTGCACACGAAGTTGGTGCCGGAAAAACTTTTGAAATGGCAGCCTCCGCAATGGAAGCCAAACGGCTGGGACTGTGCCAGAAAAGTCTTTTTGTGGTGCCAAATCACCTGACGGAGCAGTGGGCTTCGGAGTTCCTGCACCTTTATCCCAATGCCAAGCTGTTGGTGGCACGGAAAAAGGATTTTGAAACCGCCAACCGCAAAAAGTTCTGTGCCAGAATCGCCACAGGGGACTATGATGCGGTTATCATCGGACACTCGCAGTTTGAGCGTATTCCTCTGTCCTATGAACGGCAGGAACGCATTATTCAGGAACAAATCGATGAAACGCTTGCCGCCATCGAGGAACTGAAAGCCAATGCAGGCGAAAATTTCAGCATCAAGCAGATGGAAAAGACCCGCAAGACGCTGGAAACCAAGCTGGAAAAACTGCGCTCCGATGAGCGTAAGGACGATGTAGTTACCTTCGAGCAGTTGGGTGTTGACCGCCTGTTCGTGGACGAATCACACGCGTTCAAAAATTTGTTCCTCACGACAAAAATGCGTAATGTCGCAGGATTATCTACCAGCGAAGCGCAGAAATCGAGCGATATGTTCGGCAAGTGCCGCTATCTGGACGAGATCACAGGTGGGCGCGGCGTAGTGTTTGCTACGGGAACGCCCGTGAGCAACTCCATGTCGGAACTGTACACGGTCATGCGGTATCTGCAATACGGTACACTCCAGCAGAAAGGGCTGACACACTTCGACTGCTGGGCATCGACCTTTGGCGAAACCACGACCGCCATCGAACTAGCCCCGGAGGGTACGGGCTACCGTGCGCGTACCCGGTTTGCCAAGTTCTTCAACCTCCCAGAGTTGATGTCGATGTTCAAAGAGGTGGCCGACATCAAGACCTCTGACCAGCTTCATCTGCCTGTGCCGGATGCGAAGTTTGAAACCGTAGTGGCAAAGCCATCCGAGATTCAGAAAGAAATGGTGCAGGAACTGAGCAAACGTGCTGCGAAAATCCACTCCGGCGCGGTGGATGCGTCCGAGGACAATATGCTGTGCGTCACGAATGATGGCCGGAAGATTGGTCTGGATGTTCGCCTGATGAACCCCCTGCTGCCGGATGACCCCAACAGCAAGCTGAACACCTGTGTTCGGAACGTATTGCAAATTTGGGAGGAAGGCAAGGAGCAGAAACTGACGCAGCTTCTGTTCTGCGACCTCTCGACACCAAAGAACGATGGCAAATTCAATGTTTATGACGATGTTCGCAAGAAATTGGTTGCCGCCGGGGTGCCGGAGAATGAAGTTGAGTTTATCCACAATGCCGACACCGAAGCGAAAAAAGCCGCGTTGTTCTCCAAAGTGCGCTCCGGCGATGTGCGGATTCTGCTCGGCAGTACGGCAAAAATGGGAGCCGGAACGAATGTCCAATCGCGGCTCGTGGCAGTGCATCATCTGGATGTTGGCTGGAAGCCCAGCGACATGACCCAGCGCAACGGCAGAATCATCCGGCAGGGCAATCAAAACAAGGAAGTCAAGGTGTTCAATTACGTCACCGAAGGGACATTTGACAGCTATTTGTTCCAGACCCTTGAGAACAAACAGCGATTTATCTCGCAAATTATGACTTCCAAGTCCCCGGTGCGTTCCTGCGATGATGTGGACGAACAGGCGTTGTCCTATGCAGAGATCAAGGCATTGTGCGCCGGGAATCCTCTTATTAAGGAAAAGATGGATTTGGATGTGCAGGTCGCAAAGCTCAAGGTTCTGAAAGCCGACCACCAGAGCCAGAAGTTCCGGCTGGAAGATAAGCTGCTCACAAAATTCCCGGCTGACATTCAGGAAACGACTGCCTATATTGCTGGACTGAAATCGGATGCAGAACTTGCCGCCGTGCATCCGCAGGAGAAAGAGGGCTTCTGCGGCATCACCATCAAGGGCGTGGCCTACGATGAGAAAAAGACTGCTGGTGAGCGGCTTCTCCTTGCCTGTTCCGAACTGCCCAACAGTGAGGAGAAAGTGATCGGAAGCTATCGCGGCTTTGAACTGTCCCTGCGGTTCGACACCTACCACAGTGAGTATCAGGCTCTTTTGAAAGGGCAACGGAAATACCCGGTAGCACTGGGCAAAGACCCACTCGGCTGCATCATCCGTCTGGACAACTCTCTGAATAATTTCCCGGAGCGCGTCACTTCTGCCGAAAACGAACTGAATAACTTGAAACAACAGCAGGCAGCGGCACAGATCGAGGTAGAGAAGCCGTTTCCGCAGGAGGAAGAACTGGCTGAAAAGTCGGCTCGGCTTGCGGAACTGAACGCCCAGTTGGATGTGGACGAAAAGAATCACGAGCCAGAGCAGGATGAGGAAGAACAGGTGGATGAACCTCGCCGCCCCTCGGTGCTGGCGGCTCTGGAAGAAAAGGCCGACAAGGTGGAACCCATCAAGCCGTTCAAAAGCTATCTGGACAAGGATGGTGATGCACGATGAATGACCGCCGCGACCAACAGCTTCATTTTCGCGTCAGCAAGCAGGAACTGAAACGTATCTGGAGCAAGATGGAATCCAGCGGTATTTTGAGCATTGGTTCCTATCTGCGCAAGATGGCACTGGATGGCTACTGTCTGCATCTCGATTTGCCAGAGCTGCGGCGCATGGCCTACCTCCTGCAAATGTGCAGTAATAACCTGAACCAGTACGCCAAAGCTGCCAATGAAAACGGTCAGGTCTATACTGCCGATTTGGAGGATTTGCGCACCCGGTTGGACGAATTAGTAGAAGTCAGCAAGCAAATCCTTGCAAAGCTGACCGAATTGTAACTTTGCCCGCAGTCAAACACTGCGGGTTACATAAACTTTATTTGTACAAAAATCACCACTCGTCTTCGTCATCATCCTCATCGAGCAGTAAATCTTCAAATTCATCGGAATCGTCTGGTGCAAGACGCTCCGGGTGAAACCGCATATTAAATTGTTCCTGCGCCAGTTCCCGAATCTCTGGCCGCTTGTCGTGGGCTCTATTGTTCAGCCACTTGATCTGCTCTTTTGAAAGTCTCCACGGCAGAGAAAGCAGCTTATTCTCAATCATCTGTGCAGAACGCACATCAGGCGGCAGCGCGGCACACTTTTTGCAGATATGCGCTGCATGACCTTTGCCCGAAAACTTTTCATTTGCTTTATACTCGCCGCAGACTTTACAATAGTGTCCGTGCTTCTTCATGTGACCGTATTCCTTTCACAGATACTTTTTATCAGTGTACCAAATTTTGAAGTCAATTCCAATTCATTTTTAAGAAAAAGGGGGAGTTCGATGGCTGCAACACGATTGATAGCATTACACAAAAATAAAGGCAAATCGGTTGCGGCCTGCTTAAAAAGCCGCACGGACTATGCACAAAACCCGGAGAAAACCGAACAGGGCGAACTGGTCAGCAGCTACGAGTGCAGCCCCTTGACAGCGGACGAAGAATTCATGTTATCCAAACGGCAATATGAACTTGCCACCGGGCGCAGGCAGAAAAGTGATGTGATTGCCTATCAGATTCGGCAGTCATTCAAGCCCGGTGAAATTACCGCTGAGGAAGCTAATAAGGTGGGCTATGAACTGGCAATGCGGTTTACCAAAGGCAAATATGCTTTTATCGTTGCCACTCACACAGACCGGGAGCATATTCACAACCACATCATTTACAACTCTACTGCACTGGACAGCACCCGAAAATTCCGGGATTTTTTATTGTCCGGGCTGGCTGTGCAACGGTTGAGCGACTTGATCTGCTTAGAGCATCAGCTTTCTGTCATTGAGAAAAAGCCCTACCGAGAAAGACAAAAACGCACACTCTACCCGCCCAAAGAAAGCAATCGTGACCGCCTATGCAGCGTGATCGACACCATTCTGACTGAAAAGCCCAATGACTACGAAGATTTTTTGCAAAAACTGGAGCAGCAGGGCTATGAAGTCAAGCGCGGGAAATATACCTCCGTCAAAGGCGCACGGCAGAAGCGTTTTATTCGATTCCGCACTTTGGGCGCAGGATACAGCGAAGAAGAATTGAAAGCTGTGATTGCCGGAGAATCTGAGTACCATCCACGTCAGAAGCAACAGCCGAAAGAGAAACCGTTTAACCTTCTAGTAGATGTGCAGGCAAAGCTAGCCGAGGGTAAGAGCATCGGCTATGCACGGTGGGCGAAAAAGTACAATCTGAAAGAAATGTCCAAGACACTGATTTTCTTACAGGAGAAGAAAATCGGCAGCGTCGAGGAAATGCAGGAGCGCGTGGACGCTGCCACCGCCCGCTATCACGAGCTGGGCGATTCCATCAAGGCGAAGGAAGCACGCATGGCTGAGATTTCCGTTTTGCGGACGCACATCGTCAACTATGCGAAAACGCGCCCGGTATATGATGCCTACCGCAAGGCCGGATACAGCAAGCGATTTCTGGAAAACCATCGCGCAGAGATCACACTGCACAAGGCAGCAAAGGCGGCTTTCGATGATGCCAAGCTGAAAAAGCTCCCCAAGGTCAAGGAACTGGATGCAGAATATTCCAAGCTGCTGACAGAAAAGAAAGCAGCTTACCCGGACTACCGCAAAGCGAAAGACGAGATGCAGGAACTTCTTCGTGCGCAGCGCAACGTAGAACTGTTCTTTGCCGAAGAAAAGAACACCACCGAGAAAACACAGTCCAGATAAATGATGACAGCCTAGGGTTCTTCCTTATGGGAGAGTCCTAGGCTGTCTTTTTTGTTATAGAAGTGTTTGGAACAAACGCGCAGCCTGCATCGGCACGATGCAGATCGAAAGGGGTTTGGGCACAGCCCAACAAGCATTTTGAATTTGGATTTGAAAAATCCGATTCAAAAATTGCAAGTTGGTACCAACTTGCCCTGCTTGCAGAGTAGCTGCTCCTGTCAACTCCTGCGTCTGAAATTTTCAAGTCACTTCAATTTCGCAAGAATCTCGTCTGCGCTCATGCCACTAGCCAGCAATTTTTTCAGGATATCTTCTGCTTCAGCTTTTTTAGCGAATTCCGCAGCTTTGGTTTCAGCCTTAATCTTTTTGGCTTCAATCTTGACAATTTCCTTGTCGATGGACTTCAACTCTACCTTCTTGGCTTTCAGATCAGCTTTCAGTGCATCGATATTAGTGGTAATGGATGCGATTTCAGCAGTGACGGCTTCCTTTGCAGACTGCTTCTCAGCAATCTGTGCAGAGAAATCGGTAGTCGTTGTTGCGGTTTTAGCTTTGTTTTTGCTTCCCTTAGGTCTGGACATAGAATAGCCTCCGATATTTTGATAGCTTCAGTATAACACTAGCCTCCTAAATGTACAATCTTTTTATTTATCTGCTCTCAAGTACAAGGAATAATTCAAAAAGTGCCGGCTGCTCATCATCCGTATTATAGACACAAGTGTTTTAAAGAGCCAACAAATAATCATGCGACCTACTTTGCAGCAAAGCGATTATAATATTTTCAATCGCATTCTCTTCAATCGATTCAAACTTATCACATGTTCTCTATTTCCGAAGAAGATACCTCATTAGTTAATCTTGAAATATTTTTATTTACTAAAATATACACTTTGTCATTGTCTCGATAGGCTGTTGCAAAAATCTTTTTTTC
>OMCG01001730.1_pt1 | contig 12149 bp, 10 predicted proteins | sample 1674071 | NCBI WGS metagenome assembly OMCG01 (sample SAMEA103958139, study PRJEB25191) | human gut metagenome | biome: human-associated habitat [ENVO:00009003]; feature: intestine environment [ENVO:2100002]; material: feces | place: Germany | collected 2013/2015 | reverse complement strand
ACTATCGTAACCATATTATACATTTTCCTCCCCACAATGTATTCAAAATTTTAATATATGTTATTCATCTATTTTTACTTTCACGCTATGATTTATCCTATTGATATTTGATTTTTCCAAGAAGGCATCTTTAACTTTATTTGAAATATAATCACCTACCACAGAAGTACCAACATTAACTCCAATTGCACCACCATAAACAATCAAAAATGCTTTTCCTGGTCCAACCATAGGTATTTTATTCGCCGCATATGCGCCATAATAAGCAGATGTAACACCGCCAACAGCATATGCTCCTACATCTATAGCAACAGCCCATGCTAAATTTTTACCTTCATAGTTATTTATGTCGTTATTTATTGATATCATAAACCCTACTTTCTCAGCAGTCTTTGGCAACCCTTGTTTGTATAGTATGGTTGCTATTTCAGCAGGTAAATCAGCAACAGCAACAGTACTATTGGTAACTATAGATTTTTTCCAATCAAAAGATTCTTCACTATTTTTAGGTATAACTACGTATTCTCGACTGCCATCGTCATATTCAACCATGTTTATATTATTTTGTGCTGAAATTACTGCTTCTGCACTCTTTCCCTTGCTAGCTGCTTGTTCTGCATCTAAGTCATCATTGTTCTTCGTAGCACTAGATGCAGCACCAGCACCTGCTTCTGCATTTTTAGAAACAACCTCAGATATTACGCCACCTAAAGCTGCACTGAGCCATTGCATCATTGCAGGATCTTTACCAGCAATTTTTTCAATCTCTCCAATCACAAGCTTGTTGATTGCTGTCGCACTCGCTCCTGCCAGAAAGTCCCCGCTGGTAAGCTTGCTCATAATGCCGCCTACTAATGCATGATACAGAGCCTTCTGTTCTTTAGTACCTTTCATGTAGTGGATTTGGTTAAAGGCAACTTCTCCAAAAAGTCCAGCCAGCTCCTGACGTTCTTCGACCTTGGTCTTATCAAAGATTTCTCCCAGCTTATTGAGGCTGTTTTTAGTATCACGATTAAGTCCAGCTAGGTCTTGTTTCTGATTTTCTTTATCCCTGATTTCGATTTCACCTTCAGATACAGTTGCCTTGGTTGTGCTTTCTGCATCATCCTTGGCACCTACACCAATGTTGGGTGTTGCACCAGCATCTTTATGCTCTGCTCCAGGAGATGTGTCAACATTGATACCAGCTCCACCAGCTTTATAATCCGCTTTGTTTTTAATATCTTCATAGGTCAGTGTGCCTGTGGAGATTTTATTTTTTCCTTTTTCAGCTTCACTAGAGATAATACCGCCTTTAAGGTCGGTGTTTTCACCTACGTTAATGTCAAAGCCTTCTTTACCTGCGTAGATACCGCTCTGGTCGGTTACGCTTTTATATTTGCTGTCAACGTCGCTCTTGCCAGCACTACCAAAGATACCGATTTTATTAGCACTATCTTTATTGCCAAAAGGCATACCTATACCAAAGCCAGCAGAAGAGTTCTTTTCTTCATAAGAATTCTTATCCTGCTTGCTTTCAATATTAAGGTCTCCACCTACGTTGCCGGTTACTTTTTCACCACTCAGCTTACCACCTTTAACATTGGTATCCTTGCCGCTGGTGAAGTCCAGGTTCTTATCTGCCTTTACAGTGCTTTCATTGTAGGAGGTGCTGTTGGCATCTACTTCGCCTTTGCTCTTGCTGCCGCTTATGGTTACGCTGCTTACCTGACCTGTTGCAATATCAAAGCCTACGCCTACACTTGCACTGCTGGACTTGGAATCCTGCTCCAGCTTGTTGGTTGTTTTAGACGCAGTTATATTAAGGTTTTCTTTAGCATTTAAGGTAACGTCCTTGCCTTCAACATTGCTGCCCTTAATATTAATGTCTTTTTCTGTAGAGGTAATCTTTACATCACTTTCAGCTTTGACATTGCTGCCATTGGCAACTACGGTTGTGCTGCTGCTTTCGCTCTTGCTCTTGGTGCTGCCAATGCTTACGTTAATAGAGACTCCCTTGGACGGGTCTTTTACAGCATCTTTTATCAGGCCTGCATTTTTCTCAATGGATTCTACAGCCTTATAGCCATGAAGCGCAGCAAGGCGTTTGTCTTCTACCTGATTTGCACGCTCTACGTGGCTTACTGCTTCGTTTACCTTGTCAATTACCTGCCCACCAATGGACACACTGATGCCGCTGCGCTTAAATTCATGTTTTTCCTGTGCGTTATAAATGCTGTCAGTGTTTTCTATATTAACATTGCTGCCGCTGATGTTAATATTCTCTTTAGCGATAACGCTGCTGCCTTTAATATTGGCGTCTTTTTGAGCTTCAAGGCCTACGCTGCCCTTTAAGCTGCCTACAGTGCTGCCGACCTGTTCAGTGTTCTGGTTGGCATACTGGTCTTTCCTCTTTTCCTTGCCAATAATAAAGCCTAAGCCGCCTCCGCTAAGAAGTCCGCTCTTCTTGACAGATTTAATATATTCGCTTTCACTCTTCTCTTCTGCGCTTTCAATATTCAAGTTACCACCTGCTTTTACGCTTACGTCATTGTCAGCTGCTACGTTGCTGCCTGTGACGTTTGTATCCTTGCCACTTTGAATATCTACACTGCCTGCAGAGACATTACTGCTTACTACGCCGTTTACATTGCTGTAGTCATAAATATCAGTAGTCTTGGAGGAAAGGAAGCCACTGGATTTCTCGTGGGATTCGTGGAGCTTTTCGTGGTATTCATTCTCATTGGTAATATTGACGTTGCCACCTGCAGCCAGGCTGGCCTTGCCTTCCCCACTGGTAAGGCTGCTGCCCTTGACGTTAATATCACTGCCTGCAGAGACAGAGATATCCTCTTTGCCTGCAATATTGGTTCCTTTTACCTTTTCATCCACTACCTTGTCATGGTAGTAGTTGCTGCCACCACGGCTGCCTACCTGTGTTTCCTCACTATAGCTGTCTTTTACGGCGTTGATATTCACATTGCCACCTGCATGGACAGCAGTGTCTTTATCTGCAGCAATGAGTCCGCCTTGGATATTTACATCACTGCCTGCGTTGATATTCACATTTCCGCCGGTAAGCACGCTCTGCTGGTTCTCAACGCTATGGATTTCTGCTGAGGAACCTGGGCATACTACGCCTACGTGCTTTTCGTCGGCTACTGTTACTATATCAACATTTTGTCCTGCATTCAAGTCAAGCTTCTTATCTGCTGCAAGCACGCTGCCTTTATTGATAATATCCTTTTCAGCATTGATGCTGAGATTTTGTCCAGCACTAATAGAACCAGCGTTACCTACAGTTTTCTGGTTCAGTCCTTTATACTGGCTTTCTTTTACATTGGCCTCATTAATGACATTTTCACCTTTAAGGATTGCATCCACTCTGGCACGGATGCTGCCGCCCTTGTTGGTGATGTTCTTGTCCGCATCCAGCTTGACGCTTTCACCAGTGATACGGCCACCAAGGTTATTGATGTTCTCACCTTTAAGGTCTACTGTTCCGTCAGCCTTGATGGTGCCAATGTTTTCAATATTCTCTTTGGAGTAGATGGCTACATCTCCACCTACGATAAGTGCTCCGTCATTAGTCAGGTCCGCTGCTCGTACAGAAGCAAGGAATACTTCGGGTACAAGAACCTTCTGTCCGTTTACCTCTTCTTCTACCAGCCATACTATATCACTGGTCAGGGATGCCATCTGCTCTGCGGTCAGGGCTACGCCTATTTCAAGGTTCAGCTCCTCAGCTGCTACGGCACCTGCTTCCATGAGGGCCGCAAACTGCTCCATGTCGCTTCCATAGTCACCAAGATATGGTCTGCCTGTGAGCTTTGCAATCTGCTCGATGACAAACTTCTGCTAAAAATAACCATCGCCAAGTCGTTTGCCAACCTTTTCCGGATCTGCCTTTACACGCTCCAAGAGGTAGTCACTGGAAAGGAATTCGTGGTAGTCCGCATACTTCTTGTTGGTCTCGATAAGGTACTTGGCACTAGGGTCATTATTAAGCTTATAAATCTTGCTGCTTACATTAAGGCTTTCAATTCCTAAAAGCTTGTCCTGATTCAGAGGATTGTTTTCTGTAGCACTGTTGCCGGAAAGCTTGTCCTCAACATCTGTAGGAACAGTCTTTTCCCTGTCTTCATACTGCTTGCCGTCTGCTTCCAGTGTCTTGTTGACGGTTTTTGCTGCATTGATCTTCACGCTGCCTGTAGCACAAAGCACAGCAAGACGTTCGCTGTCCGCACCAGGCTTCTGGTCATATACATTATGATCCTCATAAGGAATGACAGTTGTGCCATATACCCAGTGGCAACCAATATGCCACCTTTTATGCTTCTTATACTTCCAATAATGGTTATCCTGTCCCAGATCATCGTGATGAATCGTACCCTGATAACCAATATTTTCTACTACATTACCTGCATCAATGGTCAAATCCTTGCCGGCCATGATCTTGCTGTAATGGTTGGTTACATTATTATCTGCATTAATAGTGATGCTGCCGCTGGCAATGATGTTGGCATCATTAGTTTCTTCCTTAATGACGCCTGTATGGATGGTTCTTGTAAATTCACGCATAGCATCATAATAACGTGAACCTTCAAGATGGGGAATCTTGTAGGATATGTATTCATAGGTAACATCCCAGTCAGTAACAAACTTATCCTTGACGTTTTCTACATTGCCTGCGTTTATGGTGATATTCTTCTCACTCTCAATATCACTGGAACGGTTGAGAAGAGTATTTTCCGCATTCAAAGTAAGGTCTCCTGCTGCACTTATTACGGAGCCCTGCTTATAATTACTGTTATTCCTGTTGTAGATATTATCTGCGCTTATCTCACCGCTGGCGCCTACAGCAATCAGTCCGTCCTCATTAACAAAATCCTTGTCCGTTCTTTCTTTGAGGTTTCCGGATACAAAAATGCTGCCCAGGCTTTGGTTGGTAAAGCTGCCTGCAAAAATATCCGCATCTTTTCCGACACCAATATAGCTACTGTCTTCGTTGGTAAGAATGCCGACTTCGGCTGTCAAATTGCCCTGTACGTCCATGGCAGATCTGGTATTCAGCATATTATCTGCTAAGATGATGCTGTCATTACCTGTATGTATGCTGCCCATATCCTTATTGACAAGGCTGCCAGCAGTAATCTTGCTGTTGCCATCAAAATAGATATTTGCTGCAGTATTGGTTACGGTGCGTTTACCATTAAGCTCCAGATCCTGACCTGTCATGAGGGCAGTATTGGCATTAGTAATATCCATACCACTTACCTTCATGGTCTGGCCTGCAAGCATTGTAGATTTATTGTTGTCCATGGATGCATCTGCTTTTACATCCATATTCTCTGCTGCAGAGATAAGTGAATTAGCTTCATTTACAATACTTCCTGCAGCGATAGTGGCATCTGCACCTGATTTTAAGGTAGACTTCTCCTGATGCAGTCTGCCTGCTACAGTGATGTCCATATCCTTGCCGGATTCTATATAGCCATTCTCAGTATTCTCCAAGGTTCCCGCATGGATAACAACGTTTTCCTTGCCGCCTATCTTGCTGGTATTCTCTAAAAATCCGTCTGCAGAAATATGCAGCTCATTGCCCCACAGCTCGCTGCGGTCTACAGTAAGATTATTGGTAACTATATCAAGCCTTTTAGGATTACGTCCGTTAAGTCCATCTCCGTTTACCAGCATGTCTCCCTTAGAGCTGCTGAACTTCATATTGCCATCTGCCCAGTTAGTTACTTTGCCTGTAGAAATGATTACATTATCCGTATAGAATAATTGCACGCACAACCTACTCCGCACTGCCGCGCAAAATAGCCTCTAGTGTGCGAATCGCCCGCACGTTCTCCTCAACATCATGCACGCGCACCATCTGTGCCCCTGCGTAAATTGCCTGCAGACTCGTCGCAATCGTTCCCTCCAAACGCTGCTCTGCCGGTACACCGCCCAGCACAGCACCAAGCGTACTCTTGCGCGACGCCGCCAGCAGCACAGGATAACCAAAGCTCGTCAAAGCCTTCAGGTCACGCATCAACAGCAAATTCTGCTCCACATTCTTGGCAAAGCCGATACCCGGATCCAGAATAATCTTATCCGCACTCACACCACGCTCACGCAAAAGCTGCGCTCTCTGCGCCAGATAAACGGCAACCTCCTGCACAACATCCTTGTACTCGCAGTTCTGCTGCATATTCTTCGGCGTACCGCGCATATGCATAAGAATAATCGGCGCTTTAGTTGCCACAACCACGTCAGCCATGCGCGGGTCAGCCTCCATCGCACTGATATCGTTGATAATATCAGAACCCGCAGCAATAGCTGCCTCCGCCGTATCCGCACGATAGGTATCAATAGAAATAACAGCATCGGGATAAGCCTTGCGCAAAGCAGCAATCGCCGGAACTACGCGGCGGCGCTCCTCCTCCCCATCAACGCTGTCGCTGCCCGGACGGGTAGACTCACCGCCGATATCCAGCACACCGGCACCCGCAGCAAGCATTCTGCCTGCACGCTCCACCAGCTCCTCCATAGCAGGAACACGGCTGCCCTCATAAAAGGAATCGGGCGTAACGTTCAGAATACCCATCACGCACATCTTCTCATAGGTCAGCACTCTGCCGTCAGCCAGAGTAGTGCACAGCTTTTGCGGTGTCAGCGCCATCTCCAAATCAATAGCAGCCTGCGGAATGCCAAAGTACGGCATCTGTGCCAGCTTCTTCAAAAGCACCTTATAATGCTTCAGCGTACCCAAAAGCAGGATATCAACATACTTCGCAGCACAGGTAACAGCACCCACCGGTGTTACGGCGTCGCCGCCCACCGCCAGCATCTCCTGCTTGATAATATTCGCTGCCGGCGTACGCACACCAAGCAGCTTGAACGGAATAATCTCCGCCTTATGCGCAAAAATAGGCAGACTGTCGGCATGAGCGCCGATACTTGCCAGCGCTGCCTCCAAGCCTTCACGGTTAACCTTTAATAACATTCATTCTCACCTTTTTCCACAACAGCAAAAGCGTTATGATTATGGATGCTTTCCATGCTCTCCACCTCTGCACGATACCAGGTAATACGCTTATCCGCCTCCAGACGCAAAGCAACCTCACGCACAGCATCCTCTACAAAACGCGGATTTTCATAAGCATGCTCCGTAACATATTTTTCATCGGGGCGCTTCAAAAGACCGTAAAGCGGCGTGCTTGCGGAAGCCTCGGCATATTCCACCAGCTCCTCCAGCCACACCATTTCCTGCGCCTCAACCTCTAGCTTCGCCCAGGCGCGCTGATTATGCGCACCGTATTCGCTGATTTCCTTGGAGCAGGGGCACAGCGTCTGCACCGGCACAACAGCTGTAATGCGCCAACGCAGCTTCTCGCCCTTCTCGGCCTTATACACGCAATCAATATCCATCGGCGCTTCCATACCGCTCACAGGAGCCTTCTTCGTTACAAAATACGGGAATTTCAGCTCGATAAAAGCTCTTTCAGCCTGCAGATGCTGCTTCAGCTGGTCTAAAATTGCCTCCACATCAGCAAGGCCCACAGGACCGAGAGTACGCAGACACTCCACAAAACGGCTCATGTGCGTACCGCGCATATCATGCGGCAAATCAACCGCCAGTGTTACCTCTGCTACGCTGTGCTGCGTACCGCGTGCTTTATCGCGCAGCTCAATCGGCCAGCGCAGGCCCTTTATTCCCACATGCTTCAAAGGAATATTGCGTAAATCCTTTTCGCTTTGTACATCCTTCACGTCATTCACCTCTGTACACGCAGCCACTGGTGCGAGTTTCCCAAACTTCTACTTCATATAAATGATAATGGTCGCTCTTAAGCAGCTCAACCAGCTTATTCCAAACCCAGACGCTGATATTTTCCGCAGAAGGCACCGGCAGAATATCATTCAGGCAGGCGTGGTCCAAATGTGCCAGCACCTCTTCCTTCACAAGATTCTTCAACTTGATAAAATCAATAACCATACCCTCGTGGTCGGGAGTGCCCTCTACCTTTACCACCAGCTTATAGGTATGACCGTGCAAATGCTCGCACTTGCCGTTATACGCAGGCAGATAATGCGCAGCGTCAAAATCAAATTCCTTAATAATTATCATTTATATTCTCCTCCATAAAGGGTTAAATCAGCAAAGCCGTTTTGGCGCAGTGCCTCATAAGCCACAATCGCCACGGAATTGGACAAATTCAAAGAGCGTGCATCCTCAATCATCGGAATACGGATGCAGCTTTCGGGATATTCGTGCAGCAAGGTTTCCGGCAGGCCGGCAGTTTCCTTGCCGAAAATCAGCAGGCTGTCCTGAGCATACTGAACATCGGCATAAGAGCTGTGTGCCTTCGTCGTCAGGAAATACTTAGGATTATCCTTATATTTTTCCAGCACCTCATAAACGCTGTCATAATAATGGATATCAACAAGATGCCAATAATCCAGACCCGCACGCTTCAAATATTTATCCTCCACGGAAAAACCAAGCGGACGGACCAAATGCAGGTGGCAGCCGGTTGCTGCGCACAGACGTGCAATATTACCGGTATTGCCGGGAATTTCCGGTTCAACTAAAACTATATGCATTTTACTGAATGCCTCCTCAGCTGACTGCTGCACAGTCGTTAATTTATTTTTTCTCCTGCAGTATTTCAGAAACTCTCTGCTTCATACTGCGTTTCTTTTTATTCTTTTCCTTAACCGGTTCAGCCGGTGCCGGCTTAATCTCCGGCTCAACAGGCTGCTGTGCCAGGATTTTCTGATAGGTGGCCATAATCTTTTCGCAATACAGCGAGCCCATCGCCCAGGTACCGTTCAAACCGTACCAGGTGTTGACAACACCGCGCTCCAGGCGGATATTATGCGCCAGATCATAGCGCGGATCGACAATATCCGTTGAAGGACGCTTCGTCTGCGTGTAAGCCAGCAGATGCTGGATGTGCGCACGCACTCCCAGCTGCGGCGTAGCAAAGGACGCACCGCGCACACCGCCGCCGATAGTACCAAGACCGCAGAAATTGTTCTGATGATGCAGCACATCACCGCCATAACGGTAAGCACCGGTTTCAACCAACGATTGCGCCAGGGCAAGATCGGGACGCACGTTTTCACGCTTAGCCTCCTGCCAGTACAGCTCAACCAGCTCCTCTACCGGGCAGGCTAGCTTCACAGCAGGGTTAGCCGCTAAAATATAGGCAACAGCCTGCGCCTTGCTGGCAATCGCCTCACCGTAAATAGCGATATTACGGTAATCATCCGGTAGCTGAGTACCGGAAAAATAGAACTTGCCGTCCTTCTCCTGCAGCAGCGACGGACGCGGAGCGGCAGGAACATTTATCGTACCGGCAGGCGGTTTAGCCACCGGTTTGGTAGATACTACAATTTTATCCTTTTCCTGAGTTATTTGGACAGCGCGCTGCTTTTTGTTGAGCAGCTTCTTATCCTTTTTATCAGCGATAATCGTCTGCTTGGAGGCCGGTGCTTCATCAGCGACCTCGCGCACGGTTGCCGCACACACGCCGGCATAGAGCGACAGACCCAGCAGAACACACGCAAAAGTAATTTTTTTATATTTCATAGCGCATTACTCCTATATATATCACGCTATCAATTTTACCGCACTTGAGGCAAAATTGTAAAGTTTTTCCCACCCCTGCAGTGAGGAATTCACAAAAAAGTAGATTTAAGCTATAATATTTATAAGATAACATCCAAGCGCTATCTTATTTAACATCAAGTAGCAATCAGCTTGTTAAATTAAGGAGGGAAAATTATGTCCGCAAAATTCCATTTCATCAACCATGCCTGCTTTATGCTGGAAAAAAATAATTCCGCTATTATCTTCGACCCGTATCTGGACGATAATTCGGAAGGACTCACCGCCAAAGACATTAAGGTTGATTATATTTTCGTCAGCCACGGTCACTTCGACCATTTGGGCAGTGCCTTTGAAATCGCCAAAAATTGTGACGCTACCATCATCTCTACTGCCGAAATCTGCGGTCTGGCGCAGGAAGCCGGCTGCAAAGCGCACGCTATGCATCTTGGCGGCACCTTTAAGTTTCCCTTCGGCAAGGTACGCCTGACGCTGGCCTTCCACGGCAGCGGCGTTCCCGGTGGTCACGCCTGCGGCATCGTCATTGATTTCTACGGCACTAAGCTGTACTTCGCCGGTGACACCGCACTGTTTAGCGATATGCAGCTGCTGCCCAAGCTCGACGCCTTTGAATACGCAGTGCTTCCTATCGGCGGCAACTTCACTATGGACCCCAATGATGCACTTATCGCCTGCAAGCTGCTGCAGGCAAAATACGTTATCCCCGTACATTACAACACCTGGCCGCCCATCGCTCAGGACGTTGAAGCCTTCAAGGCCGCCGTTGAGGACGAAACCGACAGCAAGGTGCTCATTGTAAAACCGGGCAATACTATTGATATCGACTAAAATTTAAAACTTCAAAAACTTACGCCACGAAGCGTTCTTATTCACGTCGCAGTTGCCGCAATTGTTGCACTGCGACGTTGTTTTTTCTCCGAAATATTCCAGCAGTACCTTGCGCAGGCACATGGATGTATTGCAATAATTGGTCATTTTACTCAGCAGCTGCAGCTCGTGCTCCTTCCAGGTCAGATCCGGCTGATCGTGGCCGATAAGATAGGTGTTGACCGCAATATCCGCCTTATCGTAAAGCAGCAGACATTCCGCAGGCAGGCCGTCACGCCCTGCGCGTCCTGCCTCCTGATAGTAGCTTTCGATATCCTTGGGCATATTATAATGCACCACAAAGCGTACATCCGGCTTATCAATGCCCATACCGAAGGCATTTGTTGCCACAATCAGCGGCACGCTGCCGCCGACAAAAGCATTCTGATTCTCACGCCGCTCCTCCGGCGTCAATCCCGCGTGATAGCGCAAGGCACTGAAGCCCTGACGCCGCAAAAGCTGCGTCACGCTTTCCACCTTGTTGCGCGTAGCACAGTAAACTACGCCGCAATCCTTTTTATGCTTGCGCATAAACTCCAACAGCGAGCGCTCCTTATCCTGCGTGCGCTGCACGGCAAAATGCAGATTAGGCCTGTCAAAGCCCGTCACCACAATTTTTGCCTCCGGAATGCCTAGGCGTTTGATAATATCACGGCGTACATCCGGTGTAGCCGTAGCAGTAAAGGCTGCCACCAGCGGCTTCGTCGGCAAGGCCTGAATAAAATCGGGGATATTATAATATTCCTTACGAAAGCTGTGTCCCCACTGCGATACGCAGTGCGCCTCGTCCACCGCCACCATCGTAATATAAGCCTGGCGGGCGAAATCAATAAACTGCTGGTTGACCAATCGCTCCGGTGCCACATACAAAAACTTGCACTGCTTGTTGAGCGCAGCATGCAGCACTCTGCCGTACTCGTTGCTGCTCATGCTGCTGTCCAGATAAGCTGCCGGAATACCGCGAGCCGTCAGTACCTCCGCCTGGTCCTTCATCAGCGATATCAGCGGCGAAATGACCAGCGTCACGCCCTTCAGCAGCAGCGAAGGCAGCTGAAAGCAAATACTCTTGCCTGCACCCGTAGGCAGCACTGCCAGCACAGGCTGTCCGTGTAATATTTCACTTATAATTTCTTCCTGCCCTGTGCGAAAGCTGCTGTAGCCATAAAAATGCTGCAGCGCGCGGTGCAGAAAATCACTGTCTATAATACGTGCCATAAAGCTCCCTTGCTTCGAATAATTGATATTGTAAAAAGTATAGCATATAAGCACTTTTATGTAAAATAACTTTCGTTTTTTCTATAATCGGCTAATAAAAAACAGGTACAGCCTAAGCTGTACCTGAATTTGTTACTTCAAGCGTCTAATTAGTGTTTACGTGCGTTGAAGCATTCGCGGCAGTAAACCGGACGATCGCTGGGTTTGAACGGTACCATGGTCTCTTTACCGCATTCAGCGCAAACTGCGGGGAACATTTCGCGTTGCGGACGGTCGTTCTGTACGCCCATGCGTTGTTTGCGAGCTTGACGGCAAGCCGGGCAACGGCGCGGTTCGTTAGTGAAGCCCTTTTCTGCGTAGAACTCTTGCTCGGAAGCGGTGAATACGAATTCGTTGCCGCACTCGCAGCAGGTTAAAGTCTTGTCTTCTTTCATTGTTTAATCACTCCTAATCATAGATAGAA
>OMCG01001724.1_pt1 | contig 12200 bp, 10 predicted proteins | sample 1674071 | NCBI WGS metagenome assembly OMCG01 (sample SAMEA103958139, study PRJEB25191) | human gut metagenome | biome: human-associated habitat [ENVO:00009003]; feature: intestine environment [ENVO:2100002]; material: feces | place: Germany | collected 2013/2015 | reverse complement strand
GCCGCACCTCGCTCGCCGTATCGGCACTTAGAATTATGCGGTATTGCCTTTATATGATGAAATTTGTATGGTTGTTGGCGCGTGGGACAAAAGAATCCCACCCCACTTTATTTTACACCGCACAAGCGATTGATTCAACCGCAGTTTGGGCAATCCAATGCGAGTGTATGGTATATGCTGCCTTCAAGATCTTTCCAGGCAAAGCCGGAATCGGTCAGCATCATATAGGAATGGGCGCTGTTTTCCTTCGGGATGGCAACGGAACCAGGGTTCAGATACAAATTGCCGCTGCCAAATTCCTGCCAGGCGGGCACATGAGTGTGGCTGTGCAGCAAAATATCCCCCTTGGCAAGCGGCGGCAGGCAGGCCGTGTTGTAATGGTGGCCGTGGGTGGCAAACACTGCGCGGGAACCGGCATACAGCAGGGCATAGTCGGCCAAAATCGGGAAGTCCAGCACCATCTGGTCCACCTCGGTATCGCAGTTGCCGCGCACGCACAGCAGCCGCTCCCGCAGGGGATTCAGCATGGCAATTACCTCTTTGGGGGCATAGCCCTCCGGCAGGTCGTTGCGGGGACCGTGGTACAGAATATCCCCCAGCAGCAACAGCTTGTCCGGCTGCTCGCGCTCCATGGCGGCAAGCAGCTGCCTGCAGTAAAAAGCCGAACCGTGCAGGTCGGATGCAATCATCAGTTTCATGGCAGTTCCTCCGGCGGTGGGCTTGACGCAGCACACGGCCTTATACTATAATAATATCAATCGACCGGCAGGAAGCCGGCCTTTGCGGCGCAGAAGCGCCCAACATCCTGGTGCATGCTGCACCGTATGGCAGATGACAACTTGATATTGCTTTGATGATAGATATGCAGAAGGTATCGTGTTCCCCAGCAGGGGGACGGGATATTTTCTGCATTTTGTTTTTGTGGATTTTTATGCGGTGTTGCCTTAGTTCCGGCAGCCGTCCAGCACGGCCGCGGCGGCCTGCTCCACCAGGGTGCCGATGGGGGCGCTTACCCCCACCACCAGGGTATCGCACCGGTTGGCGGGGATCAGGATACGGCGGGCATCGCTTTGGGCTACGGCCTGCGCCATGGCGGGGGTGATTTCGCCCAGCAGGGCGTCGGCCATCACAATGCCGATGGGCCCCAAAATGACATCCGCCCGGCGGCAGCCCACCACCACGGCGTTCTCGCCGGTGGCAGCGCGGTCAGCCCCGGCTTTCAGCATGGCGGAAGTGGCCGCGCTGTTGGTGCCAATGGCCGTTACCACCGCCTGCGGAACGGCCTTTTTAACGGCGGCAACCAGCTGGCGGCCCAGCCCGCCGCCCTGTCCGTCAATCACAAGAATTTCCATAAAAGAAAACCTCTTTCTTTATCTCTGTTTTACCATCATCGTATCATGGTGTTCTGCTGCTGTCAAACTGTGGAATCAAATAAAAAAATAGAATGTGAGGAGTTTGAATCATGAAAACATCCACCCGTAAGCTGACCCTTTCCGCCCTGTTTTTGGCCCTGGGCCTGGTGCTGCCGCTTATCACCGGGCAGATCCCGCAGATCGGCAAAATGCTGCTGCCGATGCACATTCCCGTGCTGCTGTGCGGCATGGTATGCGGCTGGCCGTATGGCCTGGCCGTTGGCGCGGTAATGCCGCTGCTGCGCGGGCTGCTGTTTGGCATGCCGGTGCTGTACCCCACCGGCATTGGCATGGCGTTTGAGCTGGCTGCCTATGGCGCGGTGATCGGCCTGCTGTATGCCAAGCTGAACAAGCGCGGCGTGGCGGGCGTTTATATGGCGCTGGTGCCCGCCATGCTGGCCGGGCGCGCTGTGTGGGGCGTGGCCCAAACCGTGCTGCTGGGCCTTGGCGGCAATGGCTTTACCATGCAGATGTTCATTGCCGGTGCATTTGCCACCGCGCTGCCGGGCATTGTGTTGCAGCTGGTGCTGATCCCCGTGGTGATGGTGGGGCTGGAACACGCCGGTGTGCTGCGCGATACGGTGTAAACGAAAGAAAAATACAAAATGTATAATTTCCGCGGCTGGTAAAATTTTTACCCGCCGCGGCTTTTTTTGCGGCCAAGTATCTGCTATAATAAGGGCTGTGTAAATGTTTGATAAATAACGAACACTTCCTGAAACTGACTTTGAGGAAGAAGGTGCTGTTATGAATACAGCGAAAGAACTGTATGACCGTTGGCTGGCCCAGCCGGAACTGGATACCGCTGTGGCGGAAGAACTGCACGGCATTGCCGGGGATGATGCTGCTATCACGGACCGTTTTTACCGTGACCTGGAATTTGGAACCGGCGGCCTGCGCGGTGTGCTGGGGGCGGGCACCAACCGCATGAACCTGTACACGGTGCGCAAGGCCACCCAGGGCCTGGCCGATTACCTGAACGCGACCGACCTGCCCAAAAAGATCGCCATTGCGCATGACAGCCGCAATAACGGCGAACTGTTCACCCGCGAAGCTGCCCGCGTGCTGGCGGCAAACGGCATTACCGCCTGCGTGTACCCGCGGCTGGAGCCCACGCCCGCACTTTCCTGGGCGGTGCGCTATCTGGGCTGCGGGGCAGGCGTCTGCATTACAGCCAGCCACAACCCGGCCAAGTACAATGGCTATAAAGTGTATGGCGCCGATGGCTGCCAGATCACGCTGGAAGTGGCAGATAAAATTCTGGCTGCAATCGAAAAAGTGGACTGCTTTGACGGCGTAAAGCTGGTGGATTATGAAGCCGGTGTGCAGGCAGGCCGCATTGTGAGCATTGACGACAAATGCCTGGATGATTTTGTACAGGCTGTATATGACCAACGCGTTGGCGATGGCACCGGCATTGAGCAGCTCAAGCTGGTGTACACCCCGCTGAACGGCACCGGCCTGGAGTGCGTAAAAAAACTGCTGGCCAAGCTGGGTGTGACCCATGTGACGGTGGTGCCGGAGCAGGAAACACCGGATGGGAATTTCCCCACCTGCCCGTATCCCAACCCGGAAATCCGCGAAGCCATGCAGAAGGGCCTGGAACTGTGCGATAAAGTACACCCGGATCTACTGCTTGGCACCGACCCCGACTGTGACCGCTGCGGCACCGCTGTGCCGGACGGCAAGGGCGGCTACCGGCTGATCACCGGCAACGAGATGGGCATTATCCTGCTGGATTATATCTGCCGCACCCGCCTGGCCCGCGGCACCATGCCCAAGGATCCCGTGGCCGTGACCACCATTGTTTCCACCGATATGGCAACGCCGGTTGCCAAAAAGTACGGTGTGGAGCTGCGCCGCACCCTGACCGGCTTTAAGTTCATCGGCGAGCAGATCGGCAAGCTGGAAGCAGAGGGCCATGTGGAACGCTATATCTTTGGCTTTGAGGAGAGCTATGGTTACCTGTCCGGCGGACATGTGCGGGATAAAGATGCCGTGAACGCCACGCTGCTGGTGTGTGAAGCCGCCGCCTGGTATGCCCAGCAGGGCATGACGCTGCTGGATGCCATTGAAGCGCTGTACAAAGAGTTTGGCTATTACCGCAACGCTCTGTGCAGCTTTGCCTTTGAGGGCGAAACCGGCATGTACACCATGCAGAACCTGATGAAGACTCTGCGCACCGACCCGCCCAAAGAGATTGCGGGCTCTGCGGTGGAGCGTGTTGCGGATTATGATACTGATGGCACCGGCCTGCCCCGCGCCAACGTGCTGGAATACCACCTGGCGGGCGGCCACAAGCTGATGGTGCGCCCCTCCGGCACCGAGCCGAAAATCAAAGTGTATCTGTCCGCCGTGGGCAAGAGCGAAGCGGAAGCCGATGCGGTGAACGCGGAGCTGGCGAAGGCGGCGGAAATGCTCATGAAGTGAGTTAGGGGGTAGGAGTGAGGAGTTAGATGGGAGAATTAGAAATTAGGAATGAGTAATTAGAAATGAGTAATTAGGAATTTTGCGGTAAGGGCCAGGCCCGGCGGTTTGATCTGTAGGGCACGATGCCCTCATCGCGCCGGGGAGAGACCCTGCCGGTTGCTATAAACGCTGCCAATATTTGTAGGGGACGATGCTTGCATCGTCCCGCGGACGGGCCGCGCCACATCATTCGCCGCAAGGCAACGGGCGCACAATGTGCGCCCCTACGGGATTAGGTAACGAAAAACATCTAAGGCAACACCGCACAATTCCCGCCTTACGGCTTAAGCACCGCTCCGGCATCTGCCGCACCTCGCTCGCCGTATCGGCACTTAGAATTATGCGGTATTGCCCTAAATACAATTTCTAATGCGGTTTTCGCGATTTCTGATTTTTCTATGAATTTTTGACTTCTTGATGCTTTTACTTTTTCAGATACACCCTAGGATACACAAAATAGATTGATAAAATATGTCAGCAGCAGAGGTGACAAAATGGAATTCTCGAAAGACTTTTTGTGGGGTGCGGCATCGGCAGCGGCACAGGTGGAAGGCGCCTGGAATGAGGATGGCCGTGGGCCGAGCATCTGGGATGTGCTGTACCCCGGCCACACCAAATATAACGAGGGCCCTCTGCAGGCGTGCGACCACTACCACCGCTACCGTGAAGATGTGGCACTGATGAAAAAGATGGGGCTGAAAAGCTACCGCTTCTCGGTCAGCTGGTCCCGCATCCTGCCCGATGGCACGGAAAAAATCAACCAGAAAGGCATTGAGTTCTATCAAAGCCTTGTGCGGGAGCTGAAAGCCGCGGGCATTGAGCCGATGGTAACGCTGTACCATTGGGATTTGCCGTATGCGCTGTATTTGCAGGGCGGATGGAAGAACCCGCAGATCCCGGATTGGTTTGCAGCGTACACCAAAATTGTGGTGGAAGCCCTGTCTGACCAGGTACAGTATTGGATGACCCTGAACGAGCCGCAGTGCTTTGTGGGCATCGGCCATCTGCAGGGGCGGCATGCGCCGTTCCTTGATGAACCGGCCAGCCTGCGCCCCGTGACCCGCCATGTACTTTTGGCCCATGCCAAAGCGGTACAGACCATCCGCCAGTATGCAAAGCTGCCGCCTAAGGTGGGGTATGCTCCCACCGGACCGGTGTTTTCGCCCTGCGGGGACGAAAGCGAAGCCGCCATCGCCGAAGCTTACCGCCGGACGATGGAGGTGGAAGGCTGCTATTCCATCAGCTGGTGGTGCGACCCCGTTCTGCTGGGCAGGGTGCCGGAGCCGATGGCCAAAGCCCTGGGGGCGGATGTGTTCACCCCGCAGGAACTGGAGCTGCTGCACCAGCCGCTGGATTACCTGGGCTTTAACGTCTACAATGCCTGCGCGGCCCAGCAGCCGGGCAGCGAGTATACCGCCAACACCTGGCAGGGCAGCCCGCGCACTGCGATGGAATGGCCCATCACGCCGGACTGCATCTATTGGGCTATCCGCTTTTTGAACCAGCGGTATGGCCGGCCCATCCTGATTACCGAGAACGGCATGGCCAACACAGATTTTGTGATGCTGGACGGTAAAGTGCACGACCCGCAGCGCATTGATTATGTGCACCGCCACCTGCTGGCCGCCCGCCGCGCCTTGCAGGAGGGCTACCCGCTGATCGGTTATACCTACTGGTCGATCATGGATAACTATGAGTGGGCCGAAGGCTACAGCAAGCGCTTTGGGCTGATTTATGTGGACTACCGCACCATGGAACGCATCCCCAAGGATTCCGCTGCGTGGTACGCCCATGTGATCGCTACAAACGGCAGCGAGCTGTAAAATGCAAAACATATGTCAGGGGGAAGCTCTGCGCAGGGCTTCCCCTTGACTTTTTGCATGCTGCGCTTTATAATTTGAAAAGACTACCGATTTGATAGGTTGGGCGGGCGTGAACCCGCCCATTTGTTTGTTAATTTACAAAACCGTGGGGGAGCAGGCAGTATGCTGAATCAGTTTTCAAGAACGCAGTTGTTGTTTGGCAAGGAGGCAATGGAGCGCCTGTACAACGCCCGTGTGGCTGTGTTTGGCGTTGGCGGTGTTGGAGGCTATACGGTGGAAGCACTGGCACGCAGCGGCATTGGCACGCTGGACCTGATTGATGACGACAAGGTCTGCCTGACCAACCTGAACCGCCAGATCCTGGCCACCCGCAAAACGGTGGGCAAATACAAGGTGGATGTGGCGGAAGAGCGCATCCATGATATCAACCCGGACGCCGTGGTGAACACCTACAAGACGTTCTACATGCCAGACACCGCCGACCAGTTCGATTTCAGCCAGTACGACTATGTGGTCGATGCCATCGACACGGTAAAGGGTAAGCTGGAACTGGTCATGCAGGCGCAGGCAACGGGCACGCCCATCATCAGCTGCATGGGCGCGGGCAACAAGCTGGATGCTTCCGCCCTGGAAGTTGCGGATATTTACGATACCTCCGTCTGCCCGCTGGCCCGCGTAATGCGCGCCGAGCTGCGCAAGCGCGGGGTCAAGCACCTGAAGGTGGTATACTCCAAAGAGCCTGCACTGACCCCCATTGATGATATGACCATCAGCTGCCGCACCCATTGCATCTGCCCGCCCGACACGGCCCGCAAATGTACCCAGCGCCGCCAGGTTCCCGGCAGCAACGCCTTTGTGCCCGCCGCCGCGGGGTTGATCATTGCGGGTGAGGTTGTGCGCGACATTGCCAACGGCGAACCGCAGAAAAAATAAGCAGCACAACACCTATCGAAAACGTCAGGGAAACAAAGATGCTCCGTAAGGGCGAACAGCGTTCGCCCACGGACGTTTGCCATGTGTATGGCATAAATGTGCGTTGCTATGTCAAGGCGGCGGGCGCACAATGTGCGCCCCTATGCTCCCAACAGAATTTTTAATACACGAAAAATTTCGGGAGAGATTCCGGGCAGCGGCCATCCGCCTATGCTTGGAACGGCTGTACTGCGCGGCAAGCCTGCCAAATCTGGCAGGCTTTTTTTGTACTGTTTGCAGATTGACAAATGTACAACAAACACATATGCTGTTATTGGTGCGCAACACATGCGCAACATGGGAAAAGGAGGGTGCTGAATGGCAGGTAAGCGTGATGAAGTGACCATCGCGGAAGTGGCGGAGGCATTGAATATATCAAAAACAACGGTATCCCGCGCAATATCCGGCAAGGGCCGCGTGAGCGAGGCTACCCGCGCGCGTGTGTTCGATTATATCGGCAAGGGCCGCCAGGATGCAGCTGCGCCGCTGCGCACTGCGCAGCAGGGCCCAACCAACAACCTTGCGCTGGTGATCCCCAAGCATTTTATGCGGCTGGACTTGCCGTTCCTGCGCAAGTGCATGGGCGGTGTGTGGAACATGGCGGCCCAGCGCGGGTATGACCTGCTGCTGTGCTATGCGGGAGAAACCGATGTTGGCCAGCTGGAACGCCAGCTGGAATCCCACAAGGTGGATGGCGTGATTTTGTCCCGTACGATGCTGCACGATGAATGTGTGCAGACTTTGCAGCGCCACAACGTGCCTTTTGTGGCCATTGGCCGCGTGGATGACGATAAGGTGCCCCAGGTGGATAACGACCAGGTAGGAGCGACCGCCGAGATGACCCGCCTGCTGCTGCAGCTGGGCATGCGCCGCATTGCCTATATGGGCGGCTGCACCAACTATACCGTCAATGAGGACCGGCTGCGCGGCTACCTGCGCGGATTTTCCGACTGTGGGGTGCAGGTGGATCAGAAATTGATTTGGACCGGCATTGAAACCAGCGAACAGCGGATCGATGCATTGGAAGGTGCGCTGGAGCAAAAGCCCGAATGTCTGCTCTGCGCGGACGACAGCATGGCGGCCGCGGTGCTGCAGGAGCTGCGCGCCCGGCACATCAAGGTACCGGAACAGGTGAAACTGGCCAGCTTTTATGATAGTGAGCTGCTGACCAGCTCAACCCCGCAGATTTCGGCCGCTCAGTTTGACGGCGAGCGCCTGGGCGCCACGGCATGCCGGATGCTGCTGGATATTTTGGCGGGCAAGCAAATCGCATTGCGCCAGATGCAGGGATATCAGGTGATTTTGCGCGAGTCCACAAAATAGATAATATTACCAATATTGTAAAATACGATGATTGATACAGCCTTTTCTGCGCGCACAGCGTGTGCACCAGGAAAGGCTGATTGTTGTTAAAAAGCCTGTACTAAAGTTGCACAACATTGCGCATACAAAATTCGACATTGTTACAAAAGTGTAACAGGCTGTGAAAAATGCACAAGAAAACATGGTAAAACATGTTAGTTATGAACGTTGACACTGAAAATAGAATCGTGTATTCTTAAGTTGTGAAACAAAGTTGCGCAACGATGATGCGCAACCTTGAAAAGCTTGTGATATAGCAGATGAAGGAGAATGATTATGAAAAAGCAACTCGCACTTGCAACAGCTGCCTTGATGGCACTGTCCCTGGCAGCATGCGGCAGCACCGCAACTGCCTCTTCCGCTGCAGAGTCCACCAGCACTGCAGCTTCCAGCGAAGCCGCCTCCACCGACAGCACCGCAGCTGACGATGGTGACGTTCTGCAGCAGGCTGCAGCCGCTGCTTTCGCCAATGACGTTACCCTGACCATGTGGGGCGCCGAGGAAGACCAGGAACTGCTGCGCACCATCGCTGATAACTTTATCAAAGAATACGGCAATTACGGCGGCAAGATCACCATCAACCTGGGCGCTCAGTCCGAAAAGGAGGCTAAGGATACCGTCCTGACCGACCCCACCGCCGCTGCTGACGTTTTCGCATTTGCTGATGACCAGCTGAACGAGCTGGTTCAGGCAGGTGCCCTGCAGGAAGTTCAGCTGAACGCTGACGACATCAAGAGCCGCAACACTCCCGCGTCTGTCGATGCTGCCACGGTCGATGGCAAGCTGTATGCTTACCCCCTGACCGCTGACAACGGCTACTTCATGTTCTACGACAAGAGCTTCTTCACCGAGGACGACGTCAAGAGCCTTGACACGATGATGGAGAAGGCAGCCGCCGCAGGCAAGAAAGTCTCGATGGACGTTGCTAACGGCTGGTACCTGTACAGCTTCTATGCTGGCGCTGGCCTGAACCTGAGCCTGGCTGATGACGGCGTGAGCACCGTCTGCAACTGGAACGAAGCTCCGGGCGCTGACGTTACCCAGGCTGTCATCGATATCTGCAAGAACCCCGGCTTCCTCGCCCTGAAGGATGAAGAGTTCACCGGCAAGCTGAAGGACGGCACCCTGGTTGCCGGCGTTAACGGTACCTGGCGTGCAAACGACGCTGCTGAAGTTTGGGGCGATAATTACGCTGCCTGCAAGCTGCCTACCTACACCCTGAACGGCGAGCAGGTCCAGATGGCTTCCTTCTCCGGCTTCAAACTGATCGGCGTCAACCCCCACAGCGCTAACGTCGGTGCTGCTATGCTGCTGGCCGACTTCGTTACCAACGAAGAGAACGAGGAACTGCGCTTCAAGGAGCGCGCACAGGGCCCCTCCAACACCAACGCTCTGGCAGCCGCTTCTTCTCCGGCGCTGACCGCTGTTGTTGCCCAGTCCGAGTACGCTAACCTGCAGCGCGTTGGCGGCAACTTCTGGGCTTCCGCTGAGACCCTCGGCTCCATCTGCGTCAACGGCAACCCCGATGGCAAGGACACCCAGACTTTGGTCGATGACGCTGTCGCCGGTATCACCGCTCCTGTTACCCAGTAATTGTTAAAACGAAAAAAGCTGCATTGATACACTAAAACAACGGCCCACAAACGGTCCGGAACGGTTGCCGGGCGTGTGTGGGCCGCTTGGCGTAACCGCGTTGGAAAGGAGAGATTCCTGTGGCAAAATCCGCTGCTGCGGCCCTGCACACGGAACCAAAGGAACCCAATTTTTTGCAGAAATTTGGTCATGACTTTGTGCACGGCGATATCTTTACCAAACTGTCCTTCTTTGTATGGGGCCTGGGCTACATTGGCCACGGCCAACTGATGAAGGCGCTTCTGGTCACATTTGTACAGGGCTTTGCGCTGTATTTCCTGGCATTCTTTGGCGTACCCAACATGGCAAAGTTCGGCACCCTTGGCACCGTAAAAATGGAGATGGTGTTCGATGTTGCCACGATGAAAAACGTTGTAAACGATTACGATAATTCGTTTGAAATCCTGCTGATGAGCATGATCGCCTTTATCGTGATCGCGGCCCTGATCGCGGCGGCCATGATGGTGGTATCTTCCAACTATCAGCTGCAGAAGATCCGTGAAGCCGGCAAAAAGACCAACAACTTTGTGCAGGATGTCAACGTTTACCTGAACGAAAAGTTCTATGTGACCCTGCTCACCCTGCCGGTTCTGGGCGTTGTAGTGTTCACCATTGTGCCGCTGTTCATCTTGATCGCTGTTGCGTTCACCAACTATGACCAGCAGCACATGCCGCCCAATGAGCTGTTTACCTGGGTTGGGCTGAACAACTTCTTTACCCTGTTTGGCGGCGGCGGAATGACCTCCACGTTTAGTTATTCCTTTGCCAAGGTTTTAACCTGGACGTTGGTTTGGGCATTCTTTGCCACCTTTACCAACTTCTTTGGCGGCATTTTGATGGCAATGTTCATCAACGACAAAAAGACCAAGTTCCCCAAGTTCTGGCGTACCCTGTTCATGGTGACCATTGCGGTGCCGCAGTTCGTTACGCTGCTGCTGGTGCGCAACTTCTTCTCCAACAACGGTATTTTCAATACCATGATGGCCAATGCAGGCGTTACCGACTTCCTGCATAACATCGGCCTGCTGGATAAGGGCCTTTCTTACATTCCGTTCCTGACCCAGCCGGGCTGGGCCATGTTCACCATCATCATGATCAATATCTGGATCGGCGTGCCGTACCAGATGCTGATCGCTACCGGCGTGCTGATGAACATTCCCGCTGACATGATCGAGGCCGCCCGCATTGACGGCGCCAACCCGGTGCAGATGTTCTTCCGCATCAAGCTGCCCTACCTGCTCAGCGTGCAGGGTCCCTCTCTGGTAACGGATTTCGTCAAGAACGTCAACAACTTCAACGTCATTTACCTGCTCACGCAGGGTGTGTTTGTAACCCAGAATCAAGCCCTTGCACAGTCCAACGCAAAGGAAATTGACCTGCTGGTTACCTGGCTGTTCCGCTTGACGCAGGATTACTACAACTACAAGATGGCTGCCGTGCTGGGCATTATGGTGTTCATTGTGTGCGCCGTGTTTACGGTTGTATGCTTCCACTTTATCAATAAGAAGGAGGCGACGTTCTCTTGAGTACCACTGCTGTACCCTCTGCCGCTGTGCAAAAGCAGCTCAAGCAGGGAAAAGTGAAAAAAGGCATCTTCTCCGTCATCCGCCATCTGGTGCTGGCGCTGCTGGCTTTTATCTGGCTGGTACCCATCGCCTGGCTGCTGCTGACCTCGTTCTCCACCGATAAGGGCATCAACTTTACCCGCTTTGTGCCGGAAAGCTTTACCATGTGGAACTACGTCAGCATTATGACACAGCCGGACTCTGTTGCACAGTTCCCGCGCTGGTTCATGAACACCCTGGTTGTGGCATGCTTTAACTGTGTGATCTCCACCTGCTTTGTGTTGATGGTGGCTTACGCCATAAGCTGCTGCCGCTTCAAGGGCCGCAAGCTGCTGCAGAACTTGTCCGTTACCGTCAACCTGTTCCCCGGCGTTCTGGCCATGATCGCTGTGTACTTTGTTTTGAAGTACATGAACCTGACCAACTCTTACGCCGGTCTGATCATGGTATACGCGGGCTCTTCCGGCCTGGGCTACCTGATCTGTAAGGGCTTTTTTGATACGGTGCCTGTGGCACTGCGTGAGGCCGCCAAGCTGGACGGCGCTTCGGAAGCGCGCATCTTCTTCCAGATCGTCATCCCGATGTCCCGCCCGATCCTGGTGTACACCATTATCAGCTCCTTCCTGACGCCGTGGACCGACTTTGTTGTGGCAAAGATGATCCTGAACTCCGGCGTTTCGTCGGACTGGACGGTGGCAATCGGCCTGTACAACATGCTGCAAAAGGCTTTGGTCAACAGCTACTTCTCCCGTTTCTGCGCAGGCGGTGTTTTGGTGGCTGTCCCCATCTCCATCCTGTTTGTCATCATGCAGAAGTTCTATGTTGAGGGCATTACCTCCGGTGCAGCAAAGGGCTAAACCTTTGCATCAACGGCACATGGCACAATAGCTGCAGAATCTACTATAATTATGGCAATACCGCATAATTCCCGCCTTACGGCTTAAGCACCGCTCCGGCGGCTGCGG
>OMCG01001714.1_pt1 | contig 12264 bp, 9 predicted proteins | sample 1674071 | NCBI WGS metagenome assembly OMCG01 (sample SAMEA103958139, study PRJEB25191) | human gut metagenome | biome: human-associated habitat [ENVO:00009003]; feature: intestine environment [ENVO:2100002]; material: feces | place: Germany | collected 2013/2015 | reverse complement strand
CGCGGTAGCCGCCGGAGCCGTACTGGATGCAGCGGTTGATGCGGCTGATGGTGGCGGTGCTGATCTCCACCGCCTTTACGATCTGGTCGTAGGTGCTGCCGCTGAGCAGGAGCTTGGCCGCTTCCAGACGCTGGGCCATATCGGAGATCTCCTTGACCGTGCAGAGGTCTTCGAAGAAGTTGTAGCACTCCTCCCTCGTCTCAAGACTCAGGATCGCGTCGAACAGTGCGTCGGTGGTGGGGTTTCTTCTGGGGTTCTTGTCCGCCATAGCTGCCTCCTTTAGGGCAAAGTGCCGCAGGGTGCGGCACGGGTCTTTCTATTACTCTGTTACTTTAGCACTTGAAAGTATAAAAGTCAAGTATTCGGTCTTTCTTTCCGGAAGTTTAGCAGATTTCACCTGTGGAGGCATTCAGTTTTATTCATCTCACATCTGAGCAAAAATCGCCTAAATTTTCTTAGTTTCTCCCCCGCAAAAATGGCACAGTCTCCTAACTTGCCCAAAATATATTGACAAATTATGAAATCGGGACTAAAGTATACACAATCATTCGGCAAATGCAATGAACAGGACATGACTTTTCGCATTCCCTGCGCTCAGAGAGCCGCCATTCCGGTGCAAGACGGCAGCACAGTGCGATCAGCCCTCACCTGCGAGCAGCCTGTGCGAACCCGCTTGCGGCAGTAGTGCATGGCCGTTCAGCCCACGTTACAGGGCGGCGTATCGGCGGCAGGAACGCCCGTACGCGCAAGCGGCTGCTCCCGAAAGCAGCAAACGAAGTGGTACCGCGGAGAACGACCGGTGCAGATGCACCGTTTGGCCTTCGTCTTCGAGGAAGATGGGATACATTTTTGTGTCTCTATCTTTCATGAGGACGGAGGCTTTTTTCACCCCTCCGGGCCGTTTCGCCTGCCCTGCTTTTGGGCACAGCCGTCCTGCTTCGGCCATTGCCGGTGTGAAAGAAAGGAAAGAGGTAAAAGAAATGAATACGCTGGTCATCGTTTTGATCGCAGCCGTGTGTCTGTTCGGCGCTTATACGCTGTATGGCCGCTGGCTGGCCAACAAGTGGGGCATCGACCCCACCGCCAAGACCCCCGCAGTCGTCCACGAGGATGGCCGTGACTATGTCCCCACCAACGGCTGGACCGTGTTTGCACACCAGTTCAGCTCCATCGCCGGTGCAGGCCCTGTCACCGGTGCCATCCAGGCTGCTGCTTTCGGCTGGCTGCCTGTCCTGCTGTGGGTGCTGCTGGGCGGCATCTTCTTCGGCGCTGTCACCGACTTCGGCGCTCTGTACGCTTCCGTCAAGAACGACGGCAAGAGCATGGGCATGCTGATCGAGAAGTACATCGGCAAGACCGGCCGCAAGCTGTTTCTGCTGTTCTGCTGGCTGTTCTGCGGCATCGTCATCGCTGCCTTCGCAGACATGGTCGCAGGCACTTTCAACGCCTACGGCACCGACGGTGCTCTGGTAGAAGCTGCTCAGACCAACGGCGCTGCTGGCATGGTCTCCATCATGTTCATGGTGTTCGCAGTGGTCTTTGGCCTGCTGCAGAACAAGTTCCACTTCACCGGCTGGAAAGAAAACGTCATCAGCATCGTGTTCATCGTGCTGTCCTTCGTGGTTGGCGCAAACGCTCCTGTCATCCTGGGCAAGGCTGCATGGAGCTACATCACCTTCGTTTACATCTTCTTCGCTGCCGTGCTGCCCATGTGGCTGCTGAAGCAGCCCCGTGACCACATGACCACCTTCATGTTCGTGGCTATGATCGTAGGTGCCGTTCTGGGCCTGATTGTCAACCACCCCGTCATGAACCTGCCGGTGTTCACCGGCTTCAACAACGCAAAGCTGGGCACCATGTTCCCCATCCTGTTCGTTACCGTGGCCTGCGGTGCCGTTTCCGGCTTCCACAGCCTGGTTTCTTCCGGCACTTCCTCCAAGACTGTTTCCAATGAAAAGGATATGCTGAAGGTCGGTTACGGTGCCATGGTGCTGGAGAGCCTGCTGGCTGTTATCGCCCTGTGCGTGGCAGGCGCAGCCGCTGCCGCCGACGGCACCCCCGCCGACGGCACCCCCTTCCAGATCTTCAGCCGTGGCGTGGCCAGCTTCTTTGTGGGCTTTGGCCTGGACCAGCACTTTGCTTCCGTGTTCATGACCATGTGCGTTTCCGCTCTGGCCCTGACCAGCCTGGACGCTGTGGCCCGTATCGGCCGTATGAGCTTCCAGGAGCTGTTCAGTGTGGATGACATGGAGCACGCTGAGGGCTGGCGCAAGCTGCTGTGCAACGTGTACTTCTCCACCATCATCACTCTGGTGTTCGGTTTCATCCTGACCAAGATCGGCTACGCCAACATCTGGCCGCTGTTCGGTTCTGCCAACCAGCTGCTGAGCGCTCTGGTGCTGGCTACCCTGTGCGTGTTCCTGAAGGTCACCGGCCGCAACAACAAGATGATCTTCCCCCCGCTGATCATCATGCTGTGTGTCACCTTCACCGCTCTGGTGCAGCGCCTGATTGCTATGGTCAAGGCCATCAGCACCGCCGCTTCTGTGACCATCCCCGCTGGCGAGACCACCTGGGGCGCTGTGTTCATCGCAAACGGCCTGCAGCTGATCCTGGCTGTCCTGCTGATCGTGCTGGGCCTGAACATCGTGGTCCACTCCTTCAAGGCTTACCAGAAGGCTGAACAGAACAGCGAAGTCAAGGCCTGATCTCTCAGATCGGCGCATCGCTTAACAGAATAGGCAAACAGCCGCTGACGGAAGAAAAGCCGTCAGCGGCATTTTTGTTTGCAGTCGTTTTAAAAATCAGAGGTTTGCTTCTTCCCACATTTGCACAGCAGCCATCTGCACCGAGGTGTGGAACCAGTGCTCCCCGTCCTCCATGATCGTCAGATGTGCCCCGCTCTGCCGGCGGAACCGCTCCATCACCGCACGGGAGGTCAGCACATCCTTGTCGCCGTACAGCACCTGGGTGGGTGTATGCCACTGCAGGGGATGCTCCCGCACCCAGCACAGATACGGCCACGAAAGCGTTTCTCCCATCTCCGTGGGGATCTCCCCTGCTGCCTTCAGCTGTTCTTCGGTGACATGGGCGCCCTGCATCATGCTCAGGATGAGGGTTTCCATATCCACCACCGGGGACACGAACAGGGCCTTTTCCGGCTTTTCTGCCCGCAATGCCTGCATAGCCAGCCATGCCCCGATGCTGACCCCATAGAGCCGGATATGCGGCCAGACCGGCTGCATCCGGGCATAGACTGCTTGAATTTCCGGCACCACTGCCCACGGCAGCAGCTGTTCCGGGCGGTCCCTGCGCGCTCCGTGTTCGGGCAGGTCGATGGCCAGCACCTGCCAGCCTGCTGCGCAGGCGGTGTTTGCAAAGCGCTCAGCCTCTTCCTTGCAGCCATTTTTCCCGTGGACATAAAGATACACCTTGCGGCTGCGCTCGCCGTACAGGATGGCCGGAACGCCCGCAAGGGTAAGCTCCTGTTTTTTCATGGTGGTCATGCGCCCCTCTCCCCTACCGCCCTTAGGGGGCGGTTTTTCTTTATGATAACACAGTCCGACCCTAAACACAAACAAAAAAGGGGCCGCAGCACCTTTCGGTACTGCGGCCCCCGGTTTGCCTTAGAAGTAAAACTTACTTCACCATGCTTGCAACTTCAGCAGCGAAGTCATCAGCACGCTTCTCCAGGCCCTCGCCCTTCACGAAACGGGTGAACTTGACGATCTTGATCTCGCCGCCCAGCTCCTTGGCAACAGCCTTGATGTGGTTCTCGACGGAGACCTTGTTCTCCTTAACGAAAGCCTGCTGCAGGAGGCAGTTCTCCTCGTAGTACTTGCCGATACGGCCCATAACCATCTTCTCGATGATTTTTTCCGGTTTGCCTTCGTTTTTAGCTTGCTCGGACAGAACTTCTTTCTCGTGTTCCAGCTCAGCAGCCGGTACTTGAGAGCGTTCCAGATAGCTCGGGTTAGCAGCAGCAACATGCATTGCAACGTCTTTACCCAGTTCAGCATTGCCGCCTTTTAATTCAACAACAACGCCGATTTTGCCGCCGCCATGGATGTAAGCAGCAACAACGCCTTCCGGAGCTTCGTACAGAGCGAAACGACGAACGGAAATCTTTTCGCCGATTTTAGCAACGCTAGCGGTTACCAGAGCTTCAACGGTTTGGCCGTCCAGCTCGGAAGCCAGCAGAGCTTCTACGTCAGCCGGTTTGGTAGCTACGATATGAGCAGCAATTTTTTTAACGAGTTCTTTGAAGCCGTCGGTTTTAGCCACAAAGTCGGTTTCGCAGTTAACTTCTACGATTGCACCGATCTTGCCGTCAGCGCTAACGAAAGAGCCAACAACGCCTTCAGCAGCGATACGGCCGGCTTTTTTAGCAGCAGCAGCCAAACCTTTTTCACGCAGGAAGTCGATTGCTTTGTCCATATCGCCTTCTACAGCGGTCAGTGCTTTTTTGCAGTCCATCATGCCAGCGCCAGTACGCTCGCGCAGTTCTTTAACTAATGCAGCAGTAATTTGAGCCATCAGTTATTCCTCCTCAAAATGTAATATATTAACGTTAGGATTATTCAGCTTCTTCGGTTGCCGGAGCTTCTTCAGCAGCAGCTTCTTCGGTTTGCATACCTTGACGGCCTTCCAGAACAGCGTCAGCCATTTTAGCAGTCAGCAGTTTTACAGCGCGGATAGCGTCGTCGTTTGCAGGGATTACATGATCGATTTCGTCCGGATCGCAGTTGGTGTCAACGGTTGCAACGATAGGAATGTTCAGTTTGTGAGCTTCCAGAACAGCGATGTGCTCTTTGCGGGGGTCAACGATGAACATAGCGCCCGGCAGTTTTTTCATGTCTTTGATACCGCCCAAGTATTTGGTCAGTTTTTCCATTTCATGTTTCAGGCTGATAACTTCTTTCTTCGGCAGCAGGTCGAAGGTGCCGTCAGCTTCCATAGCTTCCAGTTTGCGCAGACGTGCAATACGGGTTTGGATGGTTTTGAAGTTGGTCAGCATGCCGCCCAGCCAACGCTCGTTAACGAAGAACATGTTGCAGCGGGTAGCTTCTTCTTTCATAGCTTCTTGAGCTTGTTTTTTGGTACCAACGAACAGAATGTTTTCGCCAGCAGCAGCAACCTCACGGATGAAGTTGTAAGCTTCGTCAACCTTTTTTACGGTTTTTTGCAGGTCGATGATGTAGATACCGTTACGCTCGGTGAAGATGTACGGAGCCATTTTAGGGTTCCAACGACGGGTTTGGTGACCAAAGTGTACACCAGCTTCAAGTAATTGTTTCATAGAGATAATAGCCATTTTTTGTTTCCTCCTGTTTTTTCCTCCGCAGGAATGGGTTATAATTCTTCTCTACGCGGCAAAACGTAGCAACAGATGAATTTTCCTGCGTGTGTTATTTTTACACCAAAATATTTTACCATAAATTCCGCAAGCAGGCAAGAGATTTTTACTGCTTGCGGAGGGTAAATGTTAAATTTTTTACATTATAATGCTGTGCTTACAGAATATACCCCAGATATGCCGCATAGCACATCAGCATCAGCGCCCCGGCCCAGCGTTGCAGGCGCTGAGTACGCAACACGCACAGCCACAAAAGCACTGCCGCACCAAGCGCTACATAGGTATCAAAGTTGAAGGCAGATGCGAAGGGAATGTCGATGATAAGCGAGGATAAGCCTACTACGAAAAGGATATTGAAAATGTTGCTGCCGACGATATTACCGATGGCAATATCCGCGTTACCGCGGCGTGCCGCCGCTACAGAGGTGAACAGCTCCGGCAGCGAGGTGCCCAAGGCCACAATCGTCAGGCCGATAAAACGCTCGCTAAGTCCAGCATAGGTTGCAATAGAGGTTGCTGCGCCAACGGTAACATTACTGCCGGCAATAATCAGCGCCAAGCCGCCAACTGCACCCAAAAGGCAGCGTCCCAGCGGCAAACCGGGCTCTTCCAGATCACTGTCGACATTGCTCTTCATCGCCATGGTGTACAGATACATCATATATGCGGCAAAGGCTACCATGAGCACGCCGCCGTCCGCCAGACTGATACTGCTGTCGCGTCCCTGATAAAACAGCAGTGCGGTAACACCAATCATGAAGGGGATTTCGATGCGTACGGTAGAACGCGCTACCGCAATCGGTACGATAGAAGCCGCAAGGCCTAAAATAACAAGTATGTTAAGAATATTACTGCCTACGATATTACCGATGGTAATATCCGCATTACCCTTAACCGCCGCCGCGATACTTACCGCTGCCTCCGGTGCGCTGGTGCCCATCGCCACGATAGTAAGGCCGATTACCAGCTGCGGAATGCCAAAGCGCATGGCAATACCTGCCGCGCCCTCGACAAACCAATCCGCACCCTTACCGAGCATCACAAAGCCTAAAGCCAATAAAACAAACTGTAAAGCTATTTCCATTTTCTTCCTCCTTGATTTACAGCCGTCCCTAAAAACAAAAAAGCGAGACATTGCTGCAATAAAATTACAACAAAGTCTCGCTACTTAGTCACAAAGCCGGATTGCCAAAGCAATCGTACTGACGACAGAGTGAACACGCCATGCGTGCAAGCTACTCCCTTTATATGCTTAGTTTAGCTAAACGCAGGGAGTTTGTCAAGTAAAATTTAGCTTCTTTTGAACAGCTTGCCGAAAAGCGGCGAAAGCAGTGATAAAAGTGCTGCCACCAGGAAGAACAGGCACAGCGGACGCTGGAAGAAAATAGCAAAGCTGCCGTCGCTCATAATCAGCGAGCCGACAAAGTTCTGCTCTGCCATACCGCCTAAGATAATGCCGATGATAATCGCCGACATGGAAAAGCCCAGCTTATTCATAAAGTAACCTAAGAAACCGCTTGCTACCATCAGATAAACATCGTTCAGGGAATTATTGTAGGAATAAGTGCCCACGAAGGTCATCATCACGATAATCGGCAGCAGAATGTGTACAGGCACGTTAACAACCTTCATAAAAAGTTTGATTAACGAAAAGCCCATAATACCCATAATCACGTTAGCTAAGAGCAGACCGATGAAGATAGCGTAAACATCAGGTGCCTTCTCCACAAAAAGCAAGGGACCGGGCTGCAGGCCCTGAACCATCAGCGCGCCCATCATAATTGCCGTTGCGCCGTCGCCGGGGATACCCAGCGTCAGCACAGGGATGAAAGCACCGCCTGATACAGCGTTGTTGCCTGCCTCGGAGGCTACAATGCCCTCGGGCTCACCGTTGCCGAAGTTCTTGCTGTGCTTAGACCAGCGTTTAGCCTGATCATAAGAAACAAAGGAAGCAATATCGCCGCCGGTACCGGGCACACAGCCGATGAAGGTACCGATGAAGGAGGAACGCAAAAGCGTGCTGAACACCCTCTTGATATCGTCAAACGAAGGCAGCAGACGGTCCAGCATCATGTGCTGCTCCTTGCGTTCATTATGATAATAATCCTCAATACTGCTCAACACCTGCGCAAAGGCGAACACACCGATCAGCACAGGGATAAAGGATACACCGCCCATAAAATAGTTGGAGTCCAAAGTAAAGCGGATTGCACCGCTCATACCGTCAATGCCGACGGTCGCCAGGAACAGACCGATAAGACCGCCCATAATACCCTTGATAACACTGCCGGAGGAAACACTCGTAATAATGCTGAGGCCGAAAATAGCCAGAGCAAAATATTCTGGCTTGGAAAACTGCAGTGCAACCTTCGCCAGCTGCGGTGCCAGCAAAATCAGGCAGATAGTACTGAAAATACCGCCAAAGGTGCTGGCCAAGGTGGAAAGACCGAGAGCACGTCCGGGCTGCCCCAGCTTCGTCGCCATCGGATAACCGTCCAGAGTAGTCGCTACGGAAGCAGGCGTACCCGGAGTCTTCAGCAGGATTGCCGAAATACTGCCGCCGTAAATCGCACCGCAGTAAATTCCCAGCAGCATCAGAATGCCGCCGATACCTTGGAACGTAAATGCCAGCGGAAACAGCAACGCCAAACCCATGTTAACGCTCAGGCCCGGCATACAGCCGAAGGCAATGCCCACCAGCACGCCGAAGAAAAGTCCCAGCAGATTCATGGGGACGAAAATCATATTTAATGCGCTCATTATATCAACCATCAGTATGACCCCCTACTCCATGAAAACAGATTGCGGCATCTGCGTATGCAGCAGCATGCCGAAAACAAGATAAATAAACAGCAGACTAAGCACCGTTGTCAGGCCGATTACCTTATAATTGCGATAATCCATAAGACGCATAACAGCCGGAATCATAAGTGCCGCTGCCGGATAAAAGCCGAGAATGCTGATAAGCACGCAGAACACAACAACAAGTCCCATCATTAAATAAACGCGCTTGTTGCCTGTCGAAGAAAGCTGCACCTTCACGCCATGTAAATCAGTTTTATTGATAAAGGTATAAAGCAGCAGCAAAACCGAAACAGCGCCCAGCACCGCCCCCAGCGTAAAAGGCCAGAAGCCGGGACCGGGGCCGTTCTCCGTAAACTCCAGCGGAAAGGCTGCAGCCGCCTGCATAATCAGACCGCCGATAACAGCGCCCAGCACGCCCACTATATAATTACATACTGCCATATTATTCATATAAATCATCCTTAAACAACTCCGCCATCAAAATTGACGTCAATTCGATGCCAGACTAAATTGAGTAACCGAAACTTTATTGCAAAGTTAAGAGCAAACTAAAATGGATAAATGAACTCTTATTGCAAAGCTAAGAGCAAACTACATTGAGTAACTTAACTCTTAACATAACGTTAAAAGCAAACTAAATTGAGTAATTAAATTCTCATGCAGAGAAATAATAATTGCAGCGAGTAAGTGTTTGGAACCACCGAAGGGCCGAAACTGTCTGAGCGCTATGCAAGCTAATATTGTATAATTTTTTAGCTTAGCGCGAGTTTTTCGGCACTTCGTCTTGGTTCCACACGAAACGAGCGCCCGCAATTCTTTTGAACGGAATGAGATTTAATTACGAATCTTTAACTTTATTACGCCTCTTTGGGGCCCACACGCTTAGCCGCCGCCATAATCGCCAGACGACCATGCTCAAAAGTCAAACCGCCCTGGAAGAAAACATTAAACGGCTCACGGCACGGACCATCGGCACTCAGCTCAATAGAAGCGCCCTGTACAAAAGTACCCGCAGCCATAATAATCTCATCCTGATAACCCGGCAGCGGACTCGGAACCGGCTCAACGTGCGCATCAACAGGAGAATTGCCCTGAATAGCAACGCAGAAATCGCACAGACGCTGCTTGCTCTCCAAGGTAATAGCCTGAATAATATCGCTGCGGCGTTCCTCCGGCAGCGGCTTAACATCATAGCCCAGGCCCTTGAAAACAGCAGCCGCAAAAATAGCAGTCTTAACAGCCTGCACCACAATATGCGGAGCCAAGAAAAGTCCCTGATAGAACTCACGCGCGGTATCGCCCAGAGTTGCGCCCATCTCGCCGCCCAGACCGGGAGCGGTAAGACGGTAGGAAGCATTCTCTACCAAATCCGCACGGCCGACAATATAACCGCCGGTAGGAGCCAAGCCGCCGCCCAGATTCTTAATCAGAGAGCCTGCCATCAGATCAGCGCCAACCTCGGTAGGCTCCTGCTTCTCGATAAACTCGCCGTAGCAGTTATCAACAAAGCAGATAACATTCGGGTTAGCTTCCTTAGCAGCACTGCAGATACGGCCGATTTCAGCAACGTCAATAGTCTTACGTTCGCTGCTGTAGCCGCAGGAGCGCTGAATATGAATCATCGTAGTCTTGGCGGTAACAGCGTTTTTTACAGCCTCCAAATCAACATGGTCGCCCTTCATCGGCAGCTCCTTATAGGTTACGCCCAGGTCAACCAAGGAGCCGGGAGTTTTAACCGGAGAGCCGATAATAGTCTGCATAGTGTCATAAGGAGCACCGGTTACGGCAATCAGCTCATCGCCTGCGCGCAGGTTGCCCAACAAAGCAACTGCCAGCGCATGTGTACCGCTGACGAACTGAGAACGCACCAATGCAGCCTCGGTTTTGAACAGCTCTGCGTAAATCAGATCCAGAGTATCGCGGCCCACATCACTGTAGCCGTAGCCTGTAGTAGGCTTCAAGTAATAGTCGGAAACCATGTTATTACGGAAAGCCGCAATAACCTTTTCAGTATTGTACAAAGCTGCTGCTTCCAGCTCTGCGGTATGTTTAGCAACCTCAGCTAAGGCTGCCTGCTCTAATGCATTGTAATCAACCAAAATTCTCACCTGATATTTTTATATTTTTCGGCATAACGCCAATTAATCCTAAGCCTTGGCATCTGCAGCAAGATACTTGGCAAACTGCTGTACCTGCTCCGCGTCCAGAAGCACCTTCAGCAGTGTGCCCTCCGCCAGATATTCCTGCTCCAGTACAGTGCCTGCATCATGCAAGCGTCCTACCGCAGCGGAATCGCTGTAAGGCACGAGGAAGCTCTCCTCTACCGCCTTCAGCTTCAGGTTCTCCGCAATCAGCGCCAGCAGGCCGTCAAGATTATAACGTGCCTTGGCGGAAATGCAGATGCTGTTTTCTTCCTTACTCAAACGCTCTGCCAGACCGGAATCCGGCGGCAGCTTATCAATTTTGTTATAAACCGTGATAATTGTCTTATCCTTGGCACCCAGCTCATCCAGAACCTGATAAACAGCAGCAGCCTGCTCCTTATACAGCTCGTGGCTGACATCAATAACGTGCAGCAGCACGTCGGACTGCACAACCTCCTCCAGCGTAGACTGGAAGGCTGCAACCAGCTGATGCGGCAAGCGTTGGATAAAGCCGACAGTATCTGTCAAAATGGCCTGCTGCTTATTCGGCAGATCTAACTGGCGCGTAGTCGGGTCCAGCGTTGCGAAAAGCTGGTCCTGCGCGTAGATATCCGAATTAGTCAGCGTATTCAAAAGCGTGGATTTGCCGGCGTTGGTGTAGCCCACAAGGCTTACCGTAGGCACACTCGCCTTCGCGCGTCCTGCTCGGTGCAGAGTGCGCACACTCTTAACCTTGCCGATGCATTCCTTAATATAAGCAATGCGGTCACGGATGCGACGGCGGTCAACCTCCAGCTTAGTTTCGCCGGGACCGCGGGTACCGATGCCGCCGCCAAGACGCGACAGCGCCAGGCCCTTGCCCATAATACGCGGCAGCGTATATTGCAGCTGCGCCAGCTCAACCTGCAGCTTACCTTCATTAGTATGCGCACGTTGGGCGAAAATATCAAGGATAAGCGCCGTGCGGTCAAGCACACGCACACCCATTGCCTGCTCAATATTACGCTGCTGTGCCGGCGAAAGCTCATCGTCAAAAATGCACAGGTCTACGTTCTCCTGCTGCACATAAAGCGCCAGCTCCTGCACCTTGCCGCGGCCGATAAAGAACGCCGGGTCCGGCTTGGGGCGCTTCTGCAGGAATCTTGCCACAACCTCCGCACCGGCAGTATCTGCCAGCTGCTTCAGCTCCTCCAAAGAATCCTCAGCCGTCCAGCCGCTGCTGTTGGGAGCACCATATTCCATGCCCACGATAATCGCACGCTCGGTTCCCTGCGCCAGGCTTGCACTGCCCGTCTGCTTATCAAGGATGCGCTCCACCATCGCCGCCAGATTCGGGAAGAACACTCCCTCCGCCTCCTGCAGCGTCAGCGGTCCGTAGCATTCCACCTGATATTGCTCGTTATCGTCAATACCGGTAATCATGCCGAAGCTCATCTGCGACTGGCTGATATCAGGCGAAGTAACGCCGACAGCAATCATCGCATCAAAACGGTTATTCTTCAGCGCGGAAATATCCACACCGCTGAGCAGCGGATTGCCGTTGGGATGAGTATGCACACAGCGCACACCGCTCAAACGGCTGGCACCGCGTCTGCCCTCAACCGGAGGCAGCTCCACACTCTGATCATTGCCCACCGATACGGCAAGCACCTGACCGTTGCGCGCAACGTAAACGCTCACCTCGCGGTTAATAAAATCAGTAACATCCGCCATACGCAAAGCCAGCTCGCTAGTCAGCAGCTGACCGCCCTCCAGACGGATATCATAAAACGTTTTTAATTCTTCAATAACGGAATTACGGATACCCTTCAGGTTGCCGTAAATTTCATTCGCCATGGGTATTCACCTCCAATTGGGGGTTAACTTAGCAATTTGCTTATTGAAAGGCTCCCCTTGGGGAGTAGCTTAGCAATTTGCTTATTGAAAGGCTCCCCTTGGGGAGTAGCTTAGCAATTTGCT
>OMCG01001710.1_pt1 | contig 12289 bp, 9 predicted proteins | sample 1674071 | NCBI WGS metagenome assembly OMCG01 (sample SAMEA103958139, study PRJEB25191) | human gut metagenome | biome: human-associated habitat [ENVO:00009003]; feature: intestine environment [ENVO:2100002]; material: feces | place: Germany | collected 2013/2015 | reverse complement strand
TTATACTTTACAAGGCTTTGCCGTTGGTTTATACTGAAAGCTGAATGATTCTATCGTATTGAGGGGTTTTACACTGTGGTTTCGGAAAGCAAGTTGACATTGGACATCCTGCCCCTTTCGGCAGACACGGCCCGGCTGGTGCGGGTGTACGGCACTGCACCCTGCGTGGTGCTGCCTGCCGTCCTGCCTGCGCCGGAGGGCGGCAGTTTTGCCGTCACCGAGCTGGGCGGCTACTGCTTCTCGGAAAAGCCCCGCAGCCTGCCTGCGTCAGACAAGACCTGCCGCTACACGGTGGAGCCAGACGGCACGGTGCAGCTGACCCGGGCATTCGAGCAGGCGGTGGGCGGTGCCTGCCGTCGGTATGACTTCGACTTTGACGCCCCGGCAGCGGACGAAGAAGCACTGCACCCGGTGTGCGGCAATTTTCTGGAAGAGATTGCCCTGCCGGACAGTTTGCAGGTGATCGGCAGCTGCGCCTTTTACAACTGCCGCAGCCTGCACCTGCTCACGGTGGGCAGCGGCAGCCTGACCGTAGGCAGCGATGTGTTTTTAAACTGCTTCGCGCTGGAGACCATCCGGGTGCAGGCCGCGCCCGGGGACTCCACCGGTCTGTTTGCCCTTGTGAACAACATCACCGAGGCCGTGCGGGCGGAGTTCCGGCCTGCCGGTGCCGCCGCGCCGCTGGCGGCGCTGTGGTATCCCGCCTACTGGGAGGACATCGAGGAGACCCCCGCCCACATCCTGCTGCATACCTTTTCCGGGCAGGGATACCATTACCGGCAGTGTTTTCTCAATAATATATTCCTCCCGGCAGAATATGACAGCATCTTCCCGCAGGGCCACGATGCCGACGATGCCAATGTGATGGCAATGCTCTGCTTTGACCGCCTGCGGTATCCGTGGCAGCTGACCGAGGCCGCCGCCGGGCATTACCGGGCGTTTCTGGCGGCAAACACCGACCGGGTGCTGGCCCGCCTTTTAAAGGCGCAGGACCTTGACGGCATCCGCGCCCTGCTGGCGCTGGATGTGCTGGACAAAGCCGGTTTTGCGTCCGCCGCCGCCCTTGCCGCCAAGGCAGAGAGCGCCGCTGCCGCCGCCCTGCTGGCAGATGCAGAGCACAAAAAATATGCCCCTCAGCCCAAAAAGCAGCGGTACGATTTTGATTTTTAAGCAGTAAAAACCTCCTTCCGTCGTACTTCGTGCGCCAGCTCCCTCTAAGAGGGCTGGCATCGCGCAGCGATGACTGGGGGGAGTTTGCTGCGAGGCTGAGAGGGTTCTAAGTGAGGTGACACCTTTGCCCCAAACCATCCAAAAAGAAAAATTTTTCGACCCCCGCAAGCCCTTCCAGTCCCAGCGGCCTGAGACCCATGAGGAATGGCAGGCACGCATGGGCGGCGAGGTTCTGGCGGTGGTGCGCAGCGGGCTGTATCTGGACTTCCGCTTTCTGGATATGGCACTCAGCGCCCTGTCCCCCGCCCCGGACGAGCGCTGCCGGGTGCTGGCTACGGACGGTCAGTCCCTGTTTTATCAGCCCAGCCACCTGCTGCGGCTCTATCGGGACAACCCCAAATATCTCAATCGGTTGTATCTGCACACCATATTCCACTGCGTATTCCGCCATCTCTGGCTGAAAGGCCGCCGGGAGCCGCAGCTGTGGAGCCTTGCCTGTGATATCGCGGTGGAGAATGTCATCGACAGCCTGAACCGCACCAGCGTCAAGCGGCCGCTGACCTATGTGCGGCAGAACGCCTATCGTCAGATCACCGCAGAGGAAACCGTGGTGGCAGCCGCGCCGGTGTACCGGTGGCTCACCCGGCAGACCCCCGGCGTGCTGCGGCAGCTGGAGCGGGAGTTCGTGACCGACGACCACCGCCTGTGGCCCAAGGACGCCCCCGACCAGCCCCAGCAGATGCCCACTCCTCTGCCCCAGAAAACGTGGCAGAAGATCGGGGAGCGGATGCAGACAGAGCTGGACCTGCGGGACAAGGAAGCGGGCGATGGGGCCGATGCTCTGAAGCAGCAGGTGAAGGCCGCCAACCGCAGCCGCCGCAGCTACCGGGACTTCCTGCGCCGGTTCTGCGTGCTGCGGGAGGAGGTCAAGCTGGACCCGGACGAGTTCGACCTGAACTTCTACACCTATGGTCTTTCGGTGTACGGCAATCTGCCGCTTATTGAACCACTGGAAAGCCGGGAGAGCAAAAAGATCGAGGAGCTGGCCCTTGTCATCGACACCAGCTACTCCACCTCCGGCGAGCTGGTGCGGGCATTCCTTGCCGAGACCTACACTCTGCTGAAAGGGCGGGAAAACTTTTTCCACCGCATGAACCTGCACCTCATTCAGGCGGACAACGCCATCCGGCAGGATATCCTCATCCACAACGAGGACGAGCTGATCCACGCCATGAACCATTTTGAGCTGCGGGGCGGCGGCGGAACGGACTTCCGCCCGGCATTCGAGTACGTGAACCAGCTCTGCGCCGAAAAGAAGTTTGCAAATCTGCGGGGGCTCTTATACTTCACCGACGGCATGGGCACCTACCCCGCCAGGCGCCCGGCCTACGACACCGCTTTCCTGTTTTTGGGGGAGCGGTTTGATGACGCCAACGTGCCGCCGTGGGCCATGAAGGTGGTTCTGGACGAAGAAGAATTTACCGGTGCAGCAGCCCGCCCGGCCAGTGCTCTTGCAGACGCGCTGGCCGAAGAGGACGACCTGTACCGTGACCTGAACAACTCCTGATAAAGAGGGGAACATCTGTTATGAACATCAAACGTGCCAAAGAAGAGATCGAACACACCGTAAAAGCCTACCTTGCCAAGGATGCCTTGGGCGAATACGCCATCCCGGCCATCCGGCAGCGCCCCATCCTGCTGATGGGGCCTCCGGGCATCGGTAAGACCCAGGTGATGGAGCAGGTGGCCCGGGAGTGCGGGGTGGCACTGGTGGCCTATACCATCACCCACCACACCCGCCAGAGCGCCGTGGGTCTGCCCTTCATCCGGCAGCGCCACTACGGCGACAAGGACGTTTCGGTGACCGAGTACACCATGAGCGAGATCATCGCCAGCATCTACGCCAAAATGGAGGCCACCGGCCTTTCGGAGGGCATCCTGTTCATCGACGAGATCAACTGTGTGTCCGAGACGCTGGCTCCCACCATGCTGCAGTTTTTGCAGTGCAAGACCTTCGGCAACCAGGCTGTGCCGGCGGGCTGGGTCATCGTGGCGGCAGGCAACCCGCCGGAGTACAACAAATCCGTCCGGGACTTTGACATCGTCACCCTCGACCGTGTGCGCCGCATGGACATTGAGCCCGACCTGCCGGTGTGGAAGGACTACGCCCGGGCGGCCCACATCCACAGCGCCATCCTGAGCTATCTGGAATTGCACCCTCAGAACTTCTACCAGATCAACGCCGACGTGGACGGCACCCAGTTCGTCACCGCCCGCGGCTGGGAGGACCTGTCTAATCTGCTGGACACCTACGAGCAGTTGGGCCTGCAGGCCGACGAGGACCTCATCAAGGAATACATCCAGCACCCGAAGATCGCTGAGGACTTCTCGGCCTATCTGGACCTTTACTATAAGTACCGCGATGACTACGGCGTGGAGGAGATCTTGGCCGGGCAGGCAAAGCCCGCCGTGTTCGCCCGGCTGCTGCAGGCCCCGTTTGACGAGCGACTGTCGCTGGTCAGCCTGCTTCTGGCGGGCCTGAACACCCGGTTTGCTGCGTCCCGGCAGGCAGATGCGGTGGCCGATGCCTGCTATGCCTTCCTGCGGGAGACGAAAAAGGCCCTTGCCACCCTGCCGGACGATCTGCCGGACGGCTCTGCAGAGCTGTTCAGCCAGCAGATCGCAGACTACGATGCCGAGACCCAGCATCAGCGGGACGCGGGCCTGCTGAGCCACGACGCCTTGACCACTCGCCTGCAGGTGCAGGCCGTGCTGCGCCGGTGGGAAGGCGAACTGCGCCGCGCCAATGCCGCCGGCACCCAGGAGGCCTTTGAGCTGCTGCGTGGACAGTTCCAGACGCTGGCCGATGACCGCGAAAAAGCTCAGCAGACCGCCAGCGCGGCGCTGGAAGCAGCCTTTGACTTTATGGAGCAGGCCTTTGCCGAGAGCCAGGAGATGGTGGTGTTCGTCACCGAGCTCACCGTGAACCCGGTGTCCCATGCTTTCCTCACCGAGAACGGCTGCGAGCGCTATTTCCAGTACAACAAGGATCTGCTGCTGGACCACCGCAAAGCTGCCCTGCAGCAGGAGCTGGCCGCTGAGCAGCGCCGCCACGGGGGCGTGTGAGCCATGTGGGAAAATGTCCGGTTCAGCATGAACAGCACCATGCCGTTGTTTTTCGTCATGCTGCTGGGCTATGTGCTGTACCAGAAAAAATTCCTCAGCGATGCATTCGTGGCCGGGGCCAACAAGTTTGTGTTCTATGTGGCGCTGCCGGTGCAGCTGTTCCGGGACCTGGCCGCCACCGATGTGCGCGCGGCCTTTGACGGGGCCTATGTGCTGTTCTGCTTCGTGGTCACACTGGTCAGCATCCTGGGCATCTGGGCGCTGGCGAAGCTGTTTTTGCCGGACAAGCACCTTGTGGGCGAGTTCGTGCAGGTGTGCTACCGCTCGTCGGCAGCCATTCTGGGAACTGCCTTTCTGCAGAGCATCTACGGCACGGCGGAGATGTCCAGTATGATGATCCTGGGCAGCGTGCCGCTGTACAACGTGATGGCGGTGGTCATCCTGATGCTGGAAGGCCCGGAGGCGGCCCAGGCAGGCAGCATGACAGCAAAGCTGAAAAAGAGCGTGAAAGGCATCCTGACCAATCCCACATTGCTGGGCATTGCCGCCGGGTTTGCCTGGAGCCTGCTGGGCCTGCCCATGCCCACCATGGCCGGCAAAACCCTCTCCAGCATTGCCAGCCTGACAAGCCCGCTGGCGCTGCTGGCCATCGGAGCCGGGTTCAAGGGCCGCAAGGCGCTGGGCTACCTGCGCCCCACGGCTGTGGCAACTGCCGTCAAGTTGATGGCCCTGCCGGCGCTGTTCCTGCCGGTGGCGGTGCATCTGGGCTTTACGGACGAAAAACTGGTGGCCCTGCTGGTGATGCTGGGCAGCATTGCCACGCCAAGCTGCTATGTTATGGCAAAGCAGATGGGCCACGAGGGCGTGCTTACCGGCAGTGTGTGCGTCACCACCACCCTGTTCAGCGCATTCAGCCTGACTTTCTGGCTGTTTTTGCTGCGGAGCATGGGCTGCATCGCCTGAACGAAACCTGAAAAAGCTGAGCACCTGCCAGACGGCGGATGCTCAGCTTTTTGTTTTTGTGGTATTTTGAGGTCGGCTCAGTCCAGCCACAGCTTCCCTTCGCAGGCCAGCACCTGGTCCAGGATCATGCGAGACACCCGTGCTCCGTACACGATGGCGGGGTGGTCGTTGTACTCAATGATGTCGTGGAAGTCCTTGTTCATCAGCACGATGACATACTCCCCATAGGGCGTGTGCACGATGCCGCCGTCGTTGCGGCAGGCGTTCATGCTGCCGCTTTTGCTGGCCACCCAGAGCAGCTCCGGGGCCCCGGTCTCCTCGCAGTCCAGATAATACTGCGGGAAGTCCTTGGTCAGCATGGTGTTGTAGTGCTGCTGACGCAGGATGGCCAGCATCTCGACGCTGGCGGCTTTGCTCACCAGGGTGCCCCGAGCCATCTGGGCCAGCAGGGAAGCGTAGTCCCGGGGCGTGGTGGTGCCCAGCTGCCGATACCGGTCAAAGTGCAGGGCGTTGTGCAGTACTGTGTGGGCAAAGCCCAGCTCCCGGATGCAGGCGTTGATGGTGTCCAGCCCCAGGTAGTCGATGAGCATGTTCGTGGCGATGTTGTCTGAGCAGATGATCATCATGGTGGCGGTATCCTTCACCTTGAGGCGGGCCCCTACGCCCAGGGCACGCAGCATGCCGCTGCCGTCCACGAACTGGCTGGCCTCGTATTCGATCTCGGCGGAAAGATCTGCCTTGCCGCGCTCGGCCTGCAGGTAGAGCGCCGCCAGCAGAAAGGCCTTGATGACCGAGGCTGTTTCAAATTCCTCGTCAGCCCCGCGCTCCACGGTGTGGCCCTGCAGGTCGTCCACAAAAACGCTCATCCTGCCCTGATAGGAATACAGCTCGGCGTCGATGCGCTTTTCCAGTGTCATGTTCTTGTCCATTGCGGTACGCTCCCGTCTGTTTTACAGGTTGTGCTCAAAGAAATCCCGGGCATTGCGCCAGAAGATGCGCTCCACCTCATCCTCGGTAAAGCCAGTCCTGCGCAGGGCGTCGGCCAGCAGCGGCATGTCCGCCGCTGTTTCCAGCTGGTGGTGGCCGTCGATGCCGTCAAAGTCGCTGCCCAGGGCCAGCACCCCGATGCCGCCCACCTGCTTGTAGTGGGCCGCGTGCTCTGCGATGCGCTCCACCGTGCTGCGGCAGGCTTCCGGGTGAGCGGGGTCGGTGTCCAGGAAAGCAGCATAGTAGTTCAGCCCCGCGATGCCGCCTTTTTCGGCCAGGGCGCGGATCATCGCATCCGTCAGGTTGCGGGTGTGGGGGCACAGGGCGCGGCAATTGGAGTGGCTGGCCGCAAAGGGGCGGGTGCCGTGTTCCACGATGTCCCAGAAGCCCCGGTCAGAAAGATGGCTCACGTCCACGATCATGTGCAGGCGCTCCATCTCGGCCAGAAAGGCAAAGCCCGTCTCGGTCAGGCCGCGCTGGGTCTGAGCCGCCAGCGGCCCGCCGGGGTTTGCCTGCGGGGCGGCCAGCTCGTTGTCGTGGTTCCAGGTCAGGGTCATCATGCGCACGCCCAGCTCATACATCTGGCGCAGCACGCCCAGGCTGCCCTTGCAGCAGCCGCCCTCCTCCACGGTGAGCAGGCCGCTGATCTTTCCGGCTTCGGCGTTTTTGCGGATGTCGGCCGCCGTGTACACCGGGGCAATGCGGTCCGGGTATTTTGCCATGATCCGCTTGAACACGTCGATCTCTTCCAGCGCCGTCACCAGCGGGTCGGCACCGGGGGTGGGGTCGGCCAGGTTCACAAACGCGGCCAGACATTGCAGCATATAGTCTCCGGCCTGCAATTTTTCCAGGTCGATGTGCAGATCATTGTGGGCAAAGCTGGCCGGGGTGCCATTCTTTTCGGCACGGCGCAGCTCGCTGAGGGTATCACAGTGCAGATCCCAAACCTTCATAATGCTTTCTCCTTATGCTTCTTCGCCCAGCAGCTGCAGCAGCTCCTCAGGCTTCATGGACAGGATCGCGCCGTCGGCCGAGCCGGTGACAGTGTCCGCCAGCGATTGCTTAGCCTGCTGCAGCTCCACGATCTTTTCTTCAATGGTGTCCTGTGCAATGAGCTTATACACCTGCACAGGGTTCTTCTGACCGATGCGGTAGGCGCGGTCGGTGGCCTGATTCTGGGCCGCCACGTTCCACCACGGGTCGTAGTGGATGACGATGTCGGCCGCGGTCAGGTTCAGGCCGGTGCCGCCGGCCCGCAGCGAGATCAGGAATACGCTGGCTTCCCCGGCATTGAAGCGGCGCACCAGCTCGGCACGCACCGGCTTGGGGGTGGAGCCCTGCAGGGTGAAGTGGCTCACCCCGGCCTCGTCCAGCCGCTGGGCCAGCAGGTCCAGCATGGAGGTGAACTGGCTGAACAGCAGGATGCGGTGGCCGCCCTCCACGGCGGCGGTGACCAGCTCCATGCAGGCGTCCAGCTTGGCGCTGCCGCCGGACCAGTTGTCAGCCACAAGGCGGGGGTCGCAGCAGATCTGCCGCAGCCGCATGAGCACCGCAAACACCGCCATTTTGTCCTCGGGCTTGGCGGCGCGCAGCTTCTCGCGGGCGTCCACCACGGCGGCAAGGTACAGCTTGCGCTGTTCGGTGTCCAGCTCGATGCGGTGGACATTTTCGGTCTTGGGCGGCAGCTCCCGCAGCACATCCGCCTTCATGCGGCGCAGGATGAACGGCCCGGTGAGCTGATTCAGCCGCCGCACGGCGTTGGCATCTTCCTCCTGCACGATGGGCTTTTCAAACCGGGCACAGAAGTTCTTGTACGGCGGCAGATAGCCCGGCATCAGGAAGGAGAAGATGCTCCACAGCTCGCCCAGCCGGTTCTCCACCGGGGTGCCGGTCAGGGCAAAGCGTACCTGACTGCGGACCTGGCACACGGCCTTGTATTTCTGGGTGGTATGGTTCTTGATGGCCTGCGCTTCGTCCAGGATGCAGGCATAGAAGGGCTGTTCGGCGTAGCGGTCCTCATCGCGGCGCAGCAGGTCGTAGCTGGTCACCACAAGATCGGCCTCTGCCCACCGGCGGGCCAGCACAGCGCGGTGGGCGGCGTCGCCGTCCATCGCCACACAGGTGAGCTGCGGGGTGAACTTTTTGCACTCTTCCTCCCAGTTCAGCACCAGTGACGCCGGGCACACGATGAGGCTGGGCAGGGGCTGCCCGCCCTCCTTGAGGGCCAGCAGGTAGCTCAGCACCTGCAGGGTCTTGCCCAGGCCCATATCGTCGGCCAGGATGCCGCCCATGCCGTAGCCGTCCAGCGTGCGCAGCCAGCGGTAACCGTCCCGCTGATACTTGCGCAGCACGCTGTGCAGGGACTGGGGCGGGGTATACTCGCTGTCCTTCACGGCGTGGAAGCTGCGGCTGATGCGGCGGAATGCGTCGTCGCGGCTGAAGCGCAGGCCATTCTGGCCCGAAAGTGCCCAGTCCAGCGTGGGAGCACGGTAAAGCGGCAGTTCCGCATGTCCATCTTTGAGCTTTGCGCCGGACAGCTCCAGCGTTTCGTTCAGCTCGTCCAGCCCTTCCAGATTGTCGTCCAGCCGCAGCAGGCGGCCGTCGCGCAGGCGGTGGTAGCGTTTTTTCTGGTGCAGGGACTGCAGCAGCTCCCGCAGCTCTGCGGTCGGGAACTCGCCGGTGTCCACCTCCAGGTCCAGTACGCTGCCGTGCACCGACACGCCCACCGAAATTTTGGGCGGGGCGGCCTGCAGATTGCGGAAGGCGTCGCTCAGGTACACTTCACCTTCGTCCATCAGGGCGGGCACGCCCTCTTCCAGCAGGCGGTACAGCGGCTCTTCGTCGGTGACCATGTACTGTCCCGGCTCGGTGGGGTCCGGCTCCAGCCAAGTGGCCAGCAGCCGGTCGGCCCGGCGCTCGGCGCGGGTGTCCCGCAGCAGGCCCGCCGGGGCCGGGCCGGAGGGGGTGATCCGGTCCTCTCCGTACAGGAATTCGGCGTGGGCGGTCACGGTCATACCACGGTCGCGGGGCGCATCCAGATAGAACTGCACCACCGGTTCCAGCGGGATCTGGTTCAGCAGCAGGCGTTCCGGGTCCACGATGGTCAGCTTGCTGCCCAGCTCCGGCAGCACATAGCTGCAGAATTCGGTGGCGTCGGCACTGGTGAAAAACAGGCTTTTGCCGCACAGCGCCTGCAAAGCCGGAAGGATGCGGGCACTGGAGGCCCGCTGCAGCCGCCACAGGGTATCGGCGCTGTAAAGATAATCATAGTCCAGCCCGTGCACGGCGTTCAGGGCCGGGAGGGTGTCGATCTGCACACCGCCCCGGCGGCGCTGCACCGTCATGGTGATGACGGGCAGGCCCTCCTGCAGGGCGTAGCCGCCCAGCGTGCCGGTGGGCGCATACAGCTGCACCAGCGCGTCAAAGATCTCACCGGTCAGCGGCAGACCGCCTGCCGGGGCATCCGACGCCGCATAGCTGTAGCTGCGCACCACGTTGGTCTCCATGCTCTGCTTGGCGTTCACCTGCCGACGCAGCAGCTGCAGCAGCTGACGGCTCTCTTCGTCAAAGGCGTCCCAGCGGTGCACAAAGGTCAGAAAGCGGCCATAGCCGGCACTGCGGCCGTGCTCCACATCGTCCAGCAGGGCAGGGATGCTCTTGACCACATACTGCCGCCCCCGCTCCCGGTTGGCGATGCGCAGCCGCAGCCACGGCTGCCCGCCGGACAGCATGGTCAGCTCCGGTTCCAGCTCCACAAAGCCGGTGTCCTGAGGGGGATCTCCGGCCTCGCCCAGGTCCTGCAGGGCACTCTGCTGGTAGGTCTCCAGCAGCTTGCGGGCCTCCTGGTCGGTGACGGGGGCGTCGCCCCGCCACTTGCGGCCGAACAGCATTTCCAGCCCGGAAGCATAGCTGTCCTTCCGGGAAGCGGCGGGGTTCAGCCCGTCGGTGCCCCGCACCACGCCCGGGATGGATTCCGGGGCGGTCGGTGCCTTGGGGGCGGGGTGCTTGGCCGCATCCTCCAGCAGCAGCGCGCCAATGTGCTTGCAGTAGGTGCCGTCACCGTTCTGGTTGTAGGGACAGTCGCAGGAGGCACTGACAAAGCTGCCGTTCTCCCGCAGCCAGACCTGTGTATAAAAACAGTCGGCTCCATTGCCCTGCACCAGCGCCGAGACATGGCGTACGCCATCCTCGTTGGTGGTGCAGCTGCTCTGCAGGATGCGGCGGCGGTATTTCTGGGCACGCTCAAATACCATTTCGCCCAGCAGTGTGCGGATCTCGTCTGCGTCCATGGTCGTTTTCCCTCCCCGGTCGATTCGTAAAACGGTTCTTATCTTATAAGAATACCGCACCCGCTGCCCGGATGCAAGGGCCAACCCCGCCCCGATGCACAAAAAATACCGCCCTCTGTACCTGTGGTACAGAGGGCGGTATCGTGCGAATTGCTGCTTATTGGGCGCTGCCGGTTTCGGCGTCAGTCTCAAGGGCGCGTTCGCGGATCTTTTCCAGCGTCTGCTCGCTGAGGATGTGCTCTGCCTTGCAGGCATCCTCAGCGGCGGTCTTTTCGTCTACGCCCAGCTGCATGAAGAAGTGGGTGAGCAGACGATGGCGGCTGTAGATGCGTTCTGCGATCTCACGGCCCGGCTCCAACAGGGTCAGGTTGCCTTCGCCGTCCACCGCGATATAGCCGTTTTCCCGCAGCTTTTTCATGGCAATGCTCACGCTCGCCTTGGTAAAGCCCAGCTCATTGACCACGTCAATGGAGCGCACCTTGCCCATGCGCTGGGTCAGCATCAGGATCGTTTCAAGATAATCTTCTGCGGATTGGTGGATCTGCATGGTTTGTTTGCCTCCTGCCTTGCCCCGCCCCACGGCGGGAAGTTCTCTGCCGGGATGCAAAGCACCACGGTTTGTATGTTACAGGATATCACACTTTTGCCGTTGATGCAAGCAATTCGCAGGAAGTTTGTGCAAACAAACCAACTTTCTTCTGCACAAAACAGCGGGTTTGCCAATTCCAGGCCGGTTTTGTTTTGTGCAAAGGGGACAAAACCCCGTTAGGTTTCGCTTTCCAGATACGCCGCCGGGCCGGACTGGTACAGGTCGCCGCCGTGGGCGTCCAGGATCACGGTCAGGGGCATATCCCGCACGGTCAGGCGGCGCACCGCTTCACAGCCCAGGTCCGGCCAGGCGATGACCTCCAGCGTCTCGACACTTTTTGCCATCAGGGCACCGGCACCGCCGAGAGCCGCCAGATACACGGCCCCGTTGCGCACCACGGCTTCCTTTACCGCCTGGTCCCGCTTGCCTTTGCCGATCATGATCTTGTTGCCCAGATCCAGCAGGCGGGGACTCATGGCGTCCATGCGGCCGCTGGTGGTGGGCCCGGCCGAGCCGATCACCTCACCCGGACGCTCCGGGGTGGGGCCGACGTAGTAAATGGCGCTGCCGGTCAGATCAAAGGGCAGCGCTTCGCCCTTGTCCAGCGCCTCGATCATCCGCTTGTGGGCCTGATCGCGGGCGGTGTACACCACACCGGACAGCAGCACGGTGTCGCCCGCCTTCAGCGGGGCAAGGTCCTGCGCGGTGCAGGGAGTGGTCAGTCTGTATTCCATGCTTTTCCCTCCTTACAGTTCCGCGCTGGCGCGGCGGGTGACGTGGCAGGAAACGTTCACGGCTACCGGCAGGCCTGCCACATGGGTGGGCATCTGCTCAATGGCAAGGCCCAGGCAGGTGGTCCGGCCGCCAAAGCCCTGGGGTCCGATGCCCAAGCCGTTGATGGCGGTGAGCAGTTCCTGTTCCAGCTGTGCGTAGTAGGGGTCGGGGTTGGGTACATCCAGCGGGCGCAGCAGGGCCTTTTTGGCCAGATACGCCACCTTATCAAAGCTGCCGCCCACGCCGATGCCCAGCACGATGGGCGGGCAGGGGTTAGAGCCGGCCAGCTTCACGGTCTCCACCACGAACTTCTTGAAGCCCTCCACGCCGTCGGCGGGTTTGAGCATCTGGATGCGGCTCATGTTCTCGCTGCCAAAGCCCTTGGGGGCCA
>OMCG01001701.1_pt1 | contig 12376 bp, 11 predicted proteins | sample 1674071 | NCBI WGS metagenome assembly OMCG01 (sample SAMEA103958139, study PRJEB25191) | human gut metagenome | biome: human-associated habitat [ENVO:00009003]; feature: intestine environment [ENVO:2100002]; material: feces | place: Germany | collected 2013/2015 | reverse complement strand
GGACATTAGGTGCCCGCCCTGGTAATACCGCCCAAGAAAGTACCGCTTTGATTGAGGAAATCATTACCTGTGCCAACATGTTCTTTGATTTTGTTAATGAACCAGTACAGAAAGCAGAAAGACTAAAGATGGTCGACTCGAGAAAAGATAGGATTTATCTCAAAGCATACTCTGAACTCATAGTCTACTTGAGGCACTTATTTTCATGTTATAACGATTCTATCCCTACAGATAAACTTGAAGAATTTCTTTTGGGGACAACATGGGGATGGGTATCCTTTTTTAAGAGACTTACCGCTTCTAAAGAATATGATAAAATTGTCTTTGTTACATATAACTATGATATATGGTTAGAACGAATTTTATCATGTCTCAAAATTCCATTCAGTATTAAAGGATTTGAAGCAGAAACGACACCTTACGTAGAGATAATTAAGCCTCATGGGTCCATTAGCTTCGTTCCTAAGAATCACACTACAACCTATTCTGTTAGTTACAGTTTGGATTTTGAAGGTGTCTCAATTGACCAACTGGAACTGAAATACAACGACTTAACTCATTATGGAAAAGGTGCAATTATTCCACCGGCTGGAGACTCTATGCGTTTAAACGTTACGGCGCCTTGGTCGCAGCATTTAAGAAACGCAGCCAAAAGCGCCGCGCTGGATATTTCAGAAAATGATGAAGTGGTCTTGTGTGGAATATCCTATTGGCATGTTGACCGACGCGAGCTGGATGAGTTATTGCTTAATCTCAATCAAGATTCCGGGTTTACTTTTATAAATCCATCGCCACCCCGCGATTTAAATGCGGTTCTAATTAGTATATTCAAGAATTATGTTCAGCAAAGTTCATCATCAGAGATTGGAGGTATTCTAAATGGCAAAACTGTTTGAACGAAAATCAACATCACTCACGATCTCCGAATTCTATGATAATTACACATCCAACAAATATCGCTTTGATGTTACCTATCAGAGAAAAAGTGGTGTTTGGTCAGAGGATAAAAAATCTTTTTTAATTGACTCCATTTTGAAAAATTATCCTGTGCCTGCCATCTTTTTACGCCCATGTGTTGATAATGATACTGGAAAAACGGTTTATGATGTTGTTGATGGAAAGCAGCGCTTAGAAGCTATTGTCGACTTTATTGAAAACAGAATTGCGCTAACCACTTACTTTGCCGAAGATGATTTTATAGATGATGCTAATCTCGAAACCGCATCTGAAATTGCAGGATTGACATTTGCCGAAATAAAAAAACGAAATAAGAGTTTTCCAGACTATATTAAACAGTTTTGGACTTATGCACTTAATATCGAATACCTATATGAACAGAAAGAAGATCTTGTGGCAACAGTTTTTGACCGGTTAAATCGTAACGGAGAACCTCTTACTAGGCAAGAACTACGAAACGCAAAGTATTCTGATAGCCCACTGCTTAAGACAATTAAGGAACTCACGAGAACAGATTTTTGGGACGATAAATTATCACGCCTTAAAAGTGTTCGCATGGAGGATATTGAGTTTATCTCAGAATTATTCTTTCTTGTAGCGGAGGACCGAGTGTTGGATTCTTCGCAGGAAACACTAGATTTGCTGTATGAGAAATATCGAAATGATACTACGGGTATATCAAAAGCTCAGAAAGCGTTCATATCTATTCTTACGACCATTAATAAGCTAAATATTAATTTTGATGCAAATAAGCGTCTCTGCTGGACGACACACCTTTATAGCTTATTTTCACTTGCGTGGCTATTAAACAAGCAGGGGGAACTTGACCCTAATATAGGCGCAAAGATCAACGATTTCTATACTGCATACTTTTCCAAAACTACGGATTATACTGGTAGCTTAAAAGCCTATAAGGAAGCATCGTCAAGTCGAACTCGTTCGGAAAGTCAGCGAAAAAACCGGCTATTAGCGCTTGCTGAATATTGCGGTATACAAATATAGTAGTCAGCAAAGATCGCGGCAACAAAATGGCAACAAAAAATCAGATAGCCTCTGGTTTTTGGATAATGAAAAGAATAGGAATAACCCACGGAATGCTTCATAAACAAAATTGTTTATATTACGCTTCAGAGAAGCGAGTCCGGATTGTATTCATCGTTTTGGCCTATTTGAGGCTGCTGTTTACCTGATACCTGGAATATAATTCCCTTATTCCCGATATAATAATAAGGGAATTATCGCACAATCCATTGACCATTCCCTTATTCTATGGTAATATTTAAGGGAATCAGGAGGGAGATAAGGAAATGAGACTCTTTCATTACTCTGCAATCAAGGATCAGAAATGGGATTCGGATATTCTGGGATTGATTGCAGCCATATACAAGGAAGCAGGGAAACAGGAACTGTATTTGAAACAGCGGCCGGGAGAACCGGAAAAGCTCATTGAAATCGCAACGGTACAAAGTACCGAGGCCTCGAATGCCATTGAGGGGATCGTTACTACGAATACACGAATCCGGCAACTGGTTGAGGAGAAAACATCACCGAGAAACCGTGACGAGCAGGAAATCGCAGGGTACCGCGATGTACTGCGTATTATTCATGAGAGCTTTGATGCGATTCACATTACGCAAAACTACATCCTACAGCTCCACAAAATTTTGTACAGCCATATGAACAACCCCATTGCAGGGCGAACCAAGACAGTGCAGAATTATATCAGTGCCACCTATCCAGACGGTCATGTCGAAACCCTGTTTACACCGCTTGCCCCATATGAAACACCGGAAGCTCTGGACCGGATTTGTGAGGAGTATAACCGTGTGATTGGGAATATGGAACTTGAGCCGCTGATTGCCATCCCGGTTTTCATCCATGACTTTCTGTGTATCCATCCTTTTAATGACGGGAACGGAAGAATGAGTCGGTTGCTCACGACGCTGCTTCTGTATCAGAATGGGTTTTATGTAGGTAGGTATACCTGTACTATGATGCGCTTGCACGCTCCCAGACCGGTTGGCACGAAGGTACAGAGGACGCCGTTCCCTTTATCAAGTACCTACTTGGAACAATTCTCTCTGCCTATAAAGACTTTGAAGACCGTATGGCACTTGTGGAAACAAAACTACCCGCACTGGAAATGGTACGCAGAGCAAGCAAGAATAAAATTGGGCGGTTCAGCAAACAGGATATCCGTGAGCTATGCCCGATGATCAGCGACAGCTCCATTGAGGGGGCTTTGCGTAAACTGGTTGCCGTCGGTGAGCTAGAAAAAGAGGGAAAAGGAAAAAACACCTGTTATTTCAGATTAAATTAAATCAAACATGTGAAAGCATACGTTCAAGAAATGCGTCTTTTTTCTTTACGGTTCTATGATACAAAAGATAAGGTCCAATAAACCGCACTTATCCGGCAATCAAAGCCCCCATTTTTTGATGTTGCAAAAGAAGTATATTCGTAACGAATAGTATATACTATCTACGAGGTGATGCCCCACGGAAACACGAACCGCAAATATCACGGGTCTGTCCCCCCAATGTTTGACCCTGCAATTTGAAATTGACGGTCTTATACTCAACGATGACCGGCACCTGAACAACATTGCGGTGATTGCCAGAGATGGCGGGTTCGACTACTGCCCCATCTTCGACCAGGGATCGGGGCTTCTTTCCAACGTCATGTATAATCCCTTTGAGATAATCCCCAAGTCCCTGATTGCCCAGGCAAAGGCTCGTCCGTTCCAGACCACCTTCAACCGGCAAATTCACACCATGGAAAGCCTGTATGGCAAGCAGCTGGAAATCCCCGATTTTACCCGAAAGCAGCTTGCGCAGAAGGTGGAGTCTCTGCTGGTATACTATCCGGCCCGTGACCGGGATTTGATTGCGGACCGGATTTGCGAGACGGTGCTGGTACGGCAGAAATGCAGATAATCGGAGGCATCAAATTGGATACAACATTATTTCAAGACAAACACGCTGCGTATCAGCAATTGATTGCTCGTGTCCGGGCATCTTATCCGGCATACCATGAAGCCACTGAATACGAAAAAGGTCAACTCGTATGGTGCAATGACTGCCAGCAAGAAATCAATCTTTGGAGCTACTGGCAAGACAGCCTTGACGCGAAAATTATGCTGGTGGGTCAGGATTGGGGCTGCCCATTTGACAAGGTATTTCTTCCAACAATGGCACAAATTCAAAAAGCAAATAGCGGCAAAGCATACAGCTATATCTCTGATACGCCAAGTCAAACGGACCAGAATCTAATCAAATTATTCTCTAAAGCACTCGGAAAAGACATAACCATTCCCTGCGACGACTTATTTTTCACCAACTTTGTTCTGGGCTACCGGCCCCATGGAACCAGCGGCAATTATCAAAAGGAATGGGCAGAACATGACAGTGCTTTTTTCAAAGAGCTTGTAGAAATCATCAAGCCAAAGGTCATTCTCGGCCTTGGGAAAGCAACCTTTCGGGCCGTCCTTGCATCCCTTGCGCCTGATTGGAAGCCACGAATTGGCGGATACAACAAGTACATTGAAAGTTCGCGCAATCCTATTTCCATTGCTACATCGTCCAGGATGAACATTGCCGTATTTGCTTTGTCGCACTGTGGGGTAATGGGAACCCTGAATCGGAATGGGAAGAAAAACCTGGGCCTTGACCAGCAGATTGCAGACTGGAAAAGAATTTCCTTATACCTCTAACTATGCTACTCAGGAAAGCGCCTCCATCATATCCTTTCGTCTCGAATATAATGGAGGCTCTTTATTTGAAGGACGCTGTGAAGAATGCGAAATGGGTTCTATAGTTGCTTCTGCAAGCCCGTATCCATACATACAACCATTTTTCGTAGCTGTCTGGACTCCCACTTGCAAACGCCCACCATCAAATCTGCAAAAGGCCTGCCTACAGCGTAAAACGCCCCTTCTCCTTCCCCGCAATGGCAAAATCGAACAGCGTTCCCTTTGCAATGGCAGCGAAGTAGCCGGACGCGGCATATTCTTTGGCGTACTGCTTTTCGATTCGTCCCAGAGTTTCCCGAAGCTGAAGCATAGCGGCGACCTCATGCTTGCAGGGATAGCTGCAATAACAGTCGCACAGGAGATTACGAACCGTGCCGTTCTGATATTCAAATTCCACCGTATACGCCCGGGTGCCCTCCACAATAGCACAGCCCTTTGTGCCATTCAGGCAGAGATAGCGCACCCGGGTTTCCATATAATAGTCGTGCCCGCGTTCCTCAATTGAGCCGGCAGCGCCCATTTCCTGCAAATCGTCCAGCCGGAAAGCAGTATCATCGTTGCCGCTTTCATAGATCTCGTCCTCCCCGGATGGTGCCCTGAACCAAAGGGTAGCCTGGGCTGCCGGAAGGGTGTGCGGGTCAAAAGTGACACAATAGGTGCCCGCTATGTAGAACTGCCCGTGGACGCAGGTATCTACCACGGCAATGACCCGTTTGTAGTCGGAAAGCTTGATTTTGAAATTGTAGGCCACCGAGGTGACAACGCCGATCTCTCCCTCCAGCTTGCCATCCACATAGACCCGGTCCCCCTGATGCAGGTCGAATTGGTCATTGTAATAGGCTAGGCTGTAACCAAAACAAGGAAATTGGACCTGCACCACGGACTTCCGAGGTACAGCTGCCCTGTTATCCTGCGTGGGAATTGTGTTCCGGCTGTCTGCCTGCGTTCTTCCAAAACCGCTGATTGAAAAGTTCATCATGCTGCCTCCTTTAATACGCGTGCTTTCTTTTCCTTTGTGCTTCTATGATACAAAAGAAAAGGTCCAATAAACAGCACCTATTCCGTCAAACATAAAAAATCCACGGGTGTCAGTCTGCCCGTGGATTTTTCTTCGTAACTTTCTGCACAAGCCGCTCCCCGCGCTCACCTGCAATAAATGGCAATCGCCCGCTGGGCAAACACCGCCGTGCCTTCGCCGCCTGCCTTGTCAATGTTTTCGGCAAACTCTCCTCCAGCGGCATACATTTCCCCAAGGGAATTCAGGATTTCTTTCGTGCAGGGATAATAGTTTTCCGTAATGTACCCCTGCAGCCGCTTCACAAGCGTCTGGGCATCGGGCGATGTCGGGTCCACGTTTCTACATTTGCCGAAATCCTCGAAAATCATCATCAAGCCTCTACCAAGAGCTTCCTCCGCTTCTTTGGAGCGGCCCTTGCTCTTTTCCGCAAACGCCCGATAGGCGCTGGTATTCTGCCACTGTTTCTTCGCCTCTGCGGCGTACTGCTCCATTTTCTGGGTATCAAATGCTGAAAAATCCATGGTATTTCCTCCAACCTGTTTTAATCCACGGGCAAAGGTGATCAGGTTTTCCAGATGCTCTTTCTTCATGGTAAGCATTTCTATCTGCTGGTCCAGCGCTTTTTCCCTGTCAAAGTCCGGACTTTGCAGGATCGCTTCGATTTCCTTGAGCGAAAACGCCAGTTCCCGGAAGAGTAGGATCCGCTGCAGGCGTTCCAGGCCCTTTTCGTCATACAGCCGGTATCCCGCCTGCGTATACTGCGCCGGATGCAGCAGGCCGATCTTGTCATAATATTGCAGGGTGCGAATGCTGACCCCCGTGCGTTTGCTTACCTCATTCACTGTCCACACTGACCGCATCTCCTTTCGTGGTATGGTTAGTATAAACCATTACGCAACGTCAGAGTCAATACCCTTTTTGAAAATTTCCTTGTACTCTTGATCTGTGCTGCGCTCTCTCCTTGCTCCCTACCATTACACGCCAATTCCGCACTGCAAAGTTTATTACATCAATGTCACAAACTTTTATTTTTCAGAATTTTGTTACACAGAAGATACTTTTTCCCTTTTATATTGAAAAATCTATAATCTTCTCAGGCAAAAAAGAAGTTCATGCAGGACAGACTGACTTCTCGGACTTCTTGAATCACACCGGCCGCATTCAAAAGAAAATATCCTCCATAATCCCCCTTTATTTGGGGCAATCACAGAGGATATTTAATTGCGAAAATACTGGAACGAACTCAACCATTGGCTATCGCAACTGCTTGGGTACCTCCATTTCTATAACAAGTTGCCCCAGTAAAGTTACATTCCCCAATACCGCAGCAAATCAACGGCATTGAGGAATGTTCACTCGGCAAATTACTGACAAGTTAAGCCAAGGCTACCACTCCCAATAAGGAATAGAGGGCGTGGATGACTGCGCTCATTCTTCATCGCCCTCGTCACTTTCGCCGCTTTCCAGCGCAAGCTCGGTCAATTCGCGCAGCTTGTTTTGTAGAAGTGTCTTATCTGGGAGGCAAAGTCTGTAGTCTGCAACGAGCGTAGGAGACATACTGCGGCTTAAAGCATATTCCACTACTGCATCATCTTTGCTGGCGCAAAGAATAACGCCTACACTAGGATTTTCGTTTGGCTTTTTCACATCACGGTCAAGAGCTTCCAGGTAGAAATTGATCTGCCCAATATGCTCCGGCTTGAACTTTCCGATCTTCAATTCAATCGGCACAAGGCAAGACAGCGAACGGTTGTAAAACAGCAAATCGATGAAAAAATCTGTGTTGCCAACCTGAACACGGTATTCTTCACCGATAAACGTAAAGTCTTTGCCAAACTCCAAAATGAATTGCTTCAAGTTCTCGATAATTGCTTTTCGTAGATTTTTTTCCGAAAACAGTTCAGGCAAATCCAGAAACTCCAGTACATAGGTATCGAGAATACTTTTACGAACATCCTGAGGAACAGATTCCGGAAGCGGTTTCTTATTTGAGAGCATATAGCGTTCGTAGTACGCACTACTGATCTGACGCTCTAACTCCCGCTTGGAATAATGCTCCTTTGCGCAAAGTGTCATATAAAAATGGCGTTCCTCCACCGTCTTGGAGCTGGACATGATAAGCAAATGGTTCGTCCAACTGATTTGTGTCACCAGTGGTGTCACAAATTCATCATCCTTATAAGTCTCGTAGAATTGTTTCATACGGTAGAGGCCGCGACGGTTGAAGCCTTTGACTCCGGGATTTTCTTTTACAATATAGGCGGCAACATCATCAATGATTTTATCACCAAACGCAGCACCTGTGCATAGCTTGGACAGATATTCGCCAACGCTCCAATACATCTGGATCAACTCGGCATTGACCGCCTTTATTGCGCGGTTGCGGGCATTGTCGATGATATGGATGACTTCATCAAATTGTCCCGGATTTTGGATTTGTTCATTGCTCATGTTTTCGACTCCTCAACTATTTTCAGCGTAAACCAGTACCCTCCTGCAATGCGCAAAGACGCATACCCAGTTGTCTCACGCTGTTTGGCTTCAAATCAAAAATGGTATGATCAAAATCCAATTAGATGTCAAATTGGATTTCGAAACTTTTGTGTGAACTATTCCTCGTTTGCGTGTTTGCTTCACAACCTTCCGAATAACTCATTTCCCTCGGGAGCAGGCCTCAGTACAGTATGTTCTTCCAATTCTGTAGCTGTTCTTGTGCTGTAAGAATCTTGCTTATCAAGTGCAATAATAATCTGTTTTACACAAGCTGAATATCGGGCTAAAATATTCTCAATGGCGTCATCTGATATTTGCTTAAGGATTAGAGAATCATGCACTAAAATTGGAAGTTTCGCCAAGTGCATCATCGCCAAATCAAATACGACTAATCCCTTAAAAGCTATGCCTGTCCCCGTATCCTCTGGAGTATGGAACGTATAATTCACCTCCGTGAAATGAGGTACAGGAGCATTGTGTTTGTCTTTATAAATTATAAATGAGCATATTATGATACTGCACAATTTTGTTTTTGCAGCAAGAACTAAAGCGCAAAATTTGGTTTTTAAACATGGACAAACGGTGTTTTTTGTGCAAATCGAAAAACGTGCTCATTTATAGTTTTTTAACAATCCTGTTTAATAGCTTGCACTAATAAAGTCATTTATCCAGCACATACATCAAGTGACTTGCAAGCATGATTTGCTCCATAGCCTCGCGTTTTTCGTATTGAAGATTTGTATGAGCAGCTGGATTGCGATAAGCTGCCATAATGCCTTCAAACAGGGATTGAATTCCACGCCGGTAGTTCTTACCATCGGTAGTTGCCGTACCGCAGAACTTGAATACACCGTTTTCACTTATAAGCGCGCCAATTACATCACCAATTCTCACTGGAACCGCTGTATCAGGTTTTAACTCTGCAAACTTCTCCCGCAGACGAGATTCCACTTCTTTGACTGCCTTTTCTGCTGCAGTTGAGCAGTGGCCATCCACATATAAATCGTGGGAGACATTCACGATTCGCGGGTGTATCTCTGACCAAAACCGAACAACAACCGGTTCCGCTTCAATATGGCGAATAATTATTACCAGTTCACCAAATGCTGCGGGATTTACAAAAGCAGCCCCCATGCCGTTCGTCTGAAAAAGGATGTTTGCAATACGAGGTAGTGCAGCAGCGTAGAATGGGTAATCACTCTGTATGCCCATTGCCATTGCGTTGATCCATCGACGTACAGATTGAATCTCAGGTGGCAGGTGAAGAAACTGCATGTTCAAATTTGCGTTTGTAAAGTCTATCCACTTTCGTAGTTCATACAATTCGTTTTCGTACGGCAGTTTCAAAGCACTCATCTCCTTTTACAATGCCTTGACCATATCAATAAACTGGCTCATGCTCACTGCACAAAATCTGGATACGCTGGGTCGAGATGTCTCACTTTACAGCAGTTTATGAAACGGAAAGATAATACGCAGGTAAGTGCACATGTTGCAGTCATGTCCACATATTCGTACAAAATCCATTGTTATTATAATCGAAAACGCAAATAAAAGCAATGGCTTTGGGCAAAGTATGGGAGGAACTTCTACTTCACGATCTAAGGGGTGGGGATACCACGAAATCGAGCAGGAGGCTAGTTCCCTTGTCGACATCTCACACCGCCAAGTCTACTGTTTGGAACTCGGCGGTTCTATTATCAGCAAATCATCTAAGAAACTGAACGTACTTCTGAATGGCTTTCTTACTAAACGTCCTCCACCCATAGACAAGCCCCGGCAAGCATCATTTGCCTGCCGGGGTCATTCGTTTTCAGTTCAGCACCACATTCCAGTATATTTTCGCGCTGTGGTCACAGTACACAGACAGGTACACCCCATCCGTCCGCCACACGGGGTTGCTGTGGGCTTCATCAGTTCTTCATCACATGGGCCACCAGCCGCAGGTTTCGTTCCACCAGAATATTTCTTGCCTCCAGGTCCCCCTGCGCAGACAATTCCAGATAATGCCGCTCTTCCTCGGCGCTCAGGGGTTTGGGAAAGCTTCCGGAATGGAGCTGCAGAGAGTAAAACAGGCTGCTGAGCAGCAGCCACACGCTTGCGATCATCACCTTCACCTCAGCACTACCCTATTCCCCATTTCCCGGAGATATTCCGACGGGACACGCTTTGGTTTTATGATAATGCGAAAGCTGATTCAACAGCAGTATGCTAGGGCGTACACACAAACCAGTTGCTTTGCCGCCATCTACAAGGAGACGCTGTTTGCGATTAGCAGGAAGGACAATGTAATTTCCAAAAAGTACGTGTCCCGGCAAGCATCATTCGCCTGCCGGGGCAATTTCATTCAAAATGCAATCTCTTCCGGCCGTATTTAATCTTTTTCCGCAATTGGCCGGAGAACCCTGCACGGCACACCCGCCGCAGTCTGTTCATTCCTTTGCAGCGGCTCAAGGCTGTGCCTGTTCCACTGCGGCGAAGATTTTGTCCGTTACCGTCAAATCATACAGCGCAATCAGGGCAAAGCCGCAGATGGGCCACAGGAAGCTCAGCAGAACAAACGCCTGGGGCAAAACCACCAGGAGCAGCGCCGGCAGCAGATTCATGGCCGTCACCAGCAGCATTTTCGGCAGGTGTGCAATGCTCAGCAGCACCGCGTTCACCACCGTATCCCGGACAGTTCCTGAATAGCGGACCAGCAACGGGAATATCAGGCCGGCCACCAGCACAAGAGCCAGAATGCAGAAGCAAATGAGCACAATCACCGCCATACGCCCCGGGAAATCCATATAGGCCACGAGCCGGTAGTCCAGGGCCAGCACAGCCCCGGCAAAGGCCATCAGCAGCCACAGCATCGTGGCCTTGCCGAAATACCGGCGGAAGGCCCCAAAAAAGGCCTTTGCACCGCAGTCCTCCTCCCGGCGAAGCGCCGTCAGGGCAGACAGCATCGCGCAGGTGGAGGCCCCCAATGTGACGAGGGGCGCAGAGCACAGGAGCCACAGAAAATTGATTTTGAACAGCGCGACAACTCTTGTACACAGCTGCATGAATTTGGAATCAGGAGTGAGCTTCATGGAATACCGCCTTTATTTTTGTGTTTTTTCGCCCTTGACAATGTGGGTTCTGGACAGCTGGTCCACGGACTGGTCATAGTCTGCATTGGCCAGCGCCGTGAAGAGAATATCCACCACGTTCAGCTGGGACATCCGGGAGGACATGGCGCCGCTGCGGAACAGGGATTCATTGGCAGCCGTATAGAGCTTGTAATCCGCCAGGTCCGATACCGGCGACTGAATGCAGCGGGTGATGGCAATCACGGGCGTACCTCTGTGCTTTAGATTTTTCATGCACTCGATCACCTCTGCCGTGGCACCGGAATAGGAGAATACCAGCGCCGCATCCTGGGCTGTGGCATTGAAGGACTGCACCAGCTGGGAATGCCAGTCCTCATTGATGATGCACAGCTTATTCAGCCGCAGAAATTTCAGATAAGCGTCCTTTGCAGCACACAGAGATGCGCCCATACCAAACAAATAAATCACTCTGGCTCTCCGGATAACCTCTACGCTGCTGTGCAGCACCTCCACGTCCATCAGCTCCCGGGTCTCCTCCAGGGAGAGGATATTGGCATCGGTAATTTTATTGATGATCTGCTCCAGCGAATCCGTGTGTTGAATCTCCTGCTTTTTGCCCCGCAGATCCTGCTCCCGGCGGGCCAGCTCATAGGTCACATCACGCCGGAATTCTTTATAGCCGGAATAGCCCGTATGCGCGCACATCCGCACAATGGTAGAAGGGGAAGAGAACGTCTTCTGTGCCAGCTCATGGACGCTGAGATCCACCACCAGCTGCGGGTCTGACAGAATACGCTCTGCAATGCCTCTTTCCGTACTGGAAAACTGGGCCGAGCGCTCTCGCAGCCGAATCAATGCACTGCTCATTCTGTTTCCGCCTTTCCTGAAATATTTTGCAACAATTTGCGTTTTCCTGAACTATGGGTATCATTGTACCGCCTTTTCACCAGAATGGCCATGCATTTTGTGCCCAAATATTTCATGTTGTTTTTGTGCATAATGTATATTTTCAATCTGTTGTTTTTGTGCTTGTTTCACCAATATGGCATTTTTTCTTCTTTTCAATCCAGCAGTAGAAACAAA
>OMCG01001687.1_pt1 | contig 12475 bp, 10 predicted proteins | sample 1674071 | NCBI WGS metagenome assembly OMCG01 (sample SAMEA103958139, study PRJEB25191) | human gut metagenome | biome: human-associated habitat [ENVO:00009003]; feature: intestine environment [ENVO:2100002]; material: feces | place: Germany | collected 2013/2015 | reverse complement strand
AGGCTTTGTTCATCAAGCCAATTAGTCATATCAGTCAATTCTTTAATAAGCTCTATTTTATCAAAATGACGCAATGTACGATTTAATGATAGCGGCAAATGACTTTTAAAAGATAATCTCTTAAGTATTTCGATTGATAAACCATTCAATTCTAAAATATTATTATTCATGCCGCCACTCCTCCTTATACAGTTATTATATATAAATGCGTGTTAAAGCTCAAGAAAAATCCTCTTACATTATTATATGCTATTTTTCTATTCATTGCACTAATAAACAGCAAATCCGATAATACCAAAAAGGCTCCCCTCCTGAACGTTGCCGTTCAGACGGGGAGCCTTAAAATTACGCATACAGCTCATGCCATTATACACATCAGGTTCGCACTCAGCGAAGCAGGTGGTGCTTTATGGACAGGCGTGCCTTATTGCATTTTTTCTTTGAGCATTTTGGTAACCATGCCCGGGTTAGCCTTGCCGCGAGATTTTTTCATAATCTGGCCAACGAGGAAGCCGATAGCTTTATCCTTACCAGCCTTGTAGTCAGCAACGGATTGCGGGTTCTCAGCAATGGTTTCTTCAACCAGCTTGAGGATAGCGCCTTCATCACTAACCTGCTCCAGACCGAGCTTCTTAACGAGAGCCTTCGGAGCTTCGTCCTCTTTGAGCATTTCGGCAAAGACCTTTTTAGCCAGCTTGCTGGACAGAACGCCGTCTTTAATCAGGTTAACCAGCTCTGCCAAATGTGCAGGGGTTACCTTGAAATCGGCAATGGTAATGCCTTCGTTGTTCATGTAAGCAGATACATCGCCCAGCAGCCAGTTGGAAACTGCTTTGCTGTCCTTAGCGGTCTTAACTGCTTCATCAAAGTATTCTGCCATAGCCTTGGTGGAAACGATCTGGGAAGCGTCATATTCCGGCAGACCATGCTCGCTCATCAGGCGTGCCTGACGTTGAGCCGGCAGCTCCGGCAGAGTTTCACGGATACGCTCAATCCAGGCATCGTCCAGCTGTACCGGAACGAGGTCAGGCTCAGGGAAGTAACGATAGTCATGTGCTTCTTCCTTAGAACGCATGGACAGGGTTACGCCGTTAGCTTCATCCCAGGTACGGGTTTCCTGAACAACGTGGCCGCCATCTTCCAGAACCTCTTTTTGGCGCTCAACTTCATAGTTGATAGCGCGCTCCAGAGCACGGAAGGAGTTCAGATTTTTGATTTCGGCACGGGTACCGAATTCCTTAGCGCCTTCGGGCATGATGGAGATGTTAGCGTCGCAGCGCAGGCTGCCTTCCTGCATTTTGCAGTCGCAGACATCGGTATATTCCAGAATTGCTTTCAAGTTTTCCATGTAAGCACGAGCTTCGGCAGCACTGCGCATATCCGGCTCGGATACAATCTCAATCAGCGGTACGCCTGCACGGTTGTAGTCAACTGCAGAGGAATCGGAGGTGCTGATGGTTGCGCCGCTGTGGTTCAGCTTGCCTGCATCCTCTTCCATGTGGATACGGGTAACGCCAATGCGTTTATGCTCGCCGTCAACAACGATGTCGATATGACCGCCCAGGCAGATAGGTTTATCAAATTGGGAAATCTGATAGTTCTTGGACAGGTCAGGATAGAAGTAGTTTTTACGGTCGAATTTGTTGTATTTCTGGATATCGCAGTTCAGCGCCAGGCCAGCCTTGATAGCGAAATCAACAACCTGCTTGTTCAGCACAGGCAGTGCACCGGGCATACCCAGGCAAACCGGGCATACATGGGTGTTAGGCAGGCTGCCGAAGGCAGTGGAGCAGCTGCAGAATGCTTTAGTTTTGGTTTTCAGCTCGGCATGAACTTCCAGGCCGATAACGGTAATATATTTAGTCATTATTTGTTACCTCCCAGCGGTGCGAATACTTTATGATATTCGGTTGCCTGTTCAAAGGTATAAGCAGCACGCAGAATGGTTGCTTCGTCCAGAACCTTGCCGATCAGCTGCATACCGATAGGCATGCCGTCATCAGCAAAGCCGCAAGGAATGGAAATACCCGGCAGACCGGCCATATTTACCGGAATAGTGGTTACGTCCAACATGTACATGGTCAGCGGATCCATCTCGTCGTTGATGCCGTAAGCAGGAACCGGAGAGGTCGGGGTCAACAGCACGTCGCATTTTTCAAACGCAGCTTCAAAGTCGCGGCGGATAAGGGTACGAACCTGCATAGCCTTGTTGTAGTATGCATCATAGTAACCGCTGCTCAGTACGTAGGTGCCCAGCATAATACGGCGGCGTACTTCCTGGCCGAAGCCTTCGGTGCGGCTCATAGTGGTCATTTCCGGTGCGGAGGTTGCATCTACATTGCGGTAACCGTAGCGAACACCGTCGAAGCGTGCCAGGTTAGCGGAAGCTTCAGCCGGAGCAATGATATAATAGGTGATTACAGCATATTCGGTATGCGGCAGGGAAACCTCAACGATTTCAGCGCCCAGCTCTTTATATTTTTCAACGGCCTTCATGATTTCAGCCTTAACCTTAGCATCAACGCCTTCACCGAAGTATTCCTTCGGCAGACCGATGCGCAGGCCTTTAACGTCATTTACCAGTACTTTGGTGAAGTCGGGAACCTCTACGTCAAGAGAGGTGGAGTCCATCTCGTCCTTACCGCAGATAGTGTTGAGTACCAGAGCAGCGTCGGTTACGTCTTTAGTGATAGGTCCGATCTGGTCCAGAGAGGATGCGAATGCTACGCAGCCATAACGGGATACACGGCCGTAGGTCGGTTTAATACCAACGCAGCCGTTGAAGGATGCCGGCTGACGGATAGAGCCGCCGGTATCGGAGCCCAGAGTCCAGATAGCTTCGCCTGCAGCGATAGCAGCAGCGCTGCCGCCGGAGGAGCCGCCGGGAACGCGGTCCAGGTTCCATGGGTTGTGGGTTACACCGAAATGAGAGGTTTTGGTGGTAGAGCCCATAGCAAATTCATCCAGGTTGGTTTTGCCCAAGAAAATGGTTTCATCAGCGCGCAGGTTTTTGATAACATGTGCGTCATATACGGGAATGAAGTTCTCCAGCATTTTGGAGGAACAGGTAGTGCGCAGGCCTTTAGTAGAGATATTATCTTTGATTGCGCCCGGAATACCTGCCAGCGGAGCGATTTTCTCGCCTGCGGCAATCTTAGCATCAACCTTGGCAGCCTGTGCCAGAGCGTTTTCTTTATCCAGGGTTACATAAGAGTTAACCTGGTCTTCAACTGCGTCGACACGCGCAATAACAGCGTTAGTTAATTCGACGGAGCTTACTTCTTTGTTGACGAGCTTTTCATGCAGCTCGTGCGCAGTAAGTTTATACAAATCCACAGCGTTTGCCTCCTTCTTATTCGATTACGCGCGGTACCTTAAAGCCGTCATTGTGAACAGCAGGAGCGTTCTTCAATGCTTCCTCGTGGGATACGCCTTCTTTGACAACGTCCTCACGCAGTACATTGCTTACCGGCAATACGTACGGGGTAGGTTCGATACCTGCGGTATCAATTTTTTCAAGAATGTCGGCATAGTTAAGAATCTGGTTGAACTGCTCGGTGAATACTTCCATCTCGGAAGCGGGAACAGTCAAACGGGAAAGCTGTGCGATATGCTTTACGTCTTCAGCAGAAACTTTCATTTTTTCACCATCCTATAAAAACTCGTTTTATTTTTACAAATAACCTGTTTTATTATAACACATTTACTGAGCAAAGTACACTGAGTAAGGCACTTCGGCAGTGCTTGCGGGGATATTTTTAGGAAAAAGCAGCTTTTAAAATATTAGACAGCAAAACAATAAGGACTCTCCTTAGGGAGAGGTGGCATCGCGCAGCAATGACGGAGATGGGTTACAGCAAAATAAGACATATACATAACCCCAACCCCTCTCAGTCGCCCTACAGGTGACAGCTCTCCCCAAGGAAAGCCTTTCTCTTCGTATAGCATCCATACACATAAACACAAAAAGAACCGCCTCACGGCGGTTCTCTAAACTCCAAGTATCTGGCGCTATTTCCCTTCTCGCTTGCTCACCTTAACATACAGCCTTTTTAAAATATCCATTGCCTCATCCTGCTGCATACTGCTTAGCTGTGGCCTTACCTTGCGTCTGTTTTTATTTTTATAGCTGCCAAGAGTAATATAAAACTCCGTGGTCGTCGCATCGTGCGCAAACAGCATATCCGTCTGCTTTTGCTCCTGCTCCGTAAGCGGCAGCTTTTGGATAAAAGCATCCAGCTCTGCCAAATCCTCACTTGTCACCTCTGCCGACGACAGCAGGCAATTTTCGCCCTTTTTATCGACAAAAAAGCAGCTGAAGGTACCATGCCCTTTCTTAAAAGGATCATAATTAGCCTCAAACCTGTAGCACAGGGTGCGGAACTGATGGTTCCGGCTCATATAAAAAGTGGACCATTCTACGTGTGTCATCTTATCTTCTCCTTGTACCGGCGCACAACCTATATTAACTGTCAGCAGTACAAGCACCGCTAGCAGTATTTTGGTGATTTTCCATAATTTACTGTGCATACCGTTCACCGCCTTTGTTAAGGCTTAATTGCGAAGCGGAGCTCTGTCCTTAGCCTTCAGGTAAAGCTGCAGAAACTGCTTTTGCAGCTCCGCTCTTTGCTCCCCGCTCAAAGGCGCCGTCAGCTTCTTGACGCTTCTATCATTATAGTTGGCGATACACACATCAAAAATCTCCATGGTTTCATCACAGACAAGCAAATCATCATCTACCGGCTCAGGTTCCTTGGGCGGTGCCAGCGGCAGTCCTTGGATAAGCGCATCAAGAGGCACAAGCTCCTCACGCGTCACAGGCACGCTCTCCAGCTCACAGCGCCAGATTTCGTCATTGAGATTTGCCGGAGCCTTAAAGCTGCAGTCATAGAGCATCTGCCCGCTTTTAGCGTCCAAACGCAGCGCATAATTATAGCTATAATCATAATTCGAGCCGTTTCTGTATAATTGCATACCCGTCCATTCTATACGTCCCATGCTATCGCCTCCCCGCACCTGGGCATAAATCAGCTTTGCTGTCAGCAGCAGAAGCGCTGCCAATAACAGCAGATGAATAATTCTCAGCTTATTGCTTTTTTGTTTGCGCATGCTGCTCACCGCCTTTTGCTATTCTTCTGATGATAGCATAGCGTATTTTTAGCAGCTTGTCCCCACCCGAAAGGCTGATTTAGGGTAGGAAGGGAGGAAAACTTTAAATAAAAAGGCCGATAATAATATAACTTGCTGCACTTCATTCTCAGGCTTATATAAAGCAAAACAGTACTTATACGGTTTGAAAAACAAGCTGTCCGCTAATAACTCTCAATATATTTCAAGAAATATCTGAATATTGAAAATCTGTATAAATTTTTCCTGTAATCCGAAAATTATCATTCAAGGATAATATTTCACCCCAACCTACCCAAAATTCCCCTTTCGGGTGGGGCGCTGACACTCTTTTTGCGCTATAATGAAGGCAAGATAAGGAAGGGAGATGTTCCTATGTTTAAAGAAAACGACGAATGTTGTGCTATACAATGCGAAAAATGCGGCGGCACCATGTATTCCGACGCTGCCAGCACCAGCTTCATCTGCTCCTTCTGCGGCAACAAGGAGCCTTGGCCGAACAGCGAAAATATTCTTGATAGCGAAATCAAGTATCGCCATAAGCCTGTAGAGGTTGTCAACGGACTGGTGAAGCTGGGACACGTATACTTCATGGAGCCCTTGCCGGAGATGCTCAAAAACAACACCCAAAGCATCGAAGATAAGCTGGGCGTTTTCAGCGCCCTCAGCACCAAGGTTTACGAAGAAAGCCACACCATCAAGCTGCCCTGCCCGCTCTGCGGTGCCGATGTTACCGGCGAATCCACGCAGACTATTTTTACCTGCGAATACTGCGGTCACCGTCTGACGCAGGAGGAGCTGAAGGCCGGCGGCTACAACAAGGACCAGCTCATAGGCGCAGGCTCCCGCAGCTACCCATCCATCGCCCTGCCCTTCAAGCTCACTAAGGAGCAATCCTTCGGCAGAGCGCAGCTGCTGATGAAGCGCGAGCCGATGTCCTTTAAGGGTGCGGAAAAGGCCATTAAGGAAAAATTTACCGCCTTCTATACTCCCTATACGCTGGCAGACCTGCGCGTCAAAGCGCAAATCTCCAGCAACAAGGGTGACTGCGAAATTTATCAGGAGGTTTTAAACTGGGTATATCCGCAAACCTATGTCTTTGACGAAAACGCCGTCGATATGGTTGCTCCCTGGAACTTTGATGAATTCGCCCCCTTCGACCCTGTATTTTTGGAGGGTGACGTGCATATCACCACCCGCAGCAATCTTTTCCCGGTACAAAAATATCTTGACCGCATGATCAACGAGCAGCTTTGCAACAGGCTCAGCGAAAATTACGGCTTACAAAATGTTAAGATTGAAAAATGGGCACGCAATCTCCGCAAGCATTCAGCTGACATCATGTTGCCGATTTATTATGTTGACTATACCGACAACAGCGCCGGCGAACGCTTCGTCATCGTTGTCAACGGCCAGACCGGCGCTGCCAGCGCCCGCTTCGTCAACAGCAAGGACAAGGTACGCAGCCTGCAGCTGCCTGCCAGCAGCAAGCTGCCGCGCTTTGCCGAAACAACGCTGCGCACACCGCCAATGATTGTACGTTATGTAAAGCCAAAATTCCTGCATGAGGTAATCCCAGCGGAAAAGGGCTTCAAAAAGAGTATCTTCCAAATGCTCAAATTCTGGTAGAAAACGGCTGCGGCAGCAGTCGGAGTATAATCATCCACCTCCTTGTACAAAAAAGCAGAGAGCTGTGTTTCACGTGAAACACAGCTCTCTGCTTTTATCGTTGCTACAGGAATCTTCCTTCCTTATCATTTTCAGAACAGGGGCTTGCTGTTGCCGCCCTTCGGCTTCTTCTGGTTCTTGATGCGGACGCTGACGATGACCTCATCGCCCTCCACCGTCTGCTCCATATTAACCGGAATACCGACATCCTTAATAGCGTTGACAACCTGCTTAATACTGTTCAGGTAAATGCGGACATCGTTGACAATCACCATACGGCGGCGTTTTTCCTGCTGGTTGTCCTCCAACAGCTTGTTGATATATTCCTCGGTCTGGCGCACGCTGTAATTCTTGGCAACAACAACCTCCAGCACCTCCAGACGCTTGGCATCATCATCCAGCTTCAGCAGTGCGCGCGCATGACGCTCGCTCAGACCGGCATCCACCAGCACCTTGCGTACAGCAGGCGACAGGCGCAGCAAACGCAGCTTGTTGGCGATAGTAGACTGCTTCTTGCCTACGCGCGCAGCCATAGCCTCCTGCGTCAGATGGAACTGCTCCATCAGCTGTTCATAGCCTTCGGCCTCCTCCAGAAAATGCAGATCCTCACGCTGCAGGTTTTCAATCAGCGCAATCTCTGCAATCTGCTGCGTAGTATAATCGCTGATAATCACCGGTACCTCCGTCAGCTTCGCCATACGGGAAGCACGCAGACGGCGCTCGCCGGCAATCAGCAGATAACGTCCGTCCTCAGTCGGCGATACCAAAAGAGGCTGCAGCACACCATATTGGGCGATGGAAGCAGACAGCTCCTCTAAGGCTGCTTCGTCAAAGCTCTTGCGCGGCTGATAAGGGTTGGGGAAAATCTGCCCGATGGGAACCTTGACTACCTTCACCTCATTAACGGCCTTACGCTCGCCGATAATACCGCAATCTGTATCCAATACCGAAAATCCATCATCTACTAACATATGTTTTCCCCCTATTTAGCGCCTAAGGGCTGTTTTTCCGGCGTACCAGCCTTACGCGGGTATTGCGCCGGTGTGCTTTTGATTTTAGCTATCTTTATTATAGCACGTCCATCATCCAGACCGGGTAATTTTACAGGCTCCGCACTGAGAATTTTGCCGCCGAGAATTTTTACCGCAGCCTCTCCTTCGGTAATTTCCTCCGCAAACTTGCTGCCCTTCAGGGCGATAAACTGACCACCCTTTTTGGCCAGCGGCAGGCAATATTCGCTCAGCACGCTCAAACGTGCCACAGCGCGCGCCGTTACATAGTCATATTTTTCGCGGTGCTTTTTATCACGGCCCGCATCCTCTGCACGCAAATGCTCGCAGCGGATGCCCTTCACCCCCAGCTCCTCAATCACCTGCTGCAAAAAGCGCAGGCGCTTGCCCAAAGAATCTATCAGAGTTACCTTCAGCTCGGGGCAGTAGATTTTCAGCGGCACACCGGGAAAGCCGGCACCTGTGCCCACGTCCGCCAGGGTTTTACCGGCCATCTCCGCCTCGTAGGCCAGCAGGCTGTCTACCATATGCTTTACGGCAACCTCCTCAGGCTCGGTAATCGCGGTAAGGTTCATCACCTTATTGGTTTCCACCAGCAGCTCGTAATAACGGCTGAACTGCTCCAGCTGCAGCGGCGTAAAGCTCAAACCGGCCTCCGCACCCTTTTCGGCTAAAATTTCTGCAAAGGTCATTCTTCCTGCTCCTTTCGGCGCTTCAGCTCCAACGCAATCATCAGCACGCTGATATCAGCCGGTGACACACCGCTGATACGCGATGCCTGACCGATATTCGCCGGACGCACCTTGTCCAGCTTTTCAGCAGCCTCGCTGGAAAGCTCCTTAATCGCACGATAATCTATATCATCAGGCAGGCGCTTGTTTTCCAGCTTCATAAAGCGCTCTACCTCCTGACGCTGTTTCGTAATATAGCCCTCATACTTGGCGAAAATCTCAGCCTGCTCCGCAACCTGCGGTGCCAGCTCCGACAAACCGAAGGCCTGCTGCAGCTTGCTGTAGGTAACCTCCTTGCGGCGCAGCAAATCCAAAAGACTGCTGCCGCTGCGCAGCGGCGCCGTACCCATAGCCTCCAGCTTAGCATTGTTTTCCGCACTGGGAGAAATATTCTGCTTGCCCAGCTCGCTCACTGTGCGCTCCAAAGCAGTACGCTTTTCGGTGAAAATGCCGTAGCGCTTATCATCAACCAAACCAATAGCTCTGCCCTTTTCCGTCAAACGCAAATCAGCATTATCCTGACGCAGCAGCAAACGGTATTCCGCACGCGAGGTCATCATTCTGTAAGGCTCGGACGTGCCCTTGGTAACAAGGTCATCAATCAGCACGCCGATATACGCCTCATCACGGCGCAGCACCAGCGGCTCGCGTCCGTTAATCTTCATCATTGCGTTAATACCTGCCATCAGACCTTGGGCAGCAGCCTCCTCGTAGCCGCTGGTACCGTTGGACTGACCGGCACTGAACAAGCCGCTGATAGCCTTATGCTCCAGCGACGGACGCAGCTGCAGCGGATCAAGGCAATCGTAATCGATAGCATAGCCCGCACGCATCATCTTGCAGTGCTCCAGTCCGGGAATAGTCTGCATAAACTGCAGCTGAATGTGCGCCGGCAAAGAAGAACTCATGCCTTGTACATACATTTCATTGGTACTGCGTCCCTCCGGCTCTATAAACAGCTGATGACGCTCCTTATTGGCGAAGCGCACAATCTTAGATTCGATAGACGGGCAGTAACGCGGGCCGACGCCCTCGATCATGCCGTTATACATACCGGATAAATGCAGATTATCGCGGATAATTTTATGTGTAGCCTCATTCGTATAGGTCAGATAGCAAGGAACCTGCTCACGTGTTTTGATATCGCTGATAAAGGAGAAGTTGCGCACCTCCTCATCGCCGTACTGCGGCTCCATCTTGCTGTAATCAAGACTGCGGGCATCAATACGCGCCGGCGTACCGGTCTTAAAGCGCATCAGCTCCACGCCGTTCTCCAGCAGCGAAGCAGACAGCTTCTGCGCACTGCGCAGACCGTTAGGACCGCATTCATAATTAACCTGGCCGTAAACAATACGGCCGCGCAGATAAGTACCGGTAGCCAGAATAACGCACTTCGCCTCGAAAACCTCGCCCGTTTCGGCCTCTACGCCAACAACCGCACCGTTTTCCACCAGCAGCTTATCAATCATCAGCTGCTTCAGCTCCAGATTCTCCTGGTCCTCGACAATCTTTTTCATCAACGTGTGATAAAAAGGCTTATCCTCCTGACCGCGCAGAGCATGTACGGCATAGCCCTTACCGGTATTCAAAAGACGCATCTGGATACATGCCAAATCCGCACTTATACCCATCTGGCCGCCTAAAGCATCCAGCTCACGCACCAGATGGCCTTTTGCCGGACCGCCGATAGACGGATTGCACGGCATCAGCGCCACATTATCCAACGACAGCGTCGCCAGCAGCGTCTTACCGCCCAGGCGGGCAGCAGCCAGCGCCGCCTCCACGCCTGCGTGGCCGGCGCCAACAACAATTACATCAAATGTATCTGTAATATAACTCATCTTAATAGACCTCTTAAAAATATATGTACCGACTATCACCATCTTACATGGGAGATAACCAGGAAATTAGCAGAAAACCCTAACGAGCAATTAATATATCGCTTACACAACCCTCAGTCATCGCCTACGGCGATGCCAGCTCCCTTCCAGGGAGCATATAAAAGTTCATAGTAATAACCAAAGTTAAAACTTCGCAATAATATTATATCTTCCCTGAAAGGGAAGGTGGCTGCGAGCTTCAGCGAGCAGACGGAAGGGTTGCGATGCACACCCCTACTTACCGATACAGAACCGCTCAAAAATCTCATTGATAATCTCATCCTGCACTGTATCACCCGTAATCTCACCTAACAGGTCAATCGCCGAGCGCACATCAATCACAATGCAGTCATAAGGCAAATAATCCTGTGCCGCAACCTCCGCATCCTGCAGACCTGCCAGCGCCTCACGCAGCAAACACTCCTGACGCGCATTCTGAATATATGCACCGTCCCCCAGCGTACCCTTGCTGCCGTAAACATAGCTCTTCAGCCAGGCAGTAAACGCCTCAATGCCAACCAGAGTCTTAGCAGAAAGCGTCATCACCTTATCAGCGCCAAAGCGCTCTCGCAGCTGCGCCAAATCAACCTGCTGCGGCAAATCGCTCTTATTCACAATCACCACACAGGGCTTGCCGGCCGCAGCCTCTAAAATCGCCTCATCCTCATCCGTCAGGCCATCGCTGCCGTCAATCACGCAGATAACCAGCTCCGAATCCGCCAACAGCTGACGGCTCTTCTCCACGCCAATTTTCTCCACAAAATCATCGGTAGCACGGATACCCGCCGTATCAGCCAGCACCAACGGCACACCGTCAAGCAGCAGCTGCTCCTCAATAACATCACGCGTAGTACCGGCATACTGCGAAACAATAGCACGCTCCTCCCGTAGCAAAGCGTTTAGCAGGCTCGACTTGCCCACGTTCGGACGGCCAACAATAGCTGTACGCAAGCCCTCGCGCAAAATCTTGCCCGTATGCGCATGCGCCAGCAGATGCTCAATCCCGCTGCAGACAGTACTCAGGCTCTCCTGCACCCTGCCATAGGTAACATCCTCGATATCCTCCTCCGGATAATCAATCACAGCCTCCAGATTAACAACAATATCCACCAGCTGCTTACGCAGGCTGCGCAGCTCACCTGCAAGCTGTCCCTGCTGCTGACGCGCAGCCAGCTTCAAACTCGCCTCACTGCGCGAACGGATAATATCCATAACAGCCTCAGCCTGCGTCAGATCAATCCTGCCGTTCAAAAACGCACGCTTCGTAAACTCGCCGGCCTCCGCCGGACGCGCACCGGCAGCAAAAGTCAGCTGCAGAATCTTCTGCAGCGGCTGCACACCGCCGTGACACTGGATTTCAACCACATCCTCCGCCGTATAGGAACGGGGAGCACGCATATACACCGCCAGCACCTCATCTACAAGGCTGCCGTCCGTATCATAAACATGGCCATAAGCAAGCGTATTCACAGGATATGCACCAAGCGCCTTGCCGGAAGCCGCCTTAAACAAGGTCTCACCTACCGCCAACGCCTTTGGTCCGCTAATACGCACAATACCTACAGCACCTTCGCCAAGAGCCGTAGTAACAGCACTAATCGTATCCTCAGCCATATGACCCTCCTTCTTTTATCTGTACTGCATAAAAAAGCTCAGTACGTAAAAAAGGCTGCCGCAAATAAGCCTCTGATTAACTTAACGCGACAGCCTTGCTTTTTATTTTATTTTTTCAGCTCAATAACCACATGACGATAAGGCTCATCGCCCTCGCTCAGAGTAGTAACACGACGGTCACCCTGTAATGCCATATGGATAATCTTGCGTTCGTGCGGATTCATAGGCTCCAGGGCTACGCGCTCACCGGTACGTTTAACCTTATCTGCCAGACGTGCTGCCAGACGGTTAAGAGTTTCGATACGGCGGTCGCGGTAATCCTCAACGTCAATAATTACACGCACACGCTCGTTGCTATTCTTGTTAGCAACAAGATTAGTCAGGTATTGCAAGCTGTCTAAGGTCTGTCCATGCTTGCCGATTAAAATACCCATATCATCACCAT
>OMCG01001676.1_pt1 | contig 12523 bp, 13 predicted proteins | sample 1674071 | NCBI WGS metagenome assembly OMCG01 (sample SAMEA103958139, study PRJEB25191) | human gut metagenome | biome: human-associated habitat [ENVO:00009003]; feature: intestine environment [ENVO:2100002]; material: feces | place: Germany | collected 2013/2015 | reverse complement strand
CTTGTCGAAGTGGATGTGCTCCGCCGCCTCGTAGGCGATGGAGATGGCGCGGGGCGGCGCGTCTTGCAGGGAAATCGCGGAGGCGCTCGGCATCGGGAGCCCCGATGTTGTACGCTACTGGCTGAAAGGCGGCGGAACGAAGGAGGCGCGGATGGGCGGCCGGGCAAGGACACCTGAGGGCGACGAGCCGGCGTACGCCGGCTTCGAGGGCGGCCTCGAGGAGAGGATCCGGCAGCTCGAGCTGGAGAACGACATCCTGAGGGGAGCCGTCGACCTTTTAAAAGCAGGGAGCCTCGGCTCGATGAGCAACATGGAGAAGACCGCGCTGATCGACAAGCTGAGGCTGGAGTCCGACCGCCCCTTAAGAGAGCTCACCGATTCCTTGAGGATCTCGAAGAGCTCCTATGAGTACTGCCGCGCGAAGCTGCGCGCGAAGGACAGGCACGCCCAGCTCAGGATCGACATCAGGAGGATATTCGACGGCGCCGGCGGCACGCGGGGCTACCGGTACGTGCACAACGAGCTGCGGGAAGGCGGCGTCGTCGTCAGCGAGAAGGTCGTGCGCAGGCTGATGGCCGAAGAGGGCTGCCGGGTCGCCTACCTGAAGAGGAAGCGGCGCTACAGCTCCTACAAGGGGGAGATATCGGACGCGCCCCCCCAACCTGGTGGAGCGCGACTTCCGCGCGGCCGGCCCGAACGAGCTGTGGCTCACCGACATCACCGAGTTCAAGCTGCCGGGCGGGGAGAAGGCGTACCTCAGCCCGGTCATCGACTGCTACGACGGCCTCGTCGTGGCATGGCGGATCGGAAGGCGCCCGAACGCGGCGCTCGCCAACGGCTCCCTGGAGGACGCGTGCGGGACGCTCTCCCCGGGCCAGCACCCGGTCTGCCACTCGGACAGGGGATGCCATTACAGATGGCCCGGCTGGATCGGCATATGCGAGGAAAACGGCCTGACCCGGTCCATGTCGAAGAAGGGCTGCAGCCCGGACAACTCGGCTTGCGAAGGCTTCTTCGGCCGCCTCAAGAACGAGTTCTTCTACCATCGGGACTGGGATGGCGTCACCGTGGACTCGTTCATGGAACTGCTGGACGAGTACATCCGCTTCTACAACGAGCGCCGCAAGAAGCAGTCGCTCGGCTGGATGAGCCCCATGCAGTACCGGATAAGCAAGGGACTAGCCGCTTAGGTTGGTCCAAGGAATCGTCCGCACCCCCTTAAATAGGGCCGACGAATTTAAACGAACGAGAAAGGGGCATCGACCTGCGCCGATGCCCCTAAAGCAGACACACATTTTGTCCTATAAGCCTTTTTTACGGACAAAATAAGCAGCCCTTGTCTCATGAATCAGACAAGGTCCCCTCAAAATATGCAGGGTAATTGTTAGGTACCTAATAGCCTACATTTTCCCATTGGTTGTTAACCCAACCTTGATTAATCTTAGGATTTTTCGTCACCTGAGCAGTGCGCATGGCAACATCTTCTGTCATAACATCCATTTTCTTCTTGGAAGTATCGACAATATCTTGCGCGCCACGAAGCAAACGACCTCGAAGTTCATCGTCTGTCGCGATCTTATAGCCAGCAAAGGCACCAGCCGCGACAGTCGTCACCAATGCAATCGCAGTTAAAATCTTATTCCTCATCTTGGCCTCCTTGATCAAACTGAATCATTTCACCAAGAATACGAGAGAGCTCTTCCTCGTCTTTAAACTCAATCTCAATTTTATTCTTTCCACGCGAGCTCTTCACGCGAACGTTGGTATTAAATACCTGACGAAGTACACGCGCAGCCTTTTTAAAAGACTGAGGCGTTGCAGGCCTCGGCGTCTTAGGCGTCTCTCCGGCAGAAAACAATGGAGCAAGATTTTCTGTCGCTCTTACGGAAAGGCCCTCTGCAACAACCTTCTCTGCAAGTCGAATTCGCGCGTCCTCATAGGGAACTGCAAGAATCGCACGTGCGTGACCAGCAGTAAGTTTACCCTCAAAAATCATCTGCTGAACTACTTCGGGGAGATCGAGAAGGCGCAGCGAGTTTGTAATTGCAGAGCGTGACTTGCTTACGGCCTTCGACAACGCCTCCTGGGTCATACCGCTAGCATCGATGAGCTGGCGATAGCCCTTAGCCTCTTCGACGGGATTCAGATCAGAACGCTGAAGATTTTCGATAAGAGCAAGAGCCAGCATCTCTTCATCATTAACATCTTTAATGATGACAGGTAGTTCCTCAAGACCAGCAAGCTTTGACGCCTGGTAACGACGCTCACCAGCGATGATCTCATAGCCGTTTCCATGCTTGCGAACCAAGAGCGGCTGCAAAACGCCATGTTCTTGGATTGACTCGCTCAACTCGCGAAGTTCAGTTTCATTAAAGTGAATTCGCGGTTGATTAGGGTTGGGAACGATATCCTCAATAGGTAGTTTTGTTTCAGATGCGGCATTTGAAGCAGATGCAGCAGAACCACCGGTCTCATACTCAGCCTCTGAGACCAAAGCATTGAGTCCGCGTCCCAATCCACCACGTTTCTTTGCACTAGGCACGCTTGATCACCTCTTTTGCAAGGTTCATATACGCTTTTGCACCCTTATTTTGAGGTGCATAGGTAATTACCGGTTCTCCAAAAGACGGAGCTTCAGAGATTTTAACCGTACGGGGAATCAGTGTCTTAAACGCCTTATCACCAAAGTACGATTGAACTTCCTCAACAACCTGATTCGACAAAGAAGTACGTGAGTCATACATGGTCATAAGCACGCCATAGGTGTCTAAGCCCTTGTTCAGACGTGATTTGACCATCTTCATTGACTCAAGCAGCTTCGTAACGCCCTCGAGTGCGTAATACTCACACTGGATTGGAATCAAAACGCTATCTGCTGCGGTCAAGGCATTGATGGTAAGCAGGCCGAGCGAAGGAGGACAGTCAATGAAAATAAAATCGAACTCGTCCTGAATCGGCTCAAGCAAATCTTTGAGCCGGGTTTCACGAGCAATTGCGCTTACGAGCTCAATTTCGGCACCTGCAAGCTGAATCGTAGCTGGAATTACGAATACCTTTTTGCAATTTGTATCAAGAACAAGCGATTCTGCCGGCACATCATTCAACAATGCATCATAGATGCAGTGATCAAGGTCTTCTTTTTCAATTCCAAATCCACTGGTACTGTTTCCCTGCGGATCAAAATCGACAATCAGTGTCTTACGACCCTGCTCACCCAGTGCTGCTGCAAGGTTTACAGCCGTCGTTGACTTACCGACGCCGCCTTTTTGATTGATGATTGCAATGATACGCGTGTCTTTTGCGTTCTTAGAACGCTTAACGTCGCGAAATCCCACGGTCCCTCCTGGTGTGTATTAAAGCTGTCAAACGGAGGATGTTTCACGTGAAACATTCCGATTCGATATCAACCGCCATGTTTCACGTGAAACACTGCAAGTTATTAGTATCCATTATGTTTCACGTGAAACATCTAGGCAAGCGGATTCTTCTTTGCCATGCCATTTGCACGAGGCAATGAAACGGATGCTGGATGACTCTTCTTAAGAACAATGAACTCTCTGTGGCCCAAGCCCTCAGGCAAATCGGTTGCATCATTAAGAAGCAAAGTGAAGCCACAAATCTTAGCTGCTGACATGCCGGAAGCAAGCTCCTCATCCGAAGGATTGCCCTTGGTGATAACAAATAGCCCTCCATCCTTGAGGAACGGAGCTGCATACTCAACAAGAATCGGTAGAGGAGCCAGTGCGCGGGCAGTTACGACAGAGAACTGCTTCTTATGGCTTCGAGCATATTCTTCAAGACGATCATGGACCGCATGAGCATGTTTCAATCCAAGAGCATGAACAAAAGAATTGACAGCATCAACCTTCTTGCCAACAGAGTCAATATAAGTAGCTTTACGATGCGTGGTTATGGTTAACGGAATACCAGGGAAGCCTGCACCTGTCCCCATATCGAGCAAAGCTCCCTCAGGAGCCTTATTGATATAGGGGAGCAACACAAGTGAGTCGAGGATATGAAGCACTGCAGCATCTTCTACGTTAAGAATACGTGTGAGATTGGTTGTCTTATTTGATTCCAGAACCAAATCCAAATGCTGAATACATTTCCTCAGCTCAACATCAGTTACGCTCAAGGAATACTCTTTGCAATAAGAAGTTAGACGACTCAACATCTTGTCAGTCTGCTGATCAGTAAGTACTAACAACGAAAGCTCCTTTCTGACAAAAATCAGCGTATCGAGAACTTTTGACAAAAAAAGGGGACGTGGAAACCACATCCCCTTAGCATAAGCTCGAGCAGATTATCGAGCAACAATCACCACATGGCGATCAGGGTCAGAACCCTCAGAATGAGTATCGACGGCATCATTGCCACGAAGTGCAATGTGAACCAGTCGACGCTCATAGGCATTCATGGGCGGAAGCGAAACACTCTTATGAGTGCGGATGGCACGCTCGGCTGCAGACTGAGCCATGGAGGCAACCTTGTCCTGACGGCGGCTCTTGTATCCCTCGACGTCCACTACAACCGGATACCTAAAGCCAAGCTTGCGGCTCACCAGCAAAGAGAACATAACCTGAAGGGCATCAAGGGTGCGACCATGACGGCCAATGAGAACAGCAAGGTCGGGAGCCGTTACATCCAGAATCAGCTCACCCTCGTCGCCCTCATACTCATCGATAGGAGAGTTGGCGGCATCGAAGTGCGAAAGGATGGAACGCAGGATGGAAATCGCGACATCGGCAATGGTGTCGAGCTCCTCGTCGGTCAGCTCTTCACCGGCCTTGTAGCGTTGTGCAATCTCGGGATAATCGCCCGCGACCTGCGGGGCAACCTCCTCAAGCATATCCTCGATGATCTCTTCAGACATAACGTACTCCAAAAGTTAGGTACCTAAATAAGATTGATATCCCGCTACTTCTTCTTGTGCGGGCGCGGCTTCTTCTCGCGACGAGTGACCTCAACCTGCAGCGGCGCGTTCTTAAGGCGCTCCTCCTCATCGGCCTTCGCCTTGTCGATGACCTTCTGCGTCACAAAAATCTGCTGGATAACCTGCCAAGCAGACGAGACGTCGTAGTACAGCAGAACACCAACGGGAAGGCTCCAGCCCATCCAAAGCATCATGACCGTCATGACAACGGCCATCATACGCATGCTCTGAGCCTGCTGGCCGGTCTGGTTGCGCGACATATAGAGCTGCGGAATCAGGGTCAGGACAGCGAACAGGATCAGGCAGACCAGCGCAGGCAGCGCGACCATAAAGCCATCGGCAAAGGAGGCACTCGGCGTGGTGGTCAGGTCGGGCAGAATATTAAAGAACGAGAACGTGCCGTCGTTAAAGTAGTCCGGCAGGTTACGCAGCAGCGTAAATAGGGCGAACAGGACAGGCATCTGAATCAACAGCGGCAGACAACCAGCCATCGGGTTGAACTTGTTCTCGCTGTAGAACTTCTGCATTTCCTCGGCCTGACGCTGGGGATCGTCGGCATAGCGCTCCTGGATCTCGAGCATCTTGGGCTGCAGCACCTGCATGCGTGCCGTCGACTTAGTCGACTTGAGCATAAGCGGCGTCAGCAGCAGACGGATGATGACCACCAGGATGATGATGGACAGGCCCCAGTCGACCGCAAAGGTCTGGATGAGCTTGAGCAGCTCGAAAAGGATGTTAACGATCCAATCCCACATGTAAGTTTTCCTCCGATAGCGAGTGCCCGCTAGGGCACAGGGTCATAACCGCCGACGTGCAGGGGATTGCAGCGAGCGATGCGTCTCACGGCAAGCCAGCAGCCTCTCAAAACACCGTACTTCTCAATCGCCTGGACGGCGTATTGCGAGCACGTTGGGTAATAAATGCAGGCGTCAGGCAATAAGGGCGAAATAACCTGTTGATATATGCGAATAGGAGCGATGGCAACACGTCGCAAAACGTGATTGCTCATCGCTCCTCCCCGGCAACGCCGGCGCGTTTCATAAGCGAACGCAATGCATTGTCCATCTCCTGCGGCGAGGAAACCCTCGTCTTGGGAGTTGCGAACAAGATGATGTCATAACCCGCAACGGGAAATCCACAGCTGCGGGCGGCCTCGCGCATCACACGCTTAGAACGGTTGCGCACGACAGCACAACCGAGCCGTTTAGCACCAACGAAGGCGACCCTTCCGGAGTCGCCTTCGCCAACCGATTCACATATGGTCATTCGAATCAGAGGGTGATTGAAACGACGCCCCTGACTGAACACATGCTCGAAATCTTGCCGAGACTTAATAGTCTTCATGCGAAATGTGTGTATCGCTGCTAGACAGTGAGACGCTTGCGGCCCTTGGCGCGACGACGGGCGAGCACGGCACGACCACCCTTAGTGGCCATACGGGCACGGAAGCCATGGGTCTTGGCACGCTTACGCTTATTAGGCTGATACGTACGCTTCATCTTAAGTTCCTCCTGCTGCTTTTCGAGTGTCCGCGGGGGCGCGGACGCAGATATAGACACGTGAGCTTGAAGATTGTAGGGAAATCAATGTTCAAATGTCAAGAAATCAAAGGTAAGAGGTTGCGCAGTTCACACGGTTCCCCCATAAGCCGAGCTCGATTTAGCGGTGCATGGCAACTTTTCACGATATTTCATCGAGTTTTCAACAGGTCATGTTGGCAATGTTGAGAACTTTTCGTCCGTTTTCCAAAGTTTTCAACAGGTTTTGAAAAGTTGTCGAAAGATGAGAAACATTGCACGGTGAGCTACTATTTGTTCGAAACCTTTTGAAAGATTGCGAGCGGCATGTCTGACGACTTTTACACCATGGTCGATTCCGGAGACCCGGCACCCGACAACGAGCACATCACCGGCGTGCGCGAAGAGCGTGAGGAAGGCGAGCAGACGACCACGCAGGCGCCAAAAGTCATGTACGCCGCGCGCATCGCCGTCTATGACGACATGCTGTCGACACCGCGTGTGATCGTCATTGATCCGCAAGATGTCCGCACGTATTTGGAAGAGACGACCAACACCGTCTACCAGTGCATGAAAGAACAAGGTGGCCATATCTCGCTCATGGTCATCCGCGAGATTGTCGAAAACTTTATCCACGCGCACTTTGCCGAGCCCATCATCTCGATTCTGGACGGCGGAGACACCATCCGCTTTGCTGATCAAGGACCCGGCATCGACGACAAGGAGCGCGCTTTCGACTTTGGCGTTACCAGCGCAAACAGCAAGATGAAGCGCTATATCCGTGGAACCGGAGCAGGGTTTCCCATGGTGCAGGAGTATTTGGAAAACGCCGGCGGGGCCGTGTCCATCGAGGACAACATGGGCAACGGCACCGTGGTTACGGTAAGCCTGGATCCTAAACGCGTGCAGGAAATCGAACGCGCCGGCGGGCGCGGTGCTGCCGTGCGGCCCGAGACGGAGCAGCCCGCATATCCCCTGCCGGGAGCTTTTGCGCAGCAGCCCATGGCAACGCAACAGATGCAGCCCCGCGTGGGACAGATACAGCAGCCCGGAATGCTTCCTACACAAGAGTCCCAGGCGGCGTCGATGTCGATGCCGCCAAACGTGCCAGAGGCCATGCCGCTGGCGGATCAGGATGCAGCAGCAATGCAGCAGGCGACGGGGGCACCGGGTGGCCAGCAAATGGGATATCAGCCGTACCAACAGGGATATCCATATCAGCAGATGCCGCCACTGGGGTATGGCCAGCAGTTCCCACAGCAGTACCAGCAGGGATATCAGCAGCCGTACCAGCAGATGCCGCAGCAGCAGTACAACCCCTGGGCCCAGCAGATGACTCCGCAGCCTTACCAACAGTGGCCTCAAAGTTTTCAACAGCAAATGCCGCCGATGCAGAGTTCTCAACAATCAGCAGCTCAAATGATGTATCCTAATGCAGCAAATCAGTATGCGCAGCCACAGCCGGACGTGTTCGTAAGCGATCGCGGCAACGCCGCGCTGGGCTATCTGGCGCAAAATCAAGCGTGCGGTGCAACCGATCTGGCGAGGGCGTTTGGAAACTCGGCCCCCACTTGGTCACGCACGCTCAATGACTTGGCGCAGGCCGGCTTGGTCATCAAGCATGGCCAGAAATACCATCTGACCGAACTCGGCGCCGCTCGCGTGCGAGCTCAGAGCTAAAGAACGGGAGAGACAGTGGACGAGGAAGCAAGCATCATCCTGGGGGATGCCATCGCCTTTTGCCAGCGCGACGGCCAAGATGCACGCCTCATCAACATGCTAGGGCAATCGCGCGCCATAAGCCTGACCGAAGATACGCTCACAATCGAGGCCCCCTCGCGCTTTGCCATCGCGCAGCTCAAAAAGCATCAGCCGACTATTGAGGCCTATCTGGAAGAAATCGCCTTTGCTCCGATCGCGCTCGACATCGTGGCACCGCAAGGCGCAACGGCCGAATCTGCTGCCGCGACGGTGCCCGCCACGGCTCCCGCTGCTTCCCCTGCGGCGCCAGCCTCCGCAGGCGACGTGCCGACAATCGAGCACCAGCACGGCGATGTTTCCCGTGAAACCATGGCACCGTTGCCGACCGCGGCGGCGACGTCAACGAACGCACCCGTCACGCACATGCCTATCGCTCACGACGCAGCGGCGGGCGCGGATTCGGGCATTGCAATCAAGAACACGCTCTCGGCCGATGATTTTCGTCGCATGATGAACCAGATGAAGGGCGGAGCGCCGACTAAGTCCACGCAAGCTGCGACCCCCGCTTCACCCATGCCAGCACCGACCGTACCGGCCGAGCAGAATGCGGATGGAGCCCCGCTCGCCGCGAACTCAAAATTTACCTTTGAGAACTTTGTCTACGGCCCCGAGAACAGCCATGCCTATCGCTCGGCACTCAAGTTTGCCGCCCTCGCGGACGAGCGCGGCACGTGCACATCACTGTTCATCTACGGCAAATCGGGCCTGGGCAAGACGCACCTGCTGCTTGCCATCAAAAACGAGCTCGCCGAGAAGTCGCCCGAGATCAAGGTCAAGTATGCCAACTCCCAGGCATATCTGGACGACCTGATGACCGAGTTCGACCGCCAAAAGAAGAGCAACGCCCCTATCATGCAGGCATACCACGGCGTGGACGTGCTCATCATCGATGACATCCAAAACATCATCGGCAAGCGCGCGAGCGTGGACTACTTTTTCCAGCTCATGGACGAGCGTCTGACCAGCCGCTTCAACGCCGGCATGCTTTGCCTGGTCGCAGAGCCCAGCTACGAGATGAAATACAAGATCTTGCAGCGCTATTACGAGAACACCATCGTCGCCGCTCCCGAGGCAGGCGACGACTCGCTGCTGGCGGCCTATGGGGGCGACGGCGGGCACCTGACCGACGAGCACTTTAAACACATGGCCGAGGTCTCGGGCACCAACATCCGCGAACTCGAGAGCTTCTGCGAGCGCTGCGCCGGCGAGGCGGGCGACCGCGAGCGCGAGGGCGGGGAGCTCACCTTTGACGATATCGACGCCATCGCCAGCCAGTACTTCGACACATCGGCCAAAAAGATCAACGTCCAGACGGTTCAGTCCGTCATCGAAGAGCAGTACGGCGTGACGCACGAGGAGCTCATCGGCCCGCGTCGCAACGCCAATATCGCCAAAGCACGCCATATCGCTATCTACTTGGCCATCGAGATGTGCGAGATGACGACCACGGCGGTGGGCGCCGAATTTGGCAACCGCAACCACTCGACCGTCAGTACGAGCTACAAAAAGGTCCAGAAGATGATCCAGGAAGACCGCACCGTCACCGAAGACCTCAAGTCGCTGCGCGATAAAATTACACTGCGCTCGTAGGGAAATAGAGACACCTGTTGAAAACTTGTCGAAACCACGGGCATAAGGTGTCTAAAACCCAACCCGCGGTGATGAAAAGTTTTGCGCAGGTTTTGAACGTGGAAAACCACCCCTGTTGCACACAGGTTGCTGTCGATTCTCTTTCTGGGTCTGACCTGCGTCTTTGGGAGTAATCAACAGTTTCGTCAGTGCTATTACTATTATTAAGATATTTATATCTATAGAAAGGTATTAAAAGATGAAGTTCACCGTCAGCCAGAGCTCGCTTACACAAGCCATCGGCGTCGTTATGAAGGGTGTCGCTTCGGCATCCACCCTTCCCATCCTGTCGGGCGTGCTCGTTAAGGCCCAAGACGGCATCTTGGAATTCCAGACCTCTAACTACACTATCTCGATCCGTCATCGCATCGCGGCGCATGTCGAAGAAGAGGGCGAGATGGTTATTCCCTGTAAGATGCTCTCCAATATCACCAAGACCCTCCCCGATGCCCCGGTCACCTTTGAGCTGTCCGAGCGCCAGGTGCTGATTGGTTGCGAGAAGAGCTCTTTTAGGCTGAACACGCTCGATGCCAATGACTTCCCCGAGTTTCCGGCCTATGCCATCGAGAGTGCCGTGGAGCTGCCGACCGATGTCTTGTCCGAAATGGTCGGCCGCGTGTGGCGCGTCACCTCGACCGACAAGGCTCGCCCCATCCTGGGCGGCGTGCACATGAAGGTCGAGAACAACACCGTACGCCTGGTGGCGACCGATTCCTTCCGCTTGGCCGTGTGCGATACGCAGGTCGAGACCTCGACCCTCGAGGGCTCCTTTGAGCTCAACGTTCCGGCTGACGCCTTTAACGACGCGCTGAACATCATGGCCAGCCAGGCGACCATCATGATCGGGGCTACCGACACCCAGGTCGTCTTCGAGGCCGGCAACACCACCTACGTGTCGCGTCGCATCGAGGGCGTGTACCCCAACTACAAGCAGCTCATCCCCGATTCGTGCGTGACGAGCGTCAAGATCGATGTCGCCGCCTTTAACGCCGCCCTCAAGCGCGTGGCCGTTATCGCGAGCGCCAACCCCGCCGTCAAGTTCGAGATCGATGTCGAGAACGGGCAGATGGGCCTGTCCTCCATTTCCAATGACCAGGACCTTGCGCAGGAGACGATCGATGTCGAGGCCGAGGGCGAGTCGGGTACCATCGCCTTCAACTACCACTACATCTTCGGCTGCCTCAATGCCCTGTCCAAGGAGAAGGAGATCACGCTGGAGCTCAAGAGCTACTCGCAGGCGGGCATCTTCAAGTCCTACGACAAGATCAACTACCTGTACCTGGTCATGCCGGTCCGCATCTAGCGCTGCGCCATGACCATGTTCGCCCGCGATCTTTCCGTCGCGCACTACCGCAGCTTCGATAGCTATCGCCTTGCCCTGGACGAGGGCGTGACGATACTTGCGGGACCCAACGCGGCGGGAAAGACCAATCTCATAGAGGCGCTGCAGCTGCTGACGAGCGGCGCCTCGTTTAGGCATCCGACCGCAGCCGAGCTCGTCCATGACGGCGTGGGCTCGTGCAAGATCGAGCTGAGGCTCGAGGGCGACGGCCGCGTGCTTGATATGGGATTGAGCGCGGAGGACGGTAAGCGCTCGTTTAGCCGCAACGGCAAGAGATGCTCTGCCGCCGGTGTGCGCGGGGTTCTTCCGAGCGTGCTGTTTTGCCCCGACCATCTGGACATGGTTAAGCGTGGCGCCAGTGTGCGCCGCGCCGCCCTCGATGACTTTGGCATGCAACTGAGCGCACGCTATGCCGATCTTGCGAGCACCTATGGGCGCTGCGTGACCCAGCGTAACGCCTTGCTCAAGGAGACCTGGTGCTGCCGCGAGATGCTCGGCGCGTGGAACGATTCGATTGCCCGCGCGGGCTCGGCCCTGCTCGTGCACCGGTTGGCTCTGCTCGACCGGCTGGCGGGCCATGTGCACACTGCCTACGGGCAAGTAGCGTCAGGTGAGGCCGCCAACGTGACCTATGCGTCCACGCTGGGGGCTTTGCCCCAGGTCGAGGATCGCGAAGAGCTGAAGGGTTGGGCGTACGAGCGCATGCTGGCCGCCCTTGACGAGCATGCCGACGAGGAAATTCGCCGCGGCGTGACATTGGTGGGACCGCATCGCGACGAGATTGAGTTTACCGTGGCGGGTCGCTCCGCCCGTTCATTTGCCAGCCAAGGACAGCAGCGCACGCTGGTGCTGTCCTGGAAGGTGGCCGAGGTTGCCGTGGCTCGCGATGTCCTGGGCACCGCCCCACTGCTGCTTTTGGACGACGTGATGAGCGAGCTCGACGGCGAGCGTCGCGGCGCTTTCCTGCGGCTGATTGGCGATGATATCCAGACGGTCATAACTACGACCAACCTGGGGTACTTTACCGATGACCTGCTTGATCGAGCCAAGGTGGTGAGCATGGGTGAGACGTGCTAATTACGAGCGCGAGAGCGAGACAGTCGCCTTCAGCGGGTTTTTGAACGCAGAGCGCCAGCGCATCCTGGCGGCTGCAACGCCTAAGCGCCGTGCGCAGATGGAGGCCGCCGAGGAGTCGCGCACGGTCTATCGCGCATGGAACGCGGTGTGCTCGGGCACGCGCGAGGGGCGGCATGTGACGGGACTGCGCTACCTGCCCGAGTCCAATGAGCTGCTGGTGTATCTCGACTCGCCCTCGTGGACGCAGGAAATGACGTTGTTGCG
>OMCG01001662.1_pt1 | contig 12572 bp, 11 predicted proteins | sample 1674071 | NCBI WGS metagenome assembly OMCG01 (sample SAMEA103958139, study PRJEB25191) | human gut metagenome | biome: human-associated habitat [ENVO:00009003]; feature: intestine environment [ENVO:2100002]; material: feces | place: Germany | collected 2013/2015 | reverse complement strand
ATTGACAAAGTGGGTCGAATTTAGTATAAGATTGACATAAACAAAAGGTGCTTGGCGGTCATGTTACCGCAAATCGGCTATAACGAGCGCCCTCTGTATCGGACAGGATAAACCGACAAATTATTATGAAAAGGACGAAGAGATATGAAAACTAATGAAAAGAAGAATACTTCTGCTAAGAAGAAACTTATACCTGCAGTTGCAATGCTCACAACTTCCGCTGTAATGCTTTCTACTGCTACTTATGCTTGGTTTACGATGAGCAGAGAAGTTGAAGTAACAGGCATTAAGCTCACTGCTACAACTCCACAGACTATTGAAATTTCTTTGGGTCAGGCTACAACGAGCAATACACTGACACACGGCGTTGAAGCTACAGCTCCTAACTCTGACGATATGTGGACACACACTGCGGCAACAGGCTCTGTATACCAAGATTTTGGTAAATTAATTCCTGTTTCCTCTGTTGACGGTTTTAATATGTTCTACACAGAAAAGGCTACAGAGAATGGTAAGAAAGTTTCAGATGTTCCAAATCCTTTCACAAAAGCAGAAACTGCTGTTGGCTGGGAATTTAAAGAGGGCGGTAAATCCGCTGAAACAGGTGCCGTTGTAAATGCGGCTGAAAACGATGGATCAGGCTATTATCTTGATATCCCTGTTTGGTTTAGAACAACAAGTACTGACGCTGTAACCCTTGGTCTTGAAGTTGAAATCAAGAACAGTAGTGATGATGATACAAAGTCCGTGCTGTATAAGGCTGCTCGAGTTGCAATTCTTCCTGAAACAAAGAGTGCTCAGAAAGTATTTTCTGAAACAGGAGCAAAATACTATAAAGACGGAAAAGCGGTTGCGACAGCGGGTGCAACATTGGCTGCTTCTTATGGCGACGTATCAGCTGCAACTGAAGCAACTGTTACTGGTGGAAAGGTGACTAACCCTGACGCTGCAACTCAGGTCGCAACTGTTACAGCTTCTACGGGAACAGGCTATGGTGGCGCTGTTAAGTATTACATTCGTGTATGGCTTGAGGGAGAAGATGAGGCTTGTTGGAATGCAAATGCAGGTCAGGACTTTGTAATTAACCTTAAATTCCATGACTTGAGCAACAAGTAAAATCTATTACATAACAAAAAAGACGCCGAAGAAATTCGGCGTTTTTTGGTAAATGGGTATAAAAAATAATTTTCCATATTTGGGGAAATCTCCCGATTTTTCTTTGTTTTTTGTCGAAAATATGCTATAATAATACATTGGAGCAGAAAGAAAGTGGCTTTGCTTTGGGCGAAAATTCTACAGTTGACGGCGTTCGTGCCGTGGAGCTTTTCTATAGACCTATAAAAAATACCGACAGCGGCAGGGTCACTTTTTTGCAGTCGCAAACAGGGCTCAATTCACCTGTTATGGGAACGCTCATGCCTGCGGATTATCTCCCTGTGGCTCAGCTTTCCGACCGATGTGTTAGCATTTTCAAGCTTGCTTTCGTTCAGCTTTTGCAGGCTTTGGGCAAGTTTCACGAAAGAGAAGTTGACGTTGATTGGGCAAGCGTGTTCATGCCTGCAAGATTTTTAAGGAAGACGGAAGCTCCGAGAGTTGCGGCAGATTATTGCGATAAGTTTGGCATGAAGTATGAGCGTGTCTGCTTTGAGTTGTCGCCTGATGTGCTTGATGAAGCTGACAGCACAGCGGCAGATAACGTGGCTCTTATGAGAAGACAGGGCTTTCATTTTCTGCTTACAGGCTTCGGCACTGAGGGCTTTAAAATGCTTAAGACCGCTGAGTTCAAGGTAGATAATATCATGCTTGACGGCTCAGTGGCTCAGGTTCTTGGTAAGAGCGACAGGTATGATACCTGCGTGAACTCTCTGCTGAATTTCGTTTTTGACCTTAATGCTGAGGTCATAGCTGACGGAATTACTGATGATAAGCAGGTGAAACAGCTCAGCGGTATGCAGTGCCTTTACTATTCGGGAGAAAATGCAGGAAAATATATTGCGGAAAGATACGTTCGCAATAGAAATGAGTAATAAACGGGTGATACGGTTTTGGACGGTAAAAATATAGATAAAAATACAAGAGTAGTCGATACCCTTGCACTTCGCAGGACCGCCAAGGAAGCTAAACGCTATGTGGTATTGATGAGATTGCTTAAAATACTTGCCATTATACTTATCGCTATCGTGGCGGCGGCTTATGCGGTGTCTTATTTTTACGACAAGTATGGTAGCTTTACAGTTAAGATAAGTAAGTATGATATGATAAATCAGGGGCTTACTCTTTCGGAAACTCCTGACTATACCACGAGCAATTCAAGGCTCAATGCGGATATCCTCTATGATATGACAAATATCAGTGGCGAAGATCTCCCTGATAATATCGACAAGATAAACGGCAGCCATAATGGCGAGGGGTATATAGCTTATACTTTCTATCTCATAAATTCCGGTAAAGACACACTTAGCTATGACAGCGAAATGACTATCGAGAACGTCACGAACGGTGTTGATGAAGCTATCAGAGTGGAGCTTTTCGTGAATGGAGAGAAAACTGTTTATGGTAAAACAAAGTCTGACGGCAGTGGTAAGGAAAGCGATTGCGACAAGGAGTTCGCCTCCTCTACTGAGGTCATGAAGGACCGACGTGAAAAGCTTGGTCCCGGTGAGAAAGACAAGTATACAGTGGTCATATGGCTTGAGGGAAATGACCCTGATTGTGTTGACAAAATAATCGGTGGCACAATGAAGCTTGGTATGAATTTCAAGATCGTTGAAACAACTTAAAGAATTAGAAGGGAGGAAGCCTCGGGGTTCCGAGGTTTTGAATTATGAAAAAAGCTTTGAAGATCGTTTTTAATGTTATCGCATGGGTGGTGCTTATCTTTGCACTGCTTATAACAATTCTCGTGTTCTCGTCTGATAAGAATAATGGTACGGCAAGTCTGCTGGGATATATCCCGCTCACAGTTGAATCTGACTCAATGAAGCCAACCTTCAAAAAAGGCGACCTTATTATCTCAAAGGAAATAGACGATATCAATTCTCTGAAAAAGGGCGACGTTATCACTTTCTGGACTCTTATAGAGGGCAAAAAGGTGAAGAATACCCACCGTATCGCAGAGGTACTCAATGATAACGGCTCTGTAGGCTTTATCACACGAGGCGATGCTAATAACGTAGATGATACATACACTGTTTATGCAGGTGATATAATCGGTCAGTGGAAAGGTGCAAAAATAGGCGGTTTTGGCAAGGTAATGGATTTTCTCAGAACAAAAACGGGATTTTTCATTTGCATACTTTTGCCGATAGCACTGTTTTTCCTCTTTGAGCTTTATAAGCTTATCGCAACCATAATCGAGATAAAGCGTCCTGCTATCACAGAGAGCGATGAGGAAGAAATAAAAAGACGTGCAGTTGAGGAATACCTTGCACAGCAGAAGAAAAAGGAAGAGGAAAATGCACAGCAGGAGAAAAATGACAAATAACTGCTGCTTGGGTGATACATTATGAATGGATTTCTGAAATGGTTTTTTGTTTTCATGTCGTCAATGCTTGCAGGCTTTGGGCAGATCTTCAAAGGTCTGTGGAACGGCATAAAACAGATCTTCAATATAAAAAACTACATAAGGATATTCAAGACCTACTCGGCAGACTTTGGTGCGCTGGGCTGGGTACTTTCTGTGCTTGCAATTATCGTTGTTGTGGCTATCTTTGTGCTTATTATTTTTATGATAGTTCTTGCTGTGAGAAAGTACATAAGATTCAGACACTCTATCGTCAGCAACGAGGATCTTATCGAAGAAATATCTGACCTGCAACGTCAGGTGGTCAAAATGACCAAGGAAAAAGATGAGATCATGGCAATGAAGGTGGCTCAGCTTGGCGTATATGATAACACCGCTCTTGCAGAAGGTGAAACAAAGCTTGCAGAGGGCGAGCAGATGCCTGCACAGGGCGAAGTTCAAACCATTGTGGACGGCGTTGTTCAGACAGCAGATTGCCGTTTTTCAAAGCTTATCGAGGTGGACAATTTCTACAAGACATACGAGCCGCCTGCTTACAATAATGACATCACCCTTAGCGGTATCTGCGAAGCATACAGAAACTTTGCCTGCTCAAGAATGCACCTTTATTATGACATAAAAACTATCCGACTTTTCATTGCAGGCATGGCTTCAACAAAGCTCATTATCCTGCAAGGTATCTCTGGTACAGGTAAAACATCATTGCCATATTCATTCGGTAAGTTCTTGCAGAAAGATACCACTATTGCTTCTGTTCAGCCGTCATGGCGTGACAGAACTGAGCTTTTCGGCTACTTCAACGAGTTCACGAAGAACTTTAATGAAACAGAAGTCCTCAAAAGAATTTATTCTTCTGAATACAATGACGATGTAAACTTCATACTCCTCGACGAGATGAACATTGCGAGAGTAGAATATTACTTTGCAGAAATGCTCTCCATTCTTGAAATGCCTGATCCTGCCGAGTGGGAGCTTGATCTTGTTCCTAACGTGTGGAGTACCGACCCTGTTCGCCTGGATAAGGGCAAGCTGCGTATTCCGCAGAACATTTGGTATATCGGTACTGCCAACAACGACGATTCCACGTTCACTATATCAGATAAGGTATACGACCGTGCACAGCCTATCAATCTTGACGCAAAGGGAGTTGCCTTTGACGCACCTGACACGCCGCCTATGAATTTAAGCTTTGAACATCTTGACACACTCTTCAAGGAAGCTTTTCAAATGTATCCTGTTTCACAGGACAGTCTGAAAAAGATCCAGCAGCTTGACTTGTGGGTAATTGAAAAGCTGAGAGTGGCTTTCGGTAACCGTATACTTAAACAGATGAACTTGTTTGTTCCTGTATATGTTGCCTGCGGCGGCGAGGAGCTTGACGGCATTGACTATGTGCTTGCCACAAAGATATTCAGAAAATTTGAGTCGCTTAACTTGGCAATGCTAAGAGAAGAGCTGAAAGAGCTTTGCACCTATATGCAGAAGCTTTTTGGCAGAAACACTATGAAAGAATCTATAGCATATCTTGAAAGATTGCAAAAGCTGTACTAAAATTTGTACTCATAAACTTTGAGAGGAGGGACGGGCATGAGCGAATACAACGAACAGCGTGCAGCTTTTGACAAAGCTGTAAAGACGTTTGACGGCAATAACAGCTTTGCGGCAGCCCGTGCCTTGCTTCTTTCGGGCGAAAAAACTGTATCTTTTAATCGTAAGATAATCGAGAAGAATATAGATTCGTCCTGGCTCACAGAGATAGAAAAAGCTTTGCCACATATTGATACGGTAATAAGAAATCCAAGAAACACCATTAAAGAAGTGGAAGAGATCGTGCCTATCGCTATGTCAAGGAAGATAACGGTAGAGTCCATAAAACATCTGGGACAGCACACCGATCTTATTCAGGATATCGACAAAAAGACTGGAAAGATAACTCCGTCAAAGATACTCAACATTCATAAAGAGGAAACTCTCGATACATATGAAAATAGATTTGTAAATACCCTTATCGACAGGCTATACATTTTTATAAATATAAGATACAATAAGCTTGTCCAGACCGCAGAGGCGCAGGAGGCTTATTCTTTTAATTACGACACCGTGGCTGACAGCGGCGACGGGAGAAAGGTCAACATTAGTTTTAAGATAGAAACTGTTGACAGTCTTGTCGGCGGCAGCAAGGATACTGACGTTTGGGCAAGGCTTGAAAGGGTCAAAAAGGCTATCGAGGGCTATAAAGGCTCAGTGCTTTGTACCACTCTTGGCAACGCTTTTATCAGACCGCCTGTTATGAGAACAAACGCTATCACTAAAAATGTGGACCTTATGGCGTGTCTTACCCTTTGGCAGTTTATCGAAAGCTACGATAAGGCAGGCTACGAGGTCAACGTTTCTGATACTGCACAAAGACCTGATGATTCTTATATCGAGGATATATATGGTCTGATCGCAATGAACTATATGCTTTTCCGCTCCTATACCCATGGGGCAGACAAGTCGGAGGAGCTTAAAACCATAAAAAACAAGACCCTCGCACCAAAGGTTGTCAGGCGTTTTGATAAGCAGACGTCTGATAAATATGATGTCATAGTTGGTGAGGGTGAAGAAAGTAGTGCAAGTAAGACAGATATGGGTATGACTGCCGAAGAGGCAGGAAACCTTACGGCAGAGCTTGACCGTATAGTTGAGATAGAAAAGCAGTTTCTCAAAGACGAGGAAGACCGTAAGAGGGCTGAGGAGCTTGCGGCTGCAGAAGCTGAAAGAAAGCGTGCCGAGCAGGAGGAACTGGAGCGTCAGCGGCGTGAGGAAGAAGAGCGCATAAGGCTGGAGCATGAGAAATCTGAACGCAGACGATTGGAGCTTATCCAAAACAGCAGGCGGAGCAGGCTGCAAGAGAAAAGGCGGAGCGTGAGGAACGTGAACGCCGTGAAAAAGAGGAAGAGATCAAGCATATCGCAAGACGCAAAAGGCAAATGGAAGAGCGTAAGCGCCGTGAAGAGGAGCAGCGTGTCCGTGAGGAAAGAGCTAGGATCCGAGAGGAGAAAAAGCTCGTCCGCAGCAGCCTTGGATCTGCTATGGATCAGCAGATCAGCACGAATGAAGAAGCCGTGTCTTCAAGCTTTGTGTCAGAGTATGAGTCCCCTGAGATCGCTGCAAAAAAGGCGAAAGAAGCACAACAGCAGCGTGAGCAGGAACGTCGTGAACGTGAACGTGCTGAGCGTCTTAAAGCTGAACGTGAAAGCTTTGAAAATAAAAATATCAATGAGATATTTAAAGAATATTCCAAAAATCCATATTACATGGCAAAACGTGGCATAACATATGTTCTGGCTCACGCATTTGGGATCATACCTGTTGTGACGGATAATCCGGACTATATCAGGATGTTCAAAGTCAAGAAGGAAAAAGAACTGGCTGAGGCAGAGAGAAAACGTGCAGAGCGTGAAATTGAAAAATATGCTCCGTATCTGAAATCTGATGTAAAGAGGCGTATCAAAAACAGGCAGTTTAAAAAGAGAAAACGTCTTGAGCGAAAGAACAGACCGCCAAGACCATATATTCCGCCACAGCGCACCGCTGAGGAGCAAAAGGCTATCGACACTGAAATGAAACGACTCTATAAGGAGTATCATGTTTCAGCAGTTGGCAGAATGGCAAGGCATTTGAAAGAGAAATATAGGAAACAATAACACGGAGGGAGAGTCGTTATCATCGGCAAGGCGTTGAGGATAGTAAAAATAGCTTTGACAATACTTGGCTCTGCTGTGTTTGCGGCACTGCTGAGTGTGACGGTGTACATAATGGTCTGCGGCTGTATCGGCAAAACAGCAAGCATTTTTGGTTACAGCGTACTGAAAGTCGTGAGCGGAAGTATGGAGCCGTCTATACATGAGGGTGACTATATTTACATCAAAAGGACGGATACTGACAGCTTAAAGGCAGGGGATATCATTTCGTTCTACTCTCAAGATGATAGCATTAAAGGCGAGATAAATACTCACAGGATATCTGAGGTTTTGAGCGATGGCACTTTTGTTACTAAAGGCGATGCTAACAAAATAGAGGACAGCGTGACGGTGCAAAAAGTCAGCATTATTGGAAAATACTATGGGAAACTCAGATTTTTCAAGTGGCTTGGTTCATTTGCATCAACAAAGAAGCTCCTCATACTGTTTGTGATAATCCCAACAGTTTGCATGGCGGTGTATGAGGTAAAAACTATCGCTGAGATAAAAATATATTCAAACCGTGAGGAAGCCTTGAAAGCGGCTGAGGAAGAAAAAGAAAAGCTTATGCGTGAGGCTGTTGAAAAGGAAGTTCAGCGGCTGAAAATGCAGGAAAACGAGAAAAAGGAGGCGAACAGCTTTGAATCAGGAAAAGATAATGAAGGCTAAAATGATAACGGCTATCGTTATTTGTATTGCGGCACTGGCAGGGCTGTTCGTTTTTATCGGGCTTTATATGGACAAGTCCGAGGAAGTCAGAAAGACTTACATTGCTAAGTATATGGAAAATCTGTCTTCCGCCTCTGAGGAGATAGACACTTATCTTGAAAGCGGCAAGGATCTTCCAACGAGATATAACATGATACTTTCGGACATGGGTGCGGCAAGGTCGCTGGTGTTTCTTATCGACGATTACACTGATGAGCAGAAGGCTATAAATGAGCTTCATTACTGCTTTGTGAAGTATCCCGAACAAATGCAGGGCAAGCTTGAGGACGTAAAAAAAGCACTTGACCATATCACCGAAAATCTTGACAAAGGCTATAGGGAAGTCAACGAGATAGTTGATTCGGTTGATAAAATGGGAAATTAATGCAAGGAGGACAATAACGTGAGCAGTAAAGGGCAGCTTAAAAGAGAAATAAAGAAATGCAGACTTACTATTGAGGAAATAGAGCGTAAGAGATCACGTTCACAATCAGCACTTGTTCAGGCAATTCTTTTGCAGGAAGAGCCTAACGAAATGGACGTTGAGTGGTTCAACAAATACACAGGCGAGATAACCGCTTGCAGAAACCACATGATAGAATTGCAGAAAGAGCTTGACTCGATGAAATAATGGAGGTCGCCAAAGTGGCTGAGCATAAAGTGATAGAGAAAGCAGACAGCGAGGAAGAAAAGAAGAAACGCAAACTGCTTATTATAAAAATAATACCAGTTGCAGTGCTGGCATTTATACTTATTGCGGTCAGCTTGGCTTGGTTTACCATTGATAAAGCCCTTGATCTTGATTCATTTGGAATGAAAAGCGTAGATTCGCCATTTGAACTGAAAACAGTAGGCAGTGCCAATGTGCTTAAAGCTGAGATACTTGACAGCAATGACTACTCTAAGGTGTCTGATGGGAGCAACATCACTTCTGACGAGAACAACAAGATCTACTGGCTTCTTGATGAAGAAAGCGGTATGACGAATGGTATTAATCCTGGTAGTCATGGAAAGCTTACTTTTTATGTTATCCCGAACCAGTCGGGGGAAATGGAGATACAGTTCAAGTTGAGTATCACGGGGTATGCAGAGAATAAAAACGAAGACGCTGTTTCTTATGAAAAGGTTACTGAAGAAGAAGTAACTAGATTTATGAATGGACATATCATGTTTTTTGAGAAATATGATGAAAGCAATCACACATATTCCGATTTTCTTCATGATGAAACATTCACAAGGACGCTTAAAGATTGTAAAGTAGACGTTCCGCAGGAAGTGAACGTATATTGGGTGTGGCCGAACACGCTTGGTCAGGTACTAATGAAAAGCACAGATGAAAATCTGACAGAGAAAAATGTGCTGTTTGATGATGACAGTAAAGAACGTTTGAATTTTGCGGAATATATAAAGGGTAATTTAAGCTTGTTCTTGTCAGGTGATGCTGATAAAGAACAGAATAAAACAGTTATTGAGAAAATACTTAATGGTGATAAATACAGCACAGCACAGTTATCATCACTAAGCTCCATGTATAATGACGCTGACGAAAAGATAGGTACAAAGGTGCAATATATCCTTGTTGAACTAAACGTATAGATAAGAATATTGACTTTGCACGGAGGCAGTTTGAAGTGAAAACTAATAGAAATCAGAAAATCAATAGAATATGCCGCAAGCTTTACAGCAAGTATCGCAAGAATATTATTTCTTTAGTTACCGCTGCCGTATTGCTTGTCACGAGTATGCCGCTTGCAGACATTTCAGGTGTTGTGTCTAAAATGGTATCAACTGTCACCAACGCTATTACGGCTATGGCGGCAGATACATATACTGACATTACTAACGATATCAAAAATGGCGTTTATACCATACAGAATGCAGACGATTTTAAAAAGCTTCTTAATGCAGATCCTGCTGACTATCAGAAAATCACAATATTGTTTTCAAACAACCAATCTCAGTTTAAGGCTTCTGATTTTACAGGAATAGAAAAAGGACTTGGCAATGAAGAATATCCTTTCATGGGAACAGTCAAAGCAAATGAGGGTTCAGCTATTAATCTTCCTATTAATTTTGCTCTGTTTGAATATCTTAGTGACAGTGCAAATTTAGATACTATTATTTTTGCTAGACCGGAAGAAAAAAATTCAGCTATGCTTGCTGAGAATGTTATACACGGTGATGTGGCTTCAGCTAATAAGTGGAAAATAAAAGCTGATCCTGTAGATGATTCAGGTGCTACAAATTATAAATCCTTCACGTCTGTTATAGGCAATATGAAAAATAGAGCAAAGGTCGATCTAGCTATCACTCTAAGTAATGGTGTCAAGGTGGAAGTATCAGGCGGGGATAATGCAGGACTTGCTTGCGGCACTATGGGCGAAAACACAAGTCTTGCTGTAAGCTTGTCAAGTAATTTGCTTGACATTTCCGGTAAATCGAACGCAGGTGTATTTGTCGGGAAAATGAGTACTGATGCGACACTGAATATTGACAAGTGCAACACCTTGACAGGCGTAAATATATCCGCAAACAACGCAGGCGGACTTGTGGGCAGTGCAGAGAATGCAGAAATAAATGTCGGTGAAGGTGTCACCCTTACCATGACCGGAAGCGTTACAGGCTCTGTAACTGCGGGCGGTCTTTTCGGCTCTTATACATACAGTAAAGCTAACGAAAAGACATTTGACATTTCAAAATTCATTGGCATGAAAATGGCACTTGCTTGTTCATCAGGAGATACCGCTGACAGTGCGGCTGTTGACTCTGTTTTCGGAGTGCTGACAAACAGCGCAGATAGTGTAAAAATTAGTATCACAGGCACCGCTAATGATATTATTACTTCAAACTTCGATGGCACTGTCAGGGCAGGCTTTTATGGTGGTATTGTCGGAAGATATTCTGCTAATGCTCTTAGCTCTGAACTAGCACTAAGTGATATCACTGTAAATGTGACTGGCTCATGCAATGCCCTTGATTTTGGCGGCCTTATTGGTAAGATAGGTGATAACAGCAAGGCTTATGTAAGCGTCAAGAATACCACTATACGTATTAATAATCCCACATCATCACAAAATAATTATGGCGGACTTGTGGGCTATGCAGATCAGGCTTTTATTGATGTTGGCGGCAAAGTCACAGTTACGGCAAATGATGTTTCTGCAAACCAGAGCGTAGGTGGCATTGTTGGCAAATTTAATAAAAATGGCGTTGTAAGGCTTGGCGGTGAAACAAACCTTTCAGGCTTTTATCCTAAAGACCCTAACAAAAACGGATGTCAGATAGTAGGAAATAGAGGCAATGCTTTGATCTATAGCTTAAGCGGCTGGTCATTTACAAGGACATCTTCAAAAGTTATAGACGATATGGATTGGGGCGGAGTGCTTCGCCTTAACAATTCCGATCTGCTTGAGAGTGCTGACAGTGTTCTGTCTTTTGATGGATCGGGGCATACTGTTACAATAAATGGATTTTCTAATAATAATATTACCATAAGCAATAGGGCAGATTTTGCCCGTGCAGCTTTGATAATGCAGCACGATAGCAATGTTTTTGTTAAGTATAGCGGTGCTAGCAGGGCAGATATGCTTGCGGCAAATATCAGCCTTAGTGCAGATGTTGATATAAGCGACACAGGTCTAACCGGCTTTATGCGTGATAATGGTGAGGATACATTCACAGGCACTCTGAATGGCAATAGTCATAAACTTACCATGACAGTGGGAACAGAAAATGATAAGATAGTTTTCCATACTCACAACGGACTTTTTGCAAAGACAAGCGGTGCAAAAATAAGCAATATAATGCTTGTTTCAAACTTTAATATTGTCGGTGATAATGTTTCTGGCGGTGATGCTTGTTATATTGGTTCTGTATCTGCATACAACAGCGGAGCTTTGACTATTGACAAAGTGACCGCTGATGTGACCGCATCTCCAAGTGGTGCGTATACTAATTTTGTCGGAGGTCTGGTTGGATATGTTGCTGACGCCACAAGTGAAGTTTCGTTCACTAATTCTGCTGTAACAGCAAATCTTACATACAATAATAGCACAACAAAGGTAGATTGTACTTGTCTTGGCGGAGTTATCGGAATGGTAGGCGCTGTTAAATCAAAGCCTACAACTGGTATTAAGTTTGATAATGTCACTGTTGGCGGAAATATAACTGATAAACACACAGGTCCTATAACAGGCAGTGCTAATGCTAGGGTTGGTGGACTTATTGCCGAGATAGGTTCGGCTATATCATCATCTCCTAATATTGTGAAAATACAAAGTGTTAGTGTAAATAAGCTCAATATAAAAACTTCCACTAATATCAGCGGAAGCACAAGCGGTGGGTTTATTGGTCACAACTGGTATAATGTTGAAGTAACGCTGGATAAAATAATTGTATCTAATTCTACTATAACATCTGATAGTAATGAGATAGGTGGTCTTGTACTTTCCACAACAGGTTATTGGAGCATAAAAAAGGTTAGCTTTGACAGTGTGACAGTAACAGCAAACAACTGTAAAAATTTTGGCATGCTCGCCTCGACATTATTGGGAAGAAATTATGATCCATATACATTTAATTATTTTGATGGATCAGGTTCATATTACAGTAAATGT
>OMCG01001655.1_pt1 | contig 12600 bp, 8 predicted proteins | sample 1674071 | NCBI WGS metagenome assembly OMCG01 (sample SAMEA103958139, study PRJEB25191) | human gut metagenome | biome: human-associated habitat [ENVO:00009003]; feature: intestine environment [ENVO:2100002]; material: feces | place: Germany | collected 2013/2015 | reverse complement strand
TAAACTCCACTTGTGCAGAAGAGAATTCCACTGTATAAATGGATGGTAGAATTAAACTTTGCAATTTTCATGATACTATTGTACTAGAAAATAACTTGCATTATGCTTTGATTTATGGTACAATGAGCGCATACAAGCCAAAGAGATGCTGATAGGGCACAGCTCTTTGCACAAAAACCATGTTATAATGAAAAGGAGAAAAGAACTATGGTAAAGAATGTATTTAAAAAGTTAGGAAAGAAACAGAAGAACAACAAAGGTTTCTCTCTCGTAGAGCTTATTGTTGTAATCGCCATCATGGCAGTGCTTGTAGGTGTACTTGCTCCACAGCTTATCAAGTATGTTGAGAAGTCTAGAGAGGCTACAGATATCCAAACATGTGATAATATTGCTACAGCTTTAAAGACATATTATGCAGACGAAGAGGTTGCGGCTTCGGCTACTGCTACTACGGTTACTGTTATATTGGGTAAGACAGAGCTAGGAACAGTTGCTGATACGGCTGTTAAAGATGCCGGATTAACAAAAGCGAAAATTAAAGGCACAAAGTGGACTAGTGATAAAATAACAATTGTATATAATAAGGCAGACGGAACTATTACATATACAGGAGATTCTCCATATTACCATTCAGACAAAGATCAGTTCAAAAAAGGCCCTAAATCATAAATAATATATAAAGAGGCTTTTAACCATGACCACAGAACTGATACCCATCTACATCTTAATATTTGCATTCGGTATAGTTATAGGCAGCTTCCTAAATGTCTGTATCTACCGCATACCGCAGCATGAGACAGTGGTGACCGAAAGGTCCCACTGCATGAGATGCGGGTATCAGCTCGCGTGGTACGATATGGTGCCGGTTTTCAGCTGGCTGTTTCTTCGTGGCAGATGCCGCAAGTGCAAAGAACCGATATCACCTCAATACCCTATTATTGAGGCGTTAAACGGTATATTATACATAGTAGTATTTGCAGTAAATGGACTTGAACTTACGAGTATCATCTACTGCTTTCTTACATCTGCACTCATAGTTCTGAGTGTTATAGACTGGAGAACATATGAAATTCCATTAGGAATCAATATATTTATACTGGTGCTTGGAATCCTGCATGTGTTTTTAGACCATGATAATTGGTCTGAATATGTGATAGGATTCTTTTGTGTCAGTTTATTTCTTGAAATCCTTCTTCTTGTAAGTGGAGGAAGAGCCATAGGTGGCGGAGACGTCAAGCTCATGGCATGTGCAGGTCTTGCGATAGGCTGGCAGAATATTACATTAGCATTTTTCTTAGGATGCATCATCGGTTCCGTGATACATCTGATTCGTATGAAAGTAACAAACGCAGGCAACAGGCTTGCGATGGGACCGTACTTGGCAGCCGGAATATTTATTTCGATGCTATGGGGTGAGAAAATGATATCGGCATATTTGACACTCGCAGGCTTTTGAAAAACGTGTTATAATATAGCGTACTTAATATAAAACAGGTAGTACGACAAGCAGTGAGACAAAAGCAGAGAAAACACAGATATGCCGAAATATATATAGAATGTTTGCAACTGAACAGTTACGAATGTTTTACAGATGTATACAGTGTAAAACAAAGATAAACACGGAGGACTAGGTTATGGCAAATAGGGTACTCGGTATTGAAATAGGGGAGAACCTTACCAGAGTAGTTGAGATTGATTACAAAGCAAAAAATCCCAAGATTTACAATATGTTCGGCTTTCCGACACCACCGGGGATGATTGATGATGGAGTGGTACAGCCGGATGGGATGTTTCGTTCTATCTTATACAGTAAGCTGAAGGAAAAGAAGATTTCCACCAAAAAAGCTGTTTTTGTTTTAAATTCAGCGCGTATAGCAAGCAGAGATATTGAGCTTCCGCTTGTTAAGGAAAAACAGCTTAAGGAAATGATTGCAATGAATGCATCGGATTATTTTCCGGTGGATTTGAGCCAGTACAAGCTGGTACATCAGATTATAGAGAAGATTGACAGACCGGAAGAAAAGAAATTACGTCTTTCGGTTATTGCTGTGCCTAATGATCTTATTTTGTCGTATGGTGCTCTTGCAGCTGATTGCAGGCTGCAGCTTGTAGCACTTGACTATAGTGGAAATGCCATCAAGCAGCTCATGAGAAGAGAGATTCCCGGAGATGTGAAGGTGACTGTCAAGGTGGATGAGGTTTCTACCACACTGACTGTAATGGATGGAAGCATGGTAAAGCTGCAGCGCAATGTCAACCATGGACTTGCTGATGCTATTGAGGCGATTCAGGATAGTGAGCTTTTTGGAGAGTATCTGTCATTTACCGATGCAGTTGATGTGGCACGCAGAAAGACCTGCCTTGCAATAAGGCCTGATGGCACAGTACCTGATGAGCCGGCGGGCGGCGGCATGGATCCTATGGGACATGAGATTGATTCTGAGCGCTTTAAGAAGCTTCGCCTGAATGTATCATATTCACTTTCCAATCTGATAAGCAGTCTCGGACGAGTTATAGACTATTATCAGTCGAGAAACTCAGATACTCCTATCGAGAGAATTTTCCTCATTGGCTTAGGTGCTGATTTCAGCGGACTCTCAAAGCTTTTGACCAATGAGCTGAATGTCAAGGTGGTTCCGCTTCAGCAGTTTGACGGTATACATGTGGCAAAGAGCATAAACCTCGCAGAGGCAAAGCTGGCAGAGTATTTCAACTGTGTCGGATGTTCACTGAGCCCGCTTGATATACTTGACAGTAAGAAAAACAAGGGAATCGGTGCTCCGATTATGGCAGGAACAGCTGCAGGTGCTATGCCACCCGGAGGCGCACAGGCAGGTATGCAGGGAAAACCACCTGTTGGTCCTGATGGAAAGCCTCTTCCCGTACCGGCAGGGGAGGAAGCCGAAAAGCCTGTTTCTTTTGCAGTGCAGCTTCTCATTTTTGGCTTGTGTGTGGTAGTTGCAGTTGGTATCACGGCATACAGCATTTTTTCAAATCTTGTTTTAACTTCAGACAATATGACGCTTAAAGCGCGTGTTTCTGATTTGTCATATGCACAGAATATATATGATGTGTACAACCAGACAAAGAAGGACTATGACTGGACTAAGCTTCTTGAGAGCGCCTCATCCAACAAGAATGATGAGATAACGGGCTTCGTGGATGAGCTGGAGCAGAAGCTTCCGTCAGAGGCCAAGCTTGTGAATATGTCTGTTACGACTGATGGTGTTTCGATGACCATAAAGACGGGCAGCAAGGATATAGCGGCTGATGTAATTGCACAGCTTCGTACATTTGAGAGTATCATGGTATCCAATGTGTCAACCATCACAGAGGAGGTTGATGAGACCGGTGCTTCAAAGGTTCAGTTCACAGTAGATTGCACATATGTAAAGGCTGATGACAGTGCTGCTTCTGAATCGGGGGATGGCACAGGCAGTGAGCCAGATGATACATCAAAAGATGCGTCATCACAGTCACAGACGGATAGTAATTCATCATCAGATACAGACAGTACAAATCAGTAGGGGGTGTTAGGATGTCAACGAGAGATAAAAAGTTACTTATTATATTAGCGGGTGTTGCCATTTTAGCACTGACATATTTTTTGATTTTTATTCCACAGTCCAATAAGAGGGATTCACTCAAGAGCGAAAATATGAATCTGAAATCACAGTACAATCAGCTTTCAGCACTTGCGGCAAAGGCGGATGACTACACAAAGAAGACAAAGGATATGTCTGATGCCATGCAGCAGGTATATGACAATTTCCCTTCATATTTACAGATTGAAAACGGCATCATGGATGCGGTTGCTATAGAGAAATCTACCAATACAAATATTACAGAGCTTACAGTCGGCTCACCGACAGCTATTGATGTGAATAATCCGACAGGTGAAGCCGGTACAGATTCTTCGTCAGGAAGCAGTTCAGACAGCAGTACCACGGATAGCAGTAATGCAGACAGTTCGCAGAGCTCTCAGACCGCTGATGGCAGCAGCTCTCAGTCACAGACAGGCGACGGCAGTGCAGCTGATGGCAGCACATCATCAAGCTCTGCAAAGTCTACGGTTACAGGCTATCAGCTTTATGATGTCAGCACAGTTATGGCATTCAAGACAGAGTATCATGGGCTTAAGGCTATGCTCGGCGAGGTGATTGGTTCATCACAGAAGAAAACTATCAGCACGCTCAATGTGAGCTTTGATGATTCGACAGGTAAGCTGACAGGTGAGATGCTTGTGGATTCATATTTCCTGTATGGACTTGATAAGCCATATGGGGCACCATACATACCTGCAGTACCACATGGTACAAATAATCTGTTTGGTACAACAAACTAACTGATTATTATAATATTAGATTATTAGATTAGCGGGTTATTGAGACCGTAAGTGATAAATATCCAATGTTAGATTATTGAGTTATGAGATAACAAAATACAAGAGGGGAGGAAGCAGATTTGAGAAAGCTAAAAAACGATGATCGAGGAGTAACACTTGTGGAGATTATTGTGTCGATTGCTATTCTCGCAATAATCGTGCTTCCTTTTTTGAATTCATTTGTGACAGCTACAAAGACCAATGTAAAGGCAAAAAACGAGATGAATGCTACACATCTGGCGACAAACATTATGGAGGGTATTGAAAAGAACTCCATGAAGACACTGGCATATCAGTTCAACTATCCATCTGAGGGCTTTGACGTGGCGGACGGCTTTAATATATCAGATGGAAGCAGTGCATGTGAGCTTCTTAAGAAGTCGGGCAAGTTTGATAATGTAAAAAGACTTGAGGATATCAGTGCTGAGATTGTAAACAAGGATGATGTCATCACTAGCTGTATCCACAAGACTGATGCATCAGCCAAAATAAGCGATACATCGCTTTGGGATTTCAGGGAGTCGGATGCGCACAAGTATTATTTCTATATGTCAGGCGTGCAGTCAGGTACAAAGAAATACAATGCTCTTGTGACAGTGGATGCAAAATCAGATGCATCAAATATAGATAAGGTTAAAGAGTACAACATGGACGAGGTGGCAGATATGTCCGCCATGGACTCAAATTTCGACTGCATGAGTGCAGACAGGTATTCTGCTACAAATATTATATCTGCATTTAACAATATGAATCCAGGCTTCAGTGTACAGCAGAGTGATATAAAGAGAACTATCACAATTGATATAGAAAAGAGTGGAGCTGCGAGCAGTAAGGCTACCAAGGTGACGGTGTCGTATTCGTATTCTATCAATAAGAATGGAGTAAGAAAGACTTTTCCGGATCCGAATAGTGCACTGAAGGATGATTATACCATGGTGATTTACGACAATTCTTCAGATACTGTGAACCATAATCTGAGAAATGTCTATCTGTTTTACAATCCATGGTACACATCTACAGGAGCACTTTACAATACCTGCAACGATGTCATTATAATCAATAATAAGGACAAGTTGGACTGCACGGTAAACATTGTAAAGCAAAAGACTATATCGGATCAGTCAGAGTTGAGCACGAAGGAGAGTACATATAAGGCATATGTGAAGGTAAGTGAGCCGGGAAATCGTACAGGTCATGCTTATACTCATATAGCCACCAATCTGAATGTAAATATGGGAGCACCGGATAATCCACTACAGCCCGATCAAGCTATATATGGCTTTAATAACAATGTAATTCAGAATGATGTAAAGGCAATTGTCGATATAAAGAATCTGACAAAAAGCAAGGCATCTGAAAGGCTGTATGATGTGAAGGTGGCTGTATACGAGAGCAAGGCTTCACTGGATGATATATTTAATGATAAAGACCCGGTTGTTACGATGACCGGAAGCATGGGGTATTAATTATGAAGCGTAATGATAACCGTGGTGCCTCCTTTGTGATGGTTGTAGTTGCAATGGCTATAGTGGCTGTTTTAGCTGTGACTGTGCTGTGGATAGCACTTATGAACCTCCAGATGAAGGTGACGGACGAAAAAAATACAGACAACTTTTACTCGGCAGAGGGTGTGCTGGATCAGATATGTACCGGTCTGCAGGGAGATATTTCCAAGGCTTACTCAGCAGGATATACCAAGGTTATGGAGAATTACTCTGACAGCAGTATAAATGAGGCCGGCAGACAGAGCAATTTTGCGCAGGAGTATCTGAAGAGCTTAAAGACCAGCCTGGAGTATGACAGCACAGGTATGACGTTTAATATGGGAAAGCTCATACAATATGTAGACCCGAAGCTTCTCGAGAAAAAAGATAATCAGCCACGTGCTATTATCAAATCGACCAATGCCGATGTAAACGGCAATGGACAGCTCAAGGTGTACCAAAATCGTGTCGTGCTGAACGGACTAAGGGTAGAGTATACCGATGAAAAGGGATTTAAATCAATAATAGAAACAGATATTTCTCTGGGAGTTCCATCCATGAGCTTTACAGCATCGGGAGGAGTTCCGGAGCTTTTTACATATTCTCTTGTCGGAAATGAAGGACTGGATATTATATCAGGACTTAATAAAGTGAATCTATCCGGTAATCTCTATGCCGGCTGTGAAAATGCGGCAGGCACAGGGACTTCTACTACGAGTGTTACCATTCCAAACAATGCCACACTTGATGTAAAGGATACCAGCTATATGATTGCAGAGGGCGATATAGAGGTGGGAGACTTTGCCGGAAAAGATACTGGTACAATAAAAAAGAATATGGCGGGGGTACACAATAACAGTACACTTTCTGTTGATTCACAGTGCCAGCTGTGGACAAGCAACATAAATGTAAATGGTGCAACAGTCAAGCTGGATGGCATGACATATGTGGCAGATGACATGACCTTAAAGGGTACAGGCTCAAAGGTCACACTTGGAAAGAATAATAAGAATAACAATGCGAAGTACGTCGGATTTGGCAATGGAGGCGATGATAAGGAAAATCCTGTCGCAGGCGATAGCTCTGCTATTATCATAAACGGCAGGGAGGCATCTCTTGATATGTCAAATATCAGGGAGCTTATGTTAGCAGGAACCGCATATATCAATACCCAGGCTATTGTAAACTCAAGTGGTACAAAAAACAGCAATGTGGGCATGGGTGAGTCAATCTCTGTAAAGGGTGACCAGATAGCATACCTTGTGCCGCCTGAGTGCATAGGCACAAGTGGAGATGGTGCGGATGCCAAATCACTTTACAACAAGAATCCCCTTTCCTATAAGGAGTACAAGGATATTACTGCAACCGGACAGGATCAAACAAAGTATACTGAAATAAATGCCAATGTGGTCAGCACAAAGACAGGTAAGGCTCTCTCGGCATATCTGCCGGAGTCAAAGACAATCGACAACTGTATAAAGAAGGTCTTTGTTCCTTCTACTGATAATAATGATGATGGACTTGTATACTATTATGTCAATCTGCCAACGAACAAGGCTGCTGAGTATTACAGTGACTATTTTGGTGCAGACAGTGACAAGCTCAAGAGATACACTAAGTTTTATACTGACAGCATACAGGTAAATGAGGCTGCAAGCATCTATACTGCCGGCAATTACAGCATCTACGATGGCAGCAATTTAAGCCTTTTGAAGGGCATAGCTGATGGTGTGGACATGGATGCACAGTCGGATGCCTTACAGCGCACATATACTGCACTAAACTCAAAGCTTTTGACAAATTATGCGGATTTACCGACAAATGCAGCAAGTGTTTCGCTTTTTACAAATATAGTTAACAATACCAATTTGCTGAAAATAGTGCCAAATTCCGGTAATAAACATATATTTGAGACTGAGTATCAGGGAAAAAAATACCAGGCAATTGTCAAAAACGGTAACTACACCTATGATGCAAATGACAAATCACACAATGTGGATATAATTGTTGCTACGGGAGATGTGACACTGAATGCTGACTTTACAGGTACCATAGTTGCAAAGGGCAGGATAATTGTAAACAAAGACCAATGCGAGATTGATAATGGTACTCAGGAGTTATTTAAGGCATTGCTTCTTGAAAAGGTAAGTGATGCAGACGATACACTGCACCTGTATGATGTGTTCATGGACGGTGCCAACTATCTGGGTAATGTTTCTTCTTTTTCAAATAAGAAGGAGGCGGATACAAAAATAGATTATGCTACGCTCATTACATACCAGAACTGGACCAAGGAGTAGAAAACAAGCAGCTTCTAAGGCGCAAAACAGCTGCGAAATATTTATATTTGACAAATTTTGACGATATATACAAGGGAGGAATCCAATATGTCTGTAAAAGAAAAAAAGAATAATGGTGGTTTCTCTCTGGTAGAGCTTATAGTAGTGATAGCGATATCTGTCGTACTCATAGGTGCGGCAACCATATCCATTCGCTCGGTCATGGGTGTTGAGGTGAAGCAGTGTGCCAGAAATATTGAATCGATAATTAATAAAACAAGAGTCACCACTATGGGAAAGGACAGCGCAGTTCTTGAGATATATAAGGATGCATCAGATGGTGCCTACTATTATAAGACGACCATAAATGGTACAGTATCTGCTCCTAGCAAAATAGGAAAGAGCAGGATTGATGTTTACTATTCCATGAAGGATGATTATAGTGACAAGACACAATTGAACAGCTCAGACAAGATAATGCTTCAGTTTGACAGAAGCTCAGGTGCACAAAAGCCTGATGCCAATGGTAAGTGCTGCAGCCGTATCTGGATTCAAAAAAACAGCACAGAAAAGGTTATCACGATATACAAGGAGACCGGTAAGGTGGTATGTGAGTAATTTACATAGTTTAATGATGAATATTTTATTTTGACGCAAGGCTGTTATAAGGTTGTATGATGAAATCGGAGAGGAAGATGAACCATGAAACTTTTAAAGCGCATGAAAAAATCAAATAATAGGAAAAACAGTGGCTTTACACTTGTTGAGCTTGTCATTGTCATGGCGATAATGGGAATACTGGGCCTGGCTGTTGCAGGCTTTATCGGTACGAGCACGAAGCAGTATAAATACGCTTCAAGGGATGTAGATTTACAGTATGAGGCACAGCTTACCATGAATCAGATAGGAGATCTGATAATTGATGCGCAAAAGGGTGTCAAGTATGAGCCTGCTACAGTGGCAGCGCCGGTGGAGGTGGCATCAGCAGCCCCTGAGGCCGGTTATATTGCAACTGCATCAGCGGAAGAAGCGTCATCCGAAGAAGCATCATCTGAGGAAACATCATCCGACAGCAAGCTGATTATCTACAACAAGGATTGTACATACAATATCATATACAGACCATCAGAGCACAAAATCTATCTGCGAAAGGATACACTGGATCCTGCAACAGGTGCGGTGAAGGCAGATGGTCAGGGCAAGGAATCGCTTATGGCAGAAAATGTCACAGGCTTTACACCTGATTTAAGCGAGGCAGAAAGCAAGAACTCTGTCGGACTTGTCGTGGACTTTAAAGCAGGGGACAAGAAGTATACATCAAAGCAGAACTTCACTATGCGAAATAAGGTACCGACCGGGGCAGATGTGGAGTATGTGGCACCGGCAGAGCCTGAAGGAATAAGGATATATTATAAAGGCAAGGATGTAACCAACGGAACGGTATACTATGAAATGAAGAAAAATCAGAATAAATTAGAGTTTACTGATAAGATTCTGGGTGGAAAGTATGATTCAAAAAATGTAACGTGGGATCATTCCGGAACCAAAAATGGTGGAAACTTTAATGCTAATGGTGATGTATATAATGTAGAACTTATGGATAATGAAACTACAGATCAATTTGTTATCACAGTAACATCCAAAGACGATACGTCATTGACGGCAAAGGTAACTGTAAACGTAGCACATCCAATCAATATTCTGCATTGTGATGCAGATAAGCATTTCAATTTAGGACAGACGCATCAATTGTTTATTGATGAATGGGAGTTAAAAAATTCTTCATTAAATGGTAAATATCAGGTTAAGGATTTTGTATGGCATATGGAGGTAGAAAGTGTCAGCTCAACAGGTGCAACCGAGCACAAGGGAGATATATCCTTTAGAATGGGCGATGATGGCAAGCTGATTTATGGACCGGAGGGCAATGGTGAGCCTGATGGAATATTTAAGTTTAGTTCAAATGAGATTGCAGGAGAAACAGGAGCACAAGGTAAGCCAGATGATCCTAAATATAAGAACTATCTTAATTATTATATTTTAGGTTATAATAAAGAAATGCATATCACTCTCGGAAATGATTTTCTTACCGGAGAGAAATTAAATATCAGCGTCTGGCTTGGACTTGAGGATATGCCGGAGTTTAAGTCAAATACAATTACGTTTTATACATATTAAGAAACAGAGTAGTTTTTTACAAAAGGAGCAATCGCAATGAGCAAATTAAGAAAAAAAATAGTGGTTCCAATATCGCTCACACTTACAGGATGTCTCGTTGTGGCAGCTTTTGTGCTGAATGACAGCCTTACAAAGGTCGATGCAAATGTAGCGTTCAATGGAATATCGGATATAGTCAGCTCACATGGCAAGGACAAGCCCTTCAATATAGTTGAGGTGGTGCCTGACAAGAAAATGGCATCCATTGGCTATCTGATTGACGGTCAGGAGCCTGACGATTGGTTTGGAACACTGTCAAAGATGTCTGATAAAGATGGTGCCGGTGTACAAAAAAGGGCTGACTATATGTCAGGTCTGAAAACAAAGCTTGCACCTATTACTACCGAGAAAAAGGATAACACAAAGCCTCTTTATTATGAGCCGTATGAGGAGAGCTATGTCAGTCAGGGCGATGACTGGACAGAGCTTGCCCTTGTAGATATGGATAAAATAAATCAGGGCACCGAAGGCTACAAGATGACAAAGCAGGAGAAGGGTGACTACAAGTTCAACACTGATTACCAGCTTGCTGTAAATGAAGATGGACTGCCTACAGGTCATTACAGACAGAATGTTGACCATTATGTTTTCATGCAAGGCGAGGATGAGACGGAAGATGGCTCTAATACAGAGACTGAAAATGGCAATCAAATTAAGGCACCCGGAAAAAGAGGTTACTACAGTGTTGCGTTTACTGCAGTCAAATTGCCGGATGGCATGACAAACACTCAGTATCTGGTAGGGACTGATAATTCACAGAAAGCTGATGGAAATACAGACAGCGGTACAGATGGTAACATCGATAGCAGCACAGACAATACGACAGATACAGGCACAGGTGACGATACCGTTGAGAAGCATGTGGTTTATTCTATAAAGAGCGCATATGCCATTGGTTCTGCTGAGGGCATGCAAAACATAGCAAAATATGACCCAAAGGCATATATTTACAGGATTGACAATTCAGATATCACATCACCATATGAATTTGTTGCAAGAGCTGACCGGATGGCAGGTTTGCCTGATGGCAGTAAGCCGGATTATGAGAAGTATACATACTGTACGGTTGAGATGGAGTATGTGCCTGCAGATAAAATCACTGATGACGAGACCTACTACGAGGTGGACACTGAGGTACCTATTGAGTTTAATTACGATGAGACCGGCGAGTATGGAGCAGTGCTTGATACACAGAATCCATACGAGAAGATAGATGGTGGCACACCGGATAATCAGCCGGCAGGTAAGAACGGCGCAGATGATATTTCAGGTGATGCTTCAATAGCTGATTCTGCTACAGAGAATAATGATGGTAACACAGGCAGGGTAATCCTCACTGATACAGACGGATATTTTGATATAGTTAAGGACAGCCAGACATATACCTATGTGGGTGAGGGAAATGGTGATTATATCATGGTGGCTGATAAAAACGGCTCGCTTGATTATCCTGTAAATACCACACACATATATTATAAGGGTGGTTTCAAGAACAATAACTGGTTCAGAACAGGTGTGTTCAATCAGGAGGGCAAGACAGGCGATGATGATAAGACTGCCAATATGACCTTCAAGGTAAAAACGGTCACACCCAAGGAGCTTGAGCAGATAGATGTATCAACAATTGATTTACTCTATCTTTCCGGCTCAAAGTCCGTCCTTTCAAATGATTTAGTAAACGATGCTGCAACATATAAACCTGATAATGACATTTCATGGGACAAGGTAAAGCAGATAGTCCAGCGTGTGCACCAGAGTGGTATAATGATGCCTGTTATAGTGGATAATGGTATTGTGTGGCCTGCTTCAAGTGCAGACTACTCAAGTAATATTAAAAAGCTTGCAGGTCTTTTGAGCTGTAACAATTTCAGCTCGCTGAATTTTACTAAGGACTCAGCTGATAATTTTATTAATTGGAATAATGACATAAAGTATTATAAAGTTGACAGTAAAACCCATACAAAAGGTTTTGTAATTGGCAACGAATATGTCATTCCACGAAACTATAATCCTAGTACGGATGTGCCATTTGTTTTAAGAGATGATTTTGCTTCTGCATTTATTGCAAATGAAGATGAAACTCAATTTGTCGAAGCAGCTAAAAATGAGAATTTTGACGAGATAGCAGAGTATATCAACTCAGAGAATACAAGCAGGAAAAAAGAAAATGATACTCTTGGAAAGGACGAGTATGCATACTATGACAAGGAGATTTCAAAGGCGATAGTTTTAAGCT
>OMCG01001649.1_pt1 | contig 12645 bp, 8 predicted proteins | sample 1674071 | NCBI WGS metagenome assembly OMCG01 (sample SAMEA103958139, study PRJEB25191) | human gut metagenome | biome: human-associated habitat [ENVO:00009003]; feature: intestine environment [ENVO:2100002]; material: feces | place: Germany | collected 2013/2015 | reverse complement strand
TCAAGACAGACATCTTCAAACGCGAAATAACTTATTCTACCGACAAATCATTTGCCGCGAACCTGATAACAATATCAGCCGAACGTGCATTCGATGTGATCAATATGAATAAGAAAGGAAGCAAACCGGTCACACTGGAAGCCGACACCAAACCTCAGCCGCCCAAACGCGATGCTCAGGACATTCTCGGCCAGGATAGCGTTACCCGTTTCGACTCGGTCAAGAAAAAGAAGAAAAAACAATGTTGTAAGTCTTCCGAAGGAGGAACTTCAGAAGAACAGACGCCGCAGACATAACAAGTTTAAAATCGCTCTCGGAACAGTGAGCGGTGCTGCAGCGACAATCATAATCGGCATCATAATTGTCGGACAGGTAAGACTTACCGAGCTTAATCAGGAAGTTATTACGGCTAAAGAAACTCTTGCAAATGCACAGAGCGTTTACACACAGACACAGATGAAGCTTGAATCAAAACTTTCAACATCGGATATTGAAAAGTATGCCGAGGATAAACTCGGTATGACCAAGGCTACGAACACACAGAAAGAATTTGTTACCCTTGCAGGCGGAGATAAAGCAGAGGTTTCTGCAAGTCAGGAAAGCGACAATCTCTTTACACAGTTCTGGAGTTCGGTACAGAATCTTTGGTCATAACATTTAGATTAATTTAATAGATATGTTATGAAAGAATGGAGAGTTAAGACTGCGTCTTGACTCTTTTTTCGGTATATATGCGGATTGACACGGAGCGTAACGGACACTATTTTGCGGTGAAAGGAGCTTTACATTGCAATCACCAGGATCAAAAAACAACTCAAAAAAGCGTGCCGAAAAGGGACCTGCACAAAGACTGAGACAGCGTACCGCAATATTGATTTTACTCATACTTGTGCTTGGCTTCGGTGCGGCTGTTTTAAGACTTACATACCTCACCACCGTTCAGAGCAGTGAACTTCAGGAGTCGGCTGTTGACCTTCAGCTTGCCGACACAACTGTTTCCGCAAAACGAGGAACAATTTATGACGCAAACGGCAATGTTCTTGCCGAAAGCGCATCGGTTTGGCAGGTGGTAATGTCGCCTGTCAACTTTAAGAATGACAAACAGCGTCAGGCTGCCGCAAAAGGTCTTTCGGAAATTTTTGACCTTGAATACAACGATGTGCTTGACGATACAAAACAGCAGAGCCATTATGTTGTCGTCAAAAGAAGAATCGAGTCGGATGAGCGTGAAAAGGTTCTTGAGCTTATTGACACTCTGAAAAAGGATTACAGCTGTTCTGGTGTTATTCAGCTGCTTGACGATTACAAGAGATATTACCCGAAAAACAGCCTTGCATCTTCTGTAATCGGTTTTACGGGCAGTGACGATCAGGGACTTGAGGGTATCGAGTACGAATATGACAGCTATTTGTCGGGTACTCCCGGTCGAATTATCACGGCACAGAATGCAAGAGGTACGGATATGCCGTTCCGATACGAACAGAATGTTGAATCTGAGGACGGCAACAATGTGTATCTCACAATTGATGAAACAATTCAGTCAATTTGTGAAAAATATATGCAAAAGGGTGTTGAGGACAACAATGTTCTTAACAAGGGCGTTTGCATTGCAATGGATGTAAACACAGGCGCAATCCTTGCAATGGTAACAACAGACGGCTACGATCTCAACAATCCTTATGAGCTTTCGGCAAAGGATAAGAAGAAAATCAAGTCTACTGCCAAAAGCAAACAGGCGGAGGCAGAAAGTGCGGCTCTCAGCAATATGTGGAGAAACAAGGCTGTTGCCGACACATATATGCCCGGTTCTGTATTTAAAATGTGTATTGCATCAGCGGCTCTTGAGGAAAACCTTGTAAATGATAAAACATCTTTTACCTGTACAGGTTCAATTGAAGTTGAGGGCGAAACAATTCATTGTTCAAATATATCAGGTCACGGAACACAGAACTTTGTTGAGGCAATTTCAAACTCATGTAACCCTGCATTTATTCAGATCGGTCAGATGCTCGGTGCAGGCAAGTTCCGTCAATATTATCAGGGATTCGGTTTCAGCGATAAAACAGGAATCGACCTCCCGGGTGAGGCAGAGGACAGCTTCTGGAAAGAAGGCAAAATGGGCGGTGTTGACCTTGCGGTTGCATCATTCGGTCAGAACTTCACAATCACTCCTATTCAAATGATTACAGCCTGTGCGGCTGTTTCAAACGGCGGTTATGTTGTTCAGCCTCATGTGGTTTCAAAAATCACAGATTCAAAGGGCAATGTAATTAAGACTGTTGATAAAAAGGTTAAAAGACAGGTTATTTCAGACGATACATCCAAGAAGATGAATGAATACCTTGAATATAACACAGAAAGACAGGGTGCTGCCGCAGGTTATATTTCAGGCTACAAGGTAGCCGGTAAAACAGGTACAACTGAAAAAAGGGGTGTAACAAAGGTTGAAAGCTCATTTTCTGAGGACTATATATCATCAATCTGCGGTTATGCTCCGGCAGACGACCCGCAGATTGCAATGCTTGTATTCTTTGATACTCCCGACGGTGACGCCTACTACGGTTCACAGGTTTCATCACCTGTATTTATAAATATTATGAGCGAGGTTCTTCCTTATCTTGATGTTAAGACATCATACACAGACGAGGAACTCGGTTATGTTGACGCATCTGCGGGCGACTACACAGGAGTCAGCGTTGACGAGGCTAAAACAGCTGTTGAGGCTGACGGCTTTACGGCAACCGTAAAGGGTAACGGTTCAACTGTAATTTCACAGATTCCGACCGTATCGTCAGGACTTCAGAAGGGCGGCAGTATTGTCCTCTACACAGACAGCGACAGTCAGTCGGAAACAGTAAGTGTTCCGAGTCTTATCGGTCTTTCTCCTGATGAGGTGAACGATGTTGCAAGTGCCTACGGATTGAATGTCAGCTTCTCGGGTGCAACAACATCCTCCGGAACAAGCTCATCACAGAACGTTGAGGCGGGAACTTCGGTCAGCCCCGGTACGGTAATAACGGTATCTTTTGCGGATTCCTCTTCAACACTCAACGAATAACAAAAATATTTATTAGTCTGAAAGGAAAGATAACTATGATTTACGGAATATGGACATTTTGTGCGGCTTTGCTTGCTTTTATAATCTCAGCCGTTACAGGCAAGTTTTTGATTCCATACCTTCGCAAGCTCCACTTTGGTCAAACAATTCTTGAGGAAGGTCCTAAGTGGCACAAGGGTAAACAAGGAACTCCCACAATGGGCGGTATAATGTTCATCGTTGCAATTGTGGTTGTCACAATGATCAGCACAATTATATATGTCTTTACAGGTGCTGATTTGGTAAATTCATTCTTTGCAGACATTCCAAGAGAATGCATGTTCATTTTCTGCGGACTCGGTCTTGCGGTTGCAAACGGTTTTATCGGCTTTATTGATGATTACATCAAGGTTGTAAAAAAGCGTAACCTCGGTCTTACAGCGTCACAAAAGCTGATTCTCCAGTTCCTTGTTGCCGCCGCTTTTCTTGCAGTTCTGGCAATTGCAGGCTACGGTACAACAACAACCATTCCTTTTGTCGGCAAGGTTGACCTCGGATTTTTCTATTATATTATTGCCGCCGTTGCAATCGTGGGTATCGTAAACTCGGTAAACCTTACAGACGGTATTGACGGTCTTGACGGTTCGGTAACATTCTTTGCGTGTGTTGCATTTATGCTTATCGCCTGCGTAAAGAGCTATCTCGGCATAACAGCCATGAGCGCCGCATCTGCTGGTGCCTGTCTCGGATTCCTCGTATGGAACTTTCACCCTGCAAAGGTGTTTATGGGCGACACGGGTTCACTTTTCCTCGGCGGTCTTGTATGTGCTCTTGCTTTTGCAATTGATATGCCTATTCTTCTTATTCCGATCGGCATTATCTATATTGCTGAGGAGCTTTCCGTTATTCTTCAGGTCAGCTACTTCAAAATCACACACGGCAAGCGTCTTTTCAAGATGAGCCCTATCCATCACCACTTTGAAATGTGCGGTTGGAGCGAGGTTAAGATTGTCGGTGTGTTCAGTGCAGTAACCGCAGTTTTCGGTGCAATCGCTTTTGCACTTGCATATTTTGGTGCATAAATAAACGCAGAAATACTTGTTTAAAATAAATTTTAAGGGAGGAACGGTCTTTGGCTCCACAAAAAAGAATGATGCTTAAAGCTGATGTAAACAGAATATATGATGAAGAGGTTTACTCGGAGCAGAAGATCAGGGAAGAAAAGTTTTTTGTCCGTCCTACTCGTCAGAGAAAGATGAAAAAAGGAAAGCTGTTTTCCGTTGGCATGGGACTTGACCTTCCGTTTTGCATAATCATTCTTGTACTTCTCATTATCGGTATGATTATGATGTTTTCTGCAAGCTATGCCTATGCTTATTACAATCAGGGCGACAGCTATTATTACCTTGTAAGGCAGCTCATTTTTGCCGTTATCGGCGTAGGCATAATGTTTGTTCTTTCGTTCTTCAACTATAACAAGCTCCACAAGGTTGCACCGGTTATTCTTGCAATTTCATATTTGTGCCTGCTTGTGGTTCTTGTACTGCCGGGTTCCGAAGGCGTAAAAAGATGGATTCCTCTTGGAATTTTCAACATTCAGCCTTCTGAGATTGCAAAGTTTGCAATTATCCTTTTTTTCTCACATTGGTGCAGTAAATACTATAATAAAATGCAGTTTGCCCGTTACAGCGTTCTGCCGGGTGTAATTGTTTTCGGTTCAACGGCACTTCTGCTTTTTCTCGAACCGCACTATTCGGGTATCGTAATCATCGGCATTCTTTCGGTTGTAATGCTTTATATCGGTGGAATGCAGACAAAGTATCTCGGAATCGGTCTTGGACTTATTGTCGGAGTAGTGCTTATACTTGCCGTCACAAACAGCCTGTCCTATGCTATGAGCCGTCTTGACGGTTGGGGTCAGGCACTTGAATATACAACAGATGATATGTGGTGGACCACATATCAAACACGAAATTCACTCTATGCAATAGGTTCGGGCGGACTTTGGGGACTTGGTCTCGGTCAGTCAAGAATGAAGTACCTCTATATTCCCGAGCCGCAGAACGACTTTATCTTTTCGATTCTGTGTGAAGAACTTGGCTTTGTGGGCGCGGCTCTGACGGTGGTGCTGTTCCTGCTGCTGTTTTTGCGCGGCATGTCCATTGCAGTGCGCGCGCGGGATAAATTCGGTGCGCTGCTGGCCGTTGGCTTTGTGGTGCAGGTGGTGCTGCAGGCGGTGCTGAACATTGCCGTTGTTACCAACACCATCCCCAACACCGGCATCAGCCTGCCGTTTTTTTCTTCCGGCGGTACCAGTTTGATGATGCTGCTGGGCGAAATGGGCATTGTGCTCTCCGTTTCGCGCCAGGCGGACGCCCGGTAACGGGAATGTGCAAATTTTGTGATGGGGATTTCACAACTTTCGGCAGTTCTGCGCTATTGAAACTGGCGGAATAATACGGTATAATAACCAAAAAAGATTTGTAACTTTTTTGCAATCTTCCCAAAAGAAAAGGAATGCTATGCAGGAAATCAAAACAAACCCAACGGTGCGGCACACCACGCCCCTGCAGCTGCTGGCGGCGTTTGCAGCCACGGTGGCAGTGCTGTTTGTGCTGCTGCTGGGGGCGTGCGCGCTGCCGGCCCAGCCGGTGCTGGAACATGTGTATGATTCAGCCCAAACCATCCAGCAGGAGGGGCTTTACCCTGAATATTTCGGCTTTAAGCTGTTCCAGATGGATAACTATACCGATACCATCATGCTGTTTGAAGCGGCCGCCATGGGCGAGCAGGATCCCTTGACCGCCATGATGACCGCAACGGCCTATAACGTGGATAACTTTGAAACGATGGCCGGTGACCTTGCTGTCTATTGCGAGCGCACCATTCCGCTGGCCACCGGTGCCCAAAAGGCAGTGCAGCTGGTGCCGTTCTCCTATGCGCGGTACTGGCACGGCTACCTGATCTGGCTGCGGCCGCTGCTCTGCGTTATGTCCATCACCGGTGTGCGCGTAGTGCAGTATTTGGTGCTGTTTGCGCTGCTGGCGGTTATTTTGTGGCAGCTGCGGCGGCAGTGTGGGCTGCGGGCCATGGTGTGGTTTGCCGTCAGCCAGCTGGCGGTTACCGTGTTCTGGGTGCCGCATCAGGTGCAGTATTTTACCACTTTCTGTATTGCGTATGCGGGCTGCGCGTGGGTGCTGGCCAGGCCGCGCCGCGCCGGGCAGCTGAGCATTGCCCTGGTGGTGTTGGGTACCTGTACGGCGTTCTGTGATTTGCTGGTCACCCCCATCATCACGCTGGGGCTGCCGGTGGCGGTGTGGCTGTGCTGCCTGCCGCAGCGGGCAGCATCCGGTGCCAGGCAGTGTCTGCCGGTCATCGGCGGCAGCTTGTGCTGGGGGGCAGGCTATGCCATGTGCTGGGGCCTGAAATGGGTGCTGGCCACCCTGATTACCGGGCAGGATATCATCGGCGATGCCATCCACCAGGCCGGGGTGCGCACCACGGCGGATACCTGGCACGGCATGGAGCTGAGCTGGGGGAACATCTTCCGCTTTGTGGGGGATACATTAAGCCAGCGCGGGCTGTTGTGGCCGGTGGTGCTGGTGGTTATTTTGTGCATTGCGGCGTTTTTGCTTTGCCTGCGCAATAAGGAAGCTTTGCTGCGCGCGCTGCCCATTGGCCTTACCGCCCTGATGGCACCGGTGTGGCTGGCGCTGCTGCGCACCCATTCCATCCAGCACGGGTGGTTTACCTGGCGCAGTTTAACGGTCAGCATTTTTGCGGGGCTGGCGTTTCTCTATTATTCCTGTGGGATACGGGCGGGCCTGCGGCGTTTGCGCGGCCAAAAACAACAAGGGTGAAAGTAGTTATGAAGGACGAAGAAAACAAGATGCAGTCTGCTGCCCCGGAGCAGCAGGCCCAGCCGGGAACTGAAAACGAACCCAAGGCGGAAACCACAGCACCGGAAACGCCGGACAAAAAGAAACGTCCCCTGTGGCTGAAACTGCTGGTGGTGTTTGCTGCGACGCTGGCGGTGCTGGTGCTGCTGGCGGTGCTGTACATTAACGGCAAGTTGGATCTGATTCATTACGATGACGGCACGGTGGACAGCGTTGGCACCGTTGATGCCGAGGAGGACCAGGACCTGGATACCACCGGCCTGACCCAGGCCACAAATGACGAAATGGAGATGCCGGAGGGCAGCCCCTTTGCGGACGAAGATGTGCTGAACATCTTGTTGGTCAGCACTGATGAACGCACCGATGCCGTGAACGACTGGGATGCATTTACCCATCTGAACGAGCTGGACGGAACAAAAGCCACCACGGAGTTCAGCTCCGATGCCCGCGCGGACAGTTTAATTCTGTGCTCTCTGAACATCAAGGACGATACCATCAAACTGGTTTCCATTGAGCGCGGCACCGGTGTGCCGATTCTGCTGGATGGGTACGAGGGCCAGTACGACTGGATCACCCACACCTTCCGTTACGGCGGTGTCCGCCTGACGATGGATACGGTGGAAGACTGCTTCAACGTGCAGGTGGACCACTATGTGCGGTTCAATTTTAACTCCTTTGTTCAGATTGTGGATGCCGTGGGCGGCATCGACCTGAACCTGACTGAGGACGAAGCCAAGGCGCTGAACTGGGAGGTTCCCTCCAACTCGATGCTGATCGTCAAGAAGGTGGAACCAGGCTGGAACCACTTTGACGGCTATACCGCATTGCAGTATGCCCGCCTGCGCGCCATTGATGATGACTGGCACCGCGTGGCCCGCCAGCGCACCGTCATCCAGGCGGTGCTGGACCGGATCAAGAGCGCTTCGGTCACCGAGCTGAACGACCTGCTGGACACCGCCCTGCCGGTGGTGCAGACCAACTTTACAAAAACTGAGATCGCTGCCTTGATGGTGCAGCTGCCGAGCTTTTTGGGCGTGACAGCAGACCAGATGACCATGCCGGTGCAGGGCACCTATGGCGTGCGCAACGGCATGGATGACCGCCCCATGATGGATCCTGATTGGGCTGCCAACATTGCGGTTTTGCAGAACTTTTTGTATACTGATATGACGGCAGAGGAAGCCATTGCCGCCGGTACCGCTACCCCGGAAACGGCTGACGGTGAGGAAACCGCTGTGCCCGAAACCGTGGAAGTGCAGAGCAAAAAGAATGACACCGTCCACACCTACCTGAAAGACAACACGACACCCATTTACTGGGATTACCCGCTGGAAGATGCCGATTTTGGTAATGCGGATTACCGCGTGTTTCTGGCCGGAGAGACCCGCGGACAGCCGCAGAACACTGCCATGCGCAAGGCGCTGTTCCAGTACCTGCACGAACAGCAGGGGGTGAATGTTCAGCTGGTGGAAACCGGCGTGGGCGAAACCCAGGTGCTGGAGCAGTACCTGCGCACGGGCGATGAAAACTGGCTGAACCACTACCTGAAGCTGCAGGGCAGCTGTGCGGATGCGGAAGCCGAATACTGGCGCTGGCTGTACCATTATAACCGCCAGCAGGGCGGCACTATCCATGTGGCAGGGCTGGGCACCGAGCGCAATACCGTAGTTTCGATGTATGGGCTGCTGGCTTTGGCAGATACGGAGATCGAACCGGCAGAGAGCATTGCGGACTTTGTGCAGGCCCTGCGGGATGAGGATATGACGACTGCCCTGCAGCTGTTCAAGACCGCTATGGAGGAACAGCCCGATGCGATGGCAGACTATTTTGGCGATGCCTATGCCCAGGTACAGCAGCTGTATGCCAACCTGCAGGTGAACACCACCTATAAGGGCAGGCTGGACCGCGACGACCTTGCCATGATGGACAACATGAACTTTGTGCTGCGCCAGTACCCGGACGATAAATTCTTTGGTCAGCTGAGCAACGGCCATGTGACCCAGAGTGCCTGGAAAGACGGCAATTATATTGCCAACTACAGCCGTTTCGGCATGCTGCTGAACGGCGAAGGCTCCCCCGTGCAGGGTGAAGTCTGCTCCATGCTGACGATCTATACCCAGCGCGGCAGCAGCGGCCTGCTGGGCGATGATGCCGAGAACGACTATTACGACCTGAACACGCTGGCGGAAGCTGCGGGCAAAGAATTTATTGCCACAGGGGCGGATTTGTTCCTGGCGCTGGACAACGAGGACACCCCTTACACCGAGCAGAACGGCCTGATCAAGCCCGAAGTGCAGGCCGAAGAAAAGCCGCTTATGGATTATTGCCAAAAACTGATTGTACTTTTTGACACAGAAAATTAAAATTCCCCGTTGACAAGGCCGCGCCTTTGTGCTATAAATACTTTAAACCAATGAAGCGAAAGTAAAACCACAGGCGCACGCACAGAGAGCCCCCGATGCTGGGAACGGGGTGGTAAGCGGAGTGGATAAATGGTTCGCCGAGGGCACGGGGAAAAGCTGGGCTGAGTATCCGTTGACGGAAGCCTCCGTTACAGGGCAGGGGAATGTTAGTTCTCCGCAGAGCGGCTGTGCAGTTTATGGCACAGCAAGCAAGGTGGCACCACAGATTATTTGATTGATCTGCCCTTGCACAGAAAGCTATTTCTGTGCAAGGGCTTTTTGTTATACCCGGCACAGACCACAAACAGGAGTAACACCATGAAAAAGCAAAGTATTACCACCATGCGGGAGCGATGGCGCCGGGCAGACTGATTGCCCGCCCCGGCACTGCCGGGAACAAACCGCCGATACACCTTAAATGTGAATGATAAAAAGGAGCTTTTACCATGAAAAAGTTTGTTGCTGTTCTGTCCGCCGCCGCTATGCTCGCCACCCTCGCCGCCTGCGGTTCCACCGCCGCCACCACTTCTACCGCTGCCTCCAGCGCCGATACCGCTGCATCCACCAGCAGCGAAGCTGCTGCCGCAGATGATACCGCCAAGTCTTACAAAATTGCGGTGGTCCAGCAGCTGGACCACGCCAGCCTGGATGAGATCCGCACCGCTGTGGAAGCAGAGCTGGACGCCAAAGCCGCCGAAAAGGGCATTACCATTGAGTACAAAGATTTTAACGGCCAGAACGACGCTACCACGCTGAACCAGATCGGCACCCAGGTGGTTTCCGATGGATATGATGCGGTGGTGCCCATTGCCACCCTGGCAGCTCAGTGTATGGCCAATGCCTGCGCCGAAGATCAGATTCCTGTTGTGTACGCCGCCATCAGCGACCCTGCCGCTGCAGACCTCACCGGCCTGGATTATGTCACTGGTACTTCTGACGCGCTGAACACCCAGTTCATCCTGGATATGATGCTGGCAATCAACCCGGATGTCAAGACTGTTGGCTTGCTGTACTCCAATTCCGAAGCCAATTCCACCACCCCCATTGCCGAAGCAAAGGCTTACCTGGATGAAAAGGGCATTGCTTATGTGGAAGGCACCGGCAACACCAACGATGAAATCATGAGCGCCGCCGCCAATATGGTGGGCAAGGCTGATGCTGTGTTTACCCCGACCGATAACGTGGTTATGGCCGCCGCAGCTGCTGTTTCCGAGACGCTGACCGAAGCAGGTATCCCGTTCTACACCGGTGCCGACAGCTTTGTTACCGCCGGTGCCTTTGCAACCTGCGGAGTCAACTATACCGAACTTGGCACCTACACCGCTGATATGGTGCTGGATATTCTGGAAAGCGGCAACGTTCCTGAATACCATGTAATGGATGGCGGCATCATCACCGTCAACACCGAAACTGCCGCCGCTCTGGGCATTGATTACGCCGCTTTCAGCGATATGGCCAGCCAGGTTGTGGAAGTTACCACCCAGCAGTGATAAAATGAATAGAGAATAATGAAAAAAGAATAATGCAGGTGTGGTGCCTGCGGTACCACAATAAAGCAGGAAATGCAGCTCCGGCAAGCGAAAACGCCCGCCGGAGCTGCATACCTGATTAAAAACGCCGCCGCGGGCGGCGTACAGCCATTATTCATTATTCTTTATTACTTATTATTTATACGCAAAGGAGCAACGCTTATGTTTACCCTTGCCATTGTGCAAAGTGCATTGGAGCTGGGCTTTATTTACGCCCTTGTGGCCATGGCACTGTTTTTGAGCTTCCGTGTGCTGAATATTGCCGATATGACCACCGATGGCGCGTTCACCCTTGGCTGTGCCGTGTCGGCTACCGCCGCAGTGGCGGGGCATCCGTTCCTTGGTTTTGTGCTGGCCATGCTGGCCGGTGCCTGCGCCGGGTTTGTCACCGCGTTCCTGCAAACCCACCTGGGTGTGCCGTCCATTTTGGCAGGTATTATTACCAATACCGGGCTTTACACCGTAAACCTTGCCATCATGGGCTTTTCTTCCAACGTTCCCATGCTGAAAACTGAGACAGTGTTCACTATGGCCCGCGCCCTGTTTGGCGAAAAATCTCCCTATAAACTCATTGTTGCCGTCACGGTCACAGTCGTGGCCTGCGCGCTGCTGATTTTATTCCTTGGCACCCGGCTTGGTCTTTCCATCCGCGCTACCGGCGATAACCCGGATATGGTGCGCGCTTCCTCCATCAACACGGCGTTCACCATCACGGTGGGCCTTTGCGTTTCCAACGCCATGACCTCGCTTTCCGGCGCGGTTCTGGCTCAGTACCAGAAATCCGCCGATATCAACCTGGGCACTGGCATGGTGGTCATCGGTCTGGCTTCGCTGATTATTGGCGAAACGCTGTTTGGCCGCGGCGGTATGTGGGTCAAAGCGGCTGCGGCTGTGGCGGGCAGCGTGATCTACCGCTTTATCATTGCGTTGGCCCTGCGTGCCAATGTTCCCAGCGAGTGCCTGAAGCTGATTTCTGCCGTCATTGTGGCGCTGGCCATTGCGGCCCCGGCCCTGAAAAAGAACCTTGCGCTGCGCCGCCGCCGTGCCGTCAGCCAGAAAGGGGGCAAGACCCATGCTTGATCTGAACCATGTCAGTATGACCTTTAACCCCGGTACGGTGAACGAGAAAAAAGCACTGACCGATATCAATCTGCATATGGAAAGCGGCGAGTTCGCTACCATTGTGGGTTCCAACGGCGCGGGCAAATCTACCTTGTTCAATGCCATTGCAGGCAGCTTTATTCCGGATACCGGCAGCATTCTGCTGGATGGGGTGGATATGACCTTCCAGCCGGATTTCCGCCGCTCCAAGGCGATTGGCCGCCTGTTCCAGGACCCGCTCAAAGGCACTGCCCCCAACATGACCATTGAGGAAAATCTGGCCCTGGCCTATCTGCGCGCTTCCACCCATACTTCGCCGTTTTCCCGCATTACCAAGGCGGACCGCGAACTGTTTACCGATCGGCTGGTCCAGCTGGGCTTGGGGCTGGAGAACAGGATGAAACAGCCGGTCGGCCTGCTTTCCGGCGGCCAGCGCCAGGCGCTGACCCTATTGATGGCCACCCTGGTTACCCCCAAATTGCTGTTGCTGGACGAGCACACTGCGGCCCTGGACCCCGCCACCGCAGATAAGGTGCTGGAGCTGACCAAGAAAATTGTGGCCGAAAACCACATCACCTGCCTGATGATTACCCACAACATGCACGCCGCCCTGGAATTGGGCAACCGCACGCTGATGATGGATTCCGGCCACATTGTGCTGGATATCAGCGGGGAAG
>OMCG01001645.1_pt1 | contig 12668 bp, 8 predicted proteins | sample 1674071 | NCBI WGS metagenome assembly OMCG01 (sample SAMEA103958139, study PRJEB25191) | human gut metagenome | biome: human-associated habitat [ENVO:00009003]; feature: intestine environment [ENVO:2100002]; material: feces | place: Germany | collected 2013/2015 | reverse complement strand
GCTTCGGTTCCGTCCGTCTTTGCAGAGTTTCCTTTTGATGAACCACATGCAACTACGCTAAGAGCCATTGCAGCAACCAGCATGATTGATACAAGTTTCTTCTTCATAATTGTTCCTCCTGAAAATTATTTATATGTTTCACCCTTGCGGGAAAAAACCTTATTTATTCCAGCATGCAACCATATGACCATTCCCCCTGTCGGTCAGCTGCGGCATCTCCTGACCGCATTTTTCCGTTGCATACTTACATCTTGTACGGAATGGACATCCGGTTGGCATTTTCAGCGGACTCGGAACATCCCCCTCCAGCACGATTCTATGACTTTTTCTTGCTGTCTCCGGATCCGGAATCGGAACTGCGGACAGCAGACTCAGTGTATATGGATGTATCGGATTTGCATTTAACTCATCTGCATCCGCAATTTCCATCATCTTTCCCAGATACATAACTGCAATCCGGTCGGAAATATGATGCACAACCAGCAGGTCATGTGCGATAAACAGATAGGCAACTCCAAGTTTTTCCTGTAATTCCTCAAACATATTGACAACCTGTGCCTGAATGGAAACATCCAGTGCAGATACCGCCTCATCACAGACAACAAACTTCGGATGTACTGCAAGAGAACGTGCAATACCGATTCGCTGTCTCTGTCCACCGGAGAACTGATGCGGATAACGATGAATAAAATAGGACGCAAGTCCACACTTCTCCATGATCTCCATGATATAATCCTGCATCTTCGGATCACCTTTTTTGAAGATATTGTGAGCCATCAGTCCCTCGCCGATGATCTGCCCTACGGTCATACGCGGGTTTAAGGATGAATATGGATCCTGGAAAATAAGCTGAAGATCACGGCGTAAATAACGCATCTCTGCATCGGTTAAGTTTGCAAGATTGATGCCGTCGTCCTTCTGTACCTCATATTTTTCAAAATCTTCATCCTTTTTGCAGTTGTCACGGATCTTATCGATCTCTGCTAACTCAGCCTGTACTTTTTTCTGAAGCTCCGGAATCTTTTTCTTTACTTCCCCGGCTTTCGCAGATTTTCCGTTCTTCTCAAACTCGTCTGCCTGTGCATTGATCTTTCGGATCTCTTTCATGGCAAGATACTCTGCGAGATAATGACGGCCTGCCTCTGCAAGTGCAGTCTCATCTAACGTATAAAGTCCGCCGATCAAAGCAGTGATATCCAAAAGATCGTTGTTTGCCTCACTCTCCATCTCAGCAAGATGCTGTCCGGCTGCCTTCTTGGCGATCTTTTCTTCCTCGCTGCCCTCTGGCATTTTAGCGTAGTCTGCCTCTAACTTTTTTACCTTGTCTAAAAGCTCCTCGCATTTTTTCTTCTTATCTGGAAGATTTCTAAAGATCTCCTCAACATATTTTAAATCAAAATCTTCAACGGTACGTCCGTAATATACGGTGCGTCCGCCGGTCTGACGGTAAAGCTGTAACAGCGTACGTCCGAATGTGGATTTTCCACATCCACTCTCACCTACCAGACCAAATGTCTCGCCTTCGTAAATATTTAAACTGATTCCATCATTTGCCTTTACAAATGACTGTGGTTTTCCCATCTTCTTTTTTCCGATTGGGAAATACTGTTTTAAATTCGAAACGCGCAGTAATACCTTGTTCTCGTCACTCATTAATTTCTTTCCCCTTTCTTCGGATAAAAGCAGCGTACCATATGTCCCGGTTCTACTTCGTTCAGTTCCGGTTCCATCTCACGGCACTTGTCCGTTGCATATTTGCAGCGCGGTGCAAATTTACATCCCTTCGGAAGATCAAGCGGATGCGGTACGGCACCCGGAATTGCCTCTAAACGGATTCCGGTCGGTGTATCAAGACGCGGGATAGAGTAAAGCAGTCCTTCCGTATACGGATGCAGGTAGGAGTTATCCCCAAAAATGCTGCGCACCGGAGCTTTTTCCACAACCTGACCACAGTACATAACAGCGACATCGTCTGCCATCTCGTTGATAACACCAAGATCATGTGTGATAAAGAGAATGGATGTTCCTTTCTCTTTCTTTAAATCATTCATTAATTTTAAGATCTGCGCCTGGATCGTTACATCAAGTGCAGTCGTCGGCTCATCGGCGATCAACAGTTTCGGTCGGCAGGCAAGTGCCATGGCGATCATGACACGCTGGCGCATACCACCGGAAAGCTGATGCGGATACTGTTTTGCAACTGCCTCCGGGTTCGGGATACGGACATCCTTTAACATCTCAACCACTTTCACAGCTGCCTCTTTTTTATTCATTCCCTGATGAATTATAAAAGGCTCGGAGAGCTGACGCTCCACGGTAAAAATCGGGTTTAAGCTGGTCATCGGCTCCTGGAAAATAACAGAAATCTCATTTCCACGGATCTTACACATATCTTTTACAGATACGTCTGCAAGATTTTTACCGTCAAAAATGATCTCGCCGCTGTCGATATAGCCGTTGCCGTCTAATAATTTTAAAATACTCATGGCGGAAACGCTCTTACCGCTTCCACTCTCACCTACAACACCAAGTGTCTTTCCCGGTTCTACCGAGTAAGAAACACCGTTTACTGCCTTTACAATACCCTTTTTCGTTTTAAAGAAGGTATGCAGGTCATGAATCTCTAATAAAGCCATTTTGTGTTTCCTCCTTTAACGCTCATTTGATTTCGGGTCGATGGCATCACGCAGACCGTCGCCGACCATATTGATACAGATTACGCAGATACCTAACATGATAGCCGGGAATACCCATCTCCACCAGTAATTCTGGATAACAACGGAACTTACGCAGCCGTTTAACATATTTCCCCAGGTAGGACGCGGCAGTTTTACACCGAATCCTAAGAAGGACAATGTCGACTCTGTCAGCATACAATATGCAAAATCAAGCGTTGCGGATACGATGATAACCGAAATAACATTCGGAATAATATGCTTAAATACGATCACGGAACGTTTTACACCCATCGCATTTGCAGCGGTTACAAACTCCTGCTCACGCTCGGCAAGCACCTGTGCACGGACAAGTCTTGCAAGGCTCGGCCAGCTTAATATACCGAGGATCACCATGATCAGGGCAATCCTTGCGCTCTCTGTCATACTGTTTCCGATAATAGATGTTAAGATCATCGCCATCGGCAGGAACGGAAGACATGCAACGATCTCTGTGATACGCTGTAACACGATATCTACCCAGCCTCCGAAGAAACCGGACACACCACCGACGATGATACCGATGATCGTGGAAATGATAACAGAGATCGCACCGATCGTCATGGTCATACGTCCACCGTTTAAGATACGCGTGAATACGTCACGTCCAAGTTCATCGCTTCCGAACAGATAACCTTTTAATCCCCAGGTCACAATATCCCCGGATTTTGTCACTGCATAGTTCTGATAAGTACCGCCGTAGATGGCAGTAACATCTTTTGCTTTCTTTGGAACGTCTGTCTGGTGTTTTGCATTGCTTCCCCAGGAGTAAACAGTTCCTTTATCTGTCAGTGTTGTAATATGATATCTTCCGGCAAACATGGAAACGATCTCTCCATCCATTTCCGGAATCTCTTTCTCACTCTTGTTGGCTTTTCCCCAGATACGGAGAGAACCATCCTCCATCAGTGCAACACAGGCATCGGATGTTGTCACAATATCTTTTGCTTTTCCAAGATCTTCCGGGATATTGGAAATATCGGATTTCTGACTTCCTAAATGCCGGATCTCACCATCATCTGTGAGTGCCATTAAAGTTGTATTTGCTACGGAAATCTTTGCAATGTGGCTGTTACCGTTTCTTCTGGTCAGGCGCACATCATTTAAGTTTTCATTTCCCCATGCGATGACTTCGCCGCCTTCGGTTAAAACATAAGAAATCTGATAACCGGCTGCGATCTGTTTGATCTTCTCATGCTTTACTTCCATCGGAACCTGACACTGTCCCATACGGTCACTACCCCAGATGAAAAGCTCCCCATCTTCATTGAGTGCCATGACATGGTCAAATCCTGCAGATACAGATACCACTTTTCCCATTTCTTTCTGCTTTGGCATCTTCTTTGCAATATCGATCTTGTTACTGATCTTGGTGTAACCCCAGACATAGACTTTTCCGTTATTGTCAACGCCCACGCTGAATGTTGCACCCGTGGAAATCTCTTTTACATTTCCTTTTAAACCATCCGGCACTTTCATCATATTCAGTCCCGGAGCGACATTGATCTGTGTCTCTTCTTTTTCACTTAAGTCGATCGGGTTAAAGACCGGTCCGATCAGTACGATCAGGAAAATAACCAAAAATACGATCAGGCCGCCAAACGCAAGTCTGTTTGAGGTAAAATTCCTCACAACCGTACGGAGCGGACTCTGAAGCGCTTCTTCCTGTAATACATCGAGTTCTTTATCCCTTTTTCCAAAAAGGTGTTTGAGCATCTTCATGTTTTTCGTTCCTCCTACTTATCAATGCGTACACGCGGATCTACCAGACCGTAGCTTAAGTCTGTGATCAGGTTGCTGAGCAGTGTGATGATACAGTAGAGCATGTTGACTGCCAATGCCATATCATAATCCTGATTCATCAGTCCGACATAATACATTTTACCGATACCATTCAACTGGAAAATCTGCTCGATAACGATCGAACCCATGAAAATACTCATGAACCAGCTGATGATCAATGTGATGACCGGAAGAAGTGCATTTCTCCATGCGTGGGAATAAATAACAACCTTTTCCTTCAAACCTTTTGCTCTTGCAGTACGGATATAATCCATACGAAGTGCGTCGATCATTGCCGCACGGACATAACGTGTCATACTTCCTAACGCTGCAACCGTCATAACGATGACCGGAAGTGCCAGATAGTGGAGACGGTCAAGCACGAATGCCACTCCTGTTCCCTGGAAGTTCGGCGTATTCATGCCACTGATCGGGAACCAGCCGAGTTTTACGGCAAAAACAAAAATAAATACCAGTGCAACTATATATTGAGGCATGCTGTAGCCGACAATCGTCAGTACCTGTACCGTATTGTCAAATTTAGAAAATTTTCTGACCGCACAGTGAATACCGAGCGGTATCGTGATCGCCAATGCGAGTATCGTGGATACGATATTGATCTGTATCGTGTTTAACAGTGGTGTAGAGAGACAGTCTTTCACATCTTTTTTGTAGAAGGAAGAATATCCAAGATCACCTTTTAACAAGTTTCCCATCCATTTTACATAGCGGACCGGAATCGGATCGTCTAATCCTAATTTTTCTCTCGCTTCCTGATAGCGGAGCTGGAATGTCTCATCGGAGACTTTACCTCTTAAGTTCTGCACCTGATTAAGAGCACGGTCACCAGGTACGTTATTAAACAGTACAAAAAGGATAATGGATACTACAAAGAATACCCCTATCATATATAAAATTCTTTTCCCAACGTACTTTAACATAATTTAACCAACCTTCATTTGATTTTTCTTCTTCGTTTCCTTAGGAACAAAATCCTGACATGCCCCTTTGATCCCATTCCAAAAGAAACGATCAAAGAATTTGCCGGAATATATACCGCATGGGCGCGGGACTTATGCCCCACGCCACATACCGGTAAAATTTCACATGGAATAAAATATTACATTGAAATGAAATATTCTAATCAGAATCAATTACTCCATGTTTGCATACAGAATTGCGTTTGTTGCATCCCAGTTGTATCCATCTTCTTCAAAGTCATGAAGCTTTGATGTGAAGAAATCATGGTAATCATTGGAGTACAGCGGAATCTCAGGAAGCTCATCATTCCAGTCAGCGATGAAATCGAACCATGCTTTTGCATATGCCTCATCATCACCTTCTTCTGTATGATTCATGGCAAGTGCAAGATCATACAGTTTCTGTCCTTCTTCGCCCTCTAATGCGTTGGTGTTGTTAGAAGAGCCCGGCTCATACTGGAATGCAACATCATAAGGGTTACCGAAACCACTTGCTAAGTTGAACATCTGATATGGGTTCTCCGTTGAGTTATCATAGTAATAGGTCAGTAAGTCTGTGAAAGTACCAACAGTCTGGTTGATCTTCATACCGGCAGCCTCCACATCCGGGTTCTGCTGTAAGGAAGTTACAAGCAGGTCAGATACAGAGTTATTCTCAGAAGAGAACCACTCGATGACTAACGGCATGTAAGTACCATCGTCTAATTTCTTATAACGGATTCCGGAACCTGAGTAATCAGAACCATCTTCGTTGTATACCCAGCCGCCGTCCTCTAACTCTTTGACTGCAGAGTCAAGGCTGTATGTGTAAGAGTTTAATCCGTCTAATTCTTCTGCATATTCCTCAGCCATCCACTGCTGCGTACCATAAGGTCCGCTTACAACAGTACCATGTCCGCCTGTGAATGTCTGTGCAAATGTTACACGGTCAAGTAAGTAAGCCATTGCATGACGTACTTCTTTGAACTGGGTCGGTCCCTGATTACATTTGAGAGAAATCATTCCATAACCTGCGCGGCCATAGCTTAAGTAATTGAAGTTACCCTCTTCTACCATGTCAAGACCCTGTTCGATCTGATCGCCGTCTGCTACCTGATATAAGATATCAACAGCACCGGTCTTTAACTGATCCATCATAGTATCCTGTGGTGTATATTTTACGATAACAGTCTCGATATTTGCTGTCTGTCCCTCGAAGTTACCCGGGAAATTCGGGTTCTTTGTCAGTGTGTATGCATAAGAGTTCTCATCATAAGATGTGAACATGTAAGGACCGGAGCAGATATTGTAGTCATATCTTGCAGCCTGTACTTTGTCTCCGATGTACTCAGAAGTAAAGTTGTCAGAGAATTTCACACCATTCTCTGTATCCTCTAAAGTAACATCTTCCGGTAACCATAAGTCCATAGACTCCGGCTCGTTGGAGATCAAAGCCTGTCCATAGTAATATGGCATAAACTGTGCATCGATCGTTACAGAAAAAGTCTTGTCATCGATCAGATGAAGTCCTTCGAATGTATCGCTCTCACCATTTAAATATGCATCATATCCTTTTACATACTGAACAGTACTGTCTGTTAAGTTGCTTGCTTCGAGATCCGTAACCATCTCATTGCATCTTAACATGTATGTTAATAAGTAATCATCTGCATTGATATCAGAACCATCACTGAACTTTAAGCCGTCCTTGATCTTAACAGTGTAAGTTCTGCTTCCGTCCTCGTTATCTGTTACTTCCAGATTGTCAAGAACAGCCGGGTTCTCGATCCATTTACCTGTCTGGTCTTTGTCGATCGGAGCCATACCTGTAACTAATTTGAATGCATCGTAATCAGAAGCACCGTTTGCCCAGAATGGAGTAATATCTCCACTTGTCTCAGAACTCTCGCCTAAGATTACCTGTTTGTTGCTGTAAGTACCGTTAAAAGTACTCTCTGTGCCGTCTGCAACTGCCTCTGTACCTTCTACAGCAGCGTTGTCAGAAGAAGCGTTGTTTCCCGCATCAGCATTGCTGTTTCCTGAATTAGAGCCGCATCCTGCTACCATTCCGGTAGTCATGGCACCGATCAGAAAAAGAGAAATCAGTTTCTTTTTCATAATAGTTCCTCCTTATAGAAAATTGTTCTATATAAAAACGCCACGGCGTCTTTATAACATTATCGTTGTAGCACGTTATCGCGCTAAAATATTTTTGTATAAGCAAAAAAAAGTGCCAACAGACCTCTTTGCCCGTTGCACTTTAAAAATATACAACTGTTTGTTCCCGACGAACAACACTTTTTTATTATACATGCGAGCCGTTTTTTGTCAATACTTTTTCTCATTTTCAGACATGTATAAATATAACGCTTTTTCCACTAATTTCCATTCTTTTGCATTATCATTCAAGAACCTTCCTAAATGTATGAATTTTTTTTCATTATTTTAATTATTGGGAATATTTATATTCCGTTATAGATTTCACCTTTTCCTGTTTCTTCTATATTATATGCATTTCACCGTTATGCTGCTTTCCATCTCTGTCTGCAGCTGTTATAATAGAGATACTTTGTAATCCCATTCATTTTTATTTATAAAGGAGACATCACCATGATCACACCGGAGGACATATTAAACCTTAATTTCTATAAAAAAGAAAAATTTACCGGCAGCTACAAAGGCATGCGCTACCTGATCCAGAAGGACCATGAGGAAGAGTCCGATCATGACATTTTCCGTGCCACTTACTGGCCGGGTCCCTATAACTTTGCAGTCACAGATGATTCCTTAAAAAGCTCTGCCACCTTTCCTTTTACAGAGGACGGAAAGCTCCAGGTCGTGGACTGGCTTAATGAGAACTGGGAAAAGGAAAAAGATCATTTTCAGTCTTTATTGCTTTAAAGGATTGACAGTACCCCGCTATAAACTTAAAATCTGATTAAAGGTGTTACTTTAGTCCTAACTTACACAGAATGAAAATAGTGTGAAAAATAAGATTTTTCACACGCAAGATTTGTGCTTACGCACAAACTTATGATGCCCTGAAAAACGGGCAGGAATGGAGAGATTTTATGGAGTATAACGAATCGTATTTCAAAGCAAAGTCAAATGCAAAAGCGCGTACGGTCTGGCTGATCTTAATCGCCATCATGACTTTGTCCTATGGCTCTGAGACATCCCAGGGGCTTCACTCAGCAAAATATTACACAACCTTTCTTCTCATGGCATGGGTTCCCTTTTTCATTGGTATTCTCGTACTAAAGATCAATGGAAAAGCTTCTTCTGTATACAAGGAAATCGTTGCCGTCGGTTACGGTTCGTTTTATACTTACGTCATCCTTACCACGGATTCCGCGATCGCTTTCGGCTATATCCTGCCTCTGACAAGTATGCTGATTCTTTTTAAGGATCGCAAATACATGATCCGGTGTGGTATTGCCAATGAGATCATCGTAATTGTCCATCTTGTTTTACATAATATGTATGGAATCAACCCGAGTATCGTACTGAACGATTACTATCTTCAGATTTCCACGATATTGCTCTGCTATATCTGCTACGTTGTTTCCATTGACCATTTAAACGAATCTGACGGTGCACTCGTCAACTCCATCCGGGACAATTTAGACCGCGTGGTAACAACAGTCGGACAGGTAAAAGGCGCCAGCAGTTCCATTGTTGATGGTGTCACTGTTGTCCGCGAACTTGCTGATGAAAACAGGCAAGGAGCTGATTCCGTTGTAAAAAGTATGGAAGAGCTTACCCAGAATAACGATATTCTTTATACAAAAACGATGTCCTCCATGGATAAAACCTCCGATATCAACATGCAGGTGCAAAATGTGGCAGCTCTGATCGAAAAGATGGTAAATCTGATTCAGGAATCCATCGAGCATGCAAACTTAAGTGCCGAAGAGCTTGCCGATGTTGTGACAACCACCAACACAATGGCTGATCTGTCCGCGCATGTCGAACAGGTTTTAGAGAACTTCAAACAGGATTTTGATATGGTAAAGGAAGAGACCGGAACGATCGAAGGAATTACTTTCCAGACAAACCTCCTCGCCTTAAACGCCTCCATCGAAGCCGCCAGAGCCGGTGCTGCCGGAAAAGGCTTTGCCGTTGTAGCTGACCAGATTCAGGGGCTCAGCGTGGAGACCAAAAATTCATCCGGCCGCATTCGTGATGCGTTGACCCATTTAGATGAGACTTCCGGAAAAATGACACAGTCTATCACGCAGACACTTGAACTTATCCAGACAACACGTGAAAAATTAACACTCGTAAAAGACAGTGTTACAAGTATTACCAACGATTCCACAACACTCGGTGAAAATATCAAGGTAATCGACGGTGCCATGAAAGATGTGGAATCTTCCAATCACGATATGGTTGACAACATGAAACAGGTCTGTGATACCATGGATGTCATGACAAAATGCATCAACCAGTCAGACGATGTTTCCCGCACCATGCTGAGTAAATATGAAGAATCTGCCATCAACGTAAACAAGATCGAAACCATTGTCGGAAAACTGATGGGTGAGCTTGGTACCGGAGGTTTCATGGGAATCGGCGATGCCAGACCCGGCATGAAAGTCATCCTGATTGCAAAGAACGGAAGCTCTTCTTTCACCGCTCACGGCGAAGTGACAGAATCCTTAGATGGTGGAATCACGGCACGTCTGCATGTTCCTTCCGGAAGTTCAATCGATACCAGAAACAGGAATTTTACCTACGAACTGCAGATCTCCGTGACAAACGCATTGTATATCTGGGAAAATGCTGAGATCACCACGATGCGTGGTCAGTCGTCCGATATGTATAAGATTACAGTTACAACCAACCCGAAGGTTGTTAACCGGCGTAAATATCCTCGTATGCCGATCTCTAACAAATGTACGATCACGGTAAAACAGAACGGTAAACAATATAACGGTCAGATGATCAACATCAGTGCCGGCGGCTTTGCATTCAGTGTCCGTGATAATTTCTTTTCCAGTGCGATCGGTTCTGATATCACCTTATCGATTCCTGATCTTCCGGTGGAAAATGCCCGCCAGTTAGAAGGTCATATCATCCGAAGCACAGACAATGAGAACGTCTTTATCGTCGGCTGCCGTATGCCAGAGGATAATACAGCGGTCGAACAGTATGTACAAAACAATTACCAGGGTGAGTAAATCTCATATGTCATAAATAAAACAGCGGATAACAACTTCTTTTCTTGTTGTTACCCGCTGTTTTATTATTTGTGCCTGTTAATTTCTTCTTATTTACTTTTATTCCTTATACAATAAAATGCTCTACGTTCTGCTGTAACTTATCTGCTGCATGATGAGCTGCTTCCGCTTTCTCTTTAATCTCGGCTGCCTTCTCTACCACAACACCTGTCTTCTCTGCGATATCGTTTGTACCGGTTGCTCCCTCTGTAGCCGCCTTGCTTACCTCGCCGATGGCATCCATAACGCCGTTGATCGATGCTAACAGCTGCTCTGAGGATGCTGAGAAATCTGTTACCAGTGCATCAATACTTCCTGCATCATTGCTGTAGGAATCCGCCATATCGGAGAATCCCGCAAAGCTGTCTACCACGTCGGTTCCAACAAACTCTAACAACTTCTTTGCTCCGTCTGCAAGATTTGTTACCGATTCCACAACATTCTTTGTCACATTCTGGATATGTACAACTGCTGCCTTTGACTGCTCGGCAAGTACTCTGATCTCATCCGCAACAACTGCAAATCCCTTTCCTGCCTCTCCTGCACGCGCTGCCTCAATTGAAGCATTGAGTGCTAACAGGTTGGTCTGTCCTGTAATCTCCATAATGGACTCTGCAAGAACACCGATCTGATCGACTACCTTGATATCTTCAAGTGCTTTTGTCAGTCCCTCATTGATCTCGGCATGGATTGCCTTGGTACGCTCATCATTTTCTGTTGTTGTCTTTTTAATACCTACGGCACGGTCACGGATATCATCTGCTTCCGTTGCACCGTCCTGTGAACGTGTTGCAATACTCTTTGCTGCACTTTCGATCTCATGGGACATTGCATTGATCTCTTCGGAGGAAGCCGCTGTCTCTTCCATACCCGCTGCAAGCTCTTCCGTCGTTGCGGAAACATTCTCGATTTCTTCGTCTAATGCCTGAATATTATCATCGATCTCCTGTACCATTCTGGTGATCTCAGTTGACTGACTCTTGACCTCACCGATCAGTCCGCTCATCTCATTTCTCATGGACTCTAAAGATGCTGCGAGTTTTCCAAAATCATCGCGGCGCTTTAACAGTGCCGTTCCCATTGCCTGTGAAAAATCGCCCTGTTCCATGACACCGATGGAACTGATACATTTTTTCAGTGGTCTGATGATGCTGATAATGATCATAATCAGCAATAAAACTACTATTATTCCCTCAATCAACGTTGAGATAATAAACAGTGTCATCCTGCCTGTAACATAAGAAGAAAAATCTTTTTCAATTGATGCTACCTGATCATCAATATAATCCGTATAATTTCCGGTTCCGATCACCCATCCAAACGGTTCAAATGCCTTACTGTAGGAACGCTTCGGAGAAGGTTCTGTCTCTCCTTCTTTCGGGAATACATAATCCGTGTATCCTCCGTCTGCCTCCTGACCGACACGGATGATCTCTTTTACCATCTGGTATCCATTGGCATCTTTCGTCTCCATACGATTGGTGCCTTCCGTGTCATTTCCTAAAAGCACCACATTGGTTCCGTCATACTGATCCACCCAGAAATATCCGGCATCTCCATAACGAAGCTGTCTGATCTCATCTGCTGCCAATTTCTTTGCTTCCTCTTCCGTATACACACCAGCCTGATACTGATCGTAAATTGTCTGGCAGAGCGAAATCACATTGTCCACCTGCTGTTTGATCTGTTCGTCGTAAGATGCGCGCTCATCTGTTTCCAGCGTTTCCAGTGCTTTACTCTGCAGCTGTTTCATGCTTTCCGATGAAATAACAGCACACAACACCAGTGCCACTATCGTCGTCAGCATTACGATAATCAGCTTCGTCTGTACTTTCACATTGTTCATAAATTGTTCCTCCCGCTTCCATACTTTCATTCCGGAGTTTACAAACATGATATATAGATTTTTCTATATATCATGTTTGTAAACTCCTTGTTGTTATTGTACCATATTATACAAATTTCCTCAATTATTTTACTTTTATTACAGG